>CDTY01003608.1_pt1 | contig 104196 bp, 89 predicted proteins | sample 557731 | NCBI WGS metagenome assembly CDTY01 (sample SAMEA3182101, study PRJEB8094) | gut metagenome | biome: human; feature: gut; material: Stool; isolation source: human stool | place: Canada | collected 2013-02-12
TCCTTGCCCAATTTCTGATAGTTCAGCGAATGGGAAACCTCGCGGCCACGGCTCTCGCCGGTGTTATAGCTGTCGATGGTTTCCTTGCCCAGCGCCGCCGCCAGCTCTTTCAGCGTACCGGGTTCCTTACCACCCAAAAAGATGGAACAGTCCATGTTGCCGACAATCGTATCCGCGCTGTCTTTATACAGGGCTTTGAGCTGGCTCTGTGCCTGTAAGACAAGGCAGCAGGAGATTTCTCTGGAACGGATCGTCGCTACCAGCTTTTCAAGTCTCGGTATCTGGCCGATATTCGCGGCCTCGTCAATGAGGCAGCGGACATGAACCGGCAAGCGTCCGCCGTACACATCGTCGGCTTTTTCACACAACAGGTTGAAAAGCTGGGTATAGCACATGGAAATGAGAAAGTTAAAGGTATCATCCGTGTCGGACATGATGATGAACAGGGCGGTTTTCCGGTCGCCCAGCGTGTCCAGTTGCAGCTCGTCATAGGCCGTCAGTTCCCGCAGCTCCTGAATGTCAAAGGGCGCAAGCCGTGCGCCGCAGGAAATCAAGATACTCTTAGCTGTCTTGCCGGCACTTAGCTTGAATTTGGCATATTGGCGGACGGCGAAGTGGTCTGGCTTGCGCTTTTTCAGCTCGTCGAACATCAAGTCCACCGGATTTTTGAAGTCCTCATCATCCTCGCGCACCTCCATCGCATTGATAAATTCAATGAGCGTGGAGAAGTTCTGTTCCTCCATCGGCGCTTCATAGTGGATGTACCCGATAAGGGCGGTGTAGAGCAGCGTTTCCGCTTTCACCCAGAAATCGTCACCGGCTTTACCCTCGCCCTTGGTGTTGGCGATCAGCGTCGTGACCAGCTTCAAAATGTCCTTTTCCGAGTGGATGTAGGCGAACGGGTTGTAGTGCATGGACTTCTTGAAGTTCAGGGAATTGAGAATCTTGATCTGATACCCGTTCTTTTGCAGCGCATGGCCGCAGGAAACCACGATGTCCCCTTTGGGATCGGTGACGACGAAGCTGGTGGGATAGGTTTTTGATGTGCATTGGAGCAGATTGGGCTTCAACCAAAAGCGGGTCTTGCCCGAACCGCTGCCGCCGACGATCAGGACATTTTTGTTCCGCGCCGTTTTTGGGTCTTTGGGGCGGCTGTTCATCGTCAGCCGCTCCGTCTGCGTGAGAATGATGTTGTTCTCAAATGCGGGATCGACGTAGGGCTTGATGTCCTCGGCGGTTCCCCAACGGGCGCTGCCGTACTCCAGATTTTTGCGGAATTTCTTGGCGTTTTTGCCCTTGATATAGACCGCCAGCCGAATGGCGATGGCGGCGGCAACGCCCACGCACAGGTCAATGGGATGAAAGCTGGGGACAAGGGAGTGGAACGCCGTGTTCAGGCCGGTCATAATGTTCAGCAGCTTCGTGGAAGCGTCTGAACCGGGAGCCAGCCGCACCGCCTCGCTGACCTTGGTGGCCAGCAGCGCGATGAACACATACGGAATATTGGGAAGGATGAGCTTTTTGACGTTGACTTGCTTCATCGTTCCAGCTCCTTCCGCTTTGTCCTGTCCACCACAGCCGCCTGAATGAGCGACTTGAAGTGTTGCAGCTTTTCCAGCACCGAGGGGCGTTCCGCCTTCCTGACCTGTTTGGCAGTGTATTCCTTGAACGCGGTGGTCATGGCGTCGGCGTCCGGCGCTTTGAAGAACACCATGTACCGCTTTTCGCCCTTGACCTTGAATGGAGCGAAGTCAATGCCATACTTCCGGGCGATCCGGTTGAATGAGCCGATATTCTGATCGGTGACTTCAATGCTCTGCAATCCCTTATCCTTGGCGGCAAGCTGCTTGACGGTCATTTTCCCATGGGGATTGGCCTTGCTGTGTTGATATTTCTGATGGCCGTTTTTTAGCTGCTCCAGCAGCTTGGCAACGGCCTTACGAAATTCCTGTTCACCCAGCTTTCCGCAGGAGATCATCAGGGATACGATTCTCTGTTCAACTTCTTCCTGCATGACTTATCACGCTCCTTTCCTTCGATTTGCAGGGAGAACGCCGGGACACTAAGGCGGCACCACCAGCCGGTGCAGAAGATGCTTATTCATTTCTGCGCCCCTGTCCCTTGACGGTCAGGATGCCGTCCAGCGTGGTGGCGGTGATCCGCAGGCGCTCGGCCACGGCGATGTCATTTTTCACGCTTTCATCTACGGTGCTGCCGCAGACCACCAGCACACGAGCGCGGCGCAGATACTCCCGTGCCATGTCGATGCAGTCCTTGTGCTCCTGCGGAATCTCATCGCGCAGGAACAGTGGCAAAAACAGCGCGGGGCAGACGGGCGAAAAGCCCGCGTCATAGACCGCCCTGCAATACTTGGCGGCATTTTCGGTGTTCTCAAACTCATTCTCGCTCCACGGAGCGGTGATGTAGGCAAGGGGGCGTTTCATCGGTATCAAATCCTTTCTCCCGGAATCGGGCATGAAAAATGACGGCCTTTAGGGGCCGCCGTGAAAATCGTGATTGACCAGCATGGCATAGTGGTTGTCGATGGTGGAAACGGAATTGAACAGCGCCGCCATGAGATAGGCTTTCGTATTCCAAACGCGGGTGGTGTTCTCGCGGATACCGTCCATGACCTTTTCGATGTGCATGGAGGTGATCTTTTCAAAGCGCTGTTGCACGAAGCCGGTGGGATACTCCGCATCCCGCCCGATCTTGACTGTGGGGCTGCGGTTCATAGCAACCTCCAGCATAATCTCCACCAGCTCATCAAGCTGCATCCGGTCATACTGCTGACAGAGAATGTCGTATTCGATTTGCTCTCTGATCTCCGCTTTTTTCTCAAATCCGTCCGTCATTCCGTCCGCCGCAGGCAGAAAGAATGAATGAGTGCTTGATAGATCAGTATTTGATTTTTGAGTATTAGATTTCTTAGTATTTAATTGCGCGGGATTATCCGTATCCGGTGCCTCCGTATCCGGGTTATCCAGATACGGGTTTTCCGTATCTGGTAAAGTCGTATCCGGTGGAGAGGGCTTTCGGGGCTTCTCGAAGATGGTGTACTCCGTGTCGGAAATGCGCCCGTCCTTGCCGCGAAGCTGACGGCGGATGATGTAGCCCGCCAGCTCCAGCTCCTTGAGCGTTTTCCCGATGGCGTCCACGCCCTCCTTGCAGATCGTAGCCAGCCCCCGCGTGGTGTAATTCCACTCGTCGGGGAGGGAGAGCATCATGGAGAGCAGCCCCTTGGCTTTCAGGGAAAGATTGCTGTCTTTCAGGTGATGGTTGCACATCACCGTGTAATCCCGCGTCCGTTCAACGCGAAATACAGCCATATTGCTTCAATCCTTTCCGCAGAATGGTCAGGCTGTTTGACCGTCCTCCTTGGCAAATCGCTCGTTCAGCCGCTCCACGCTCCAGTTCTGCTTGAACTGTCCCAGCGGGCCGGGGCCGAACTGCGCCAGCGCACGGCGATCCAGCTCCAGCAGCTTTTCCCACAGCTCCGGGTGATGCTTTCGCAGCTTCCGCAGCTCGTCGATACGCTGGAACGGGCAGCACCAGCAGGACGCACGGTGGTAAATCTCATACAGTCCGCCGAAGTCAAAGCCACGGTCGTAACAGGCTTGGAGCGCCTGCGCCTCCGTGATGCCCCATTCCACGAGGGGATACCGCTCATCCTTGCAGCGCCACGCTTCATCGGCGGCGATACCGACATAGTGGATCGCGCCCAGCTCGCCTTTGAGCCGGTTGACCTCCTTGGTGATGAGGTGCGTTTTGAGCTGCCCGGTACACCAGCGGACGCGGATTCCCGGCCAGCCGTTGCCGTAGGGCGGGATGCCCAGCTTTGCACGGTTTTCCAGACTGCGGGGCTTCTGCTTGGGTTCGTCGAACATCAGGTATTCAAAGCCCTTGGGATGCCGCAGCGTAGTGATATGGATGCCGCGCTCCCGGAAAAGATGCTCATCCAGTTTGGCAAGGTGTTCATACATTTCCGGGAACTCCATACCGGTGTCCGCTGACAGCACCATATTGATGGGCATATCCCGTTCGATCATCAAAAGCAGCATGGCGGTACTGTCCTTGCCACCGGACAGGCTGACGGCGTGAAACTGCTTGCCGTTTGCGTTCTGAATGGTTTCCCGCATGGGGAAGCCGCTCCGTTTTCACTCCTTTCCCACATCACAGCTCATAGATGGGCTGCTCGTGTTCGTAGTAGGGATCGCACAGGGCGGCAAGCTCGGCCACCAAGTCCTCCAAATCCAGAGAAATCTCGCTGTCCGCCCAATCGCTGCCCTTGTAGACGCGGTACTCGGTGACGTATTCGCCTTCTCCTGCGTTCACGCTGAATTTGGCAACGACGGCAAAGCCCATATCCTCCAGCAGCCACAGCTCCATCGACCGGGCGGCAAACACCGCGCCGATATAGCTGTCGCCCACATCCTCATAGAGAAGCGTCGCTCGCTGCTTGAACAGCTCCGCGCTGCGGTAGTCCAGACTCAGCGCATTTTTGCCGTCTGCGCGGTAGGCATAGACCGTTTCAGCCTTGTTCCAAACGGCTTGCAGCAGGGCGTGATAGTCGATGTTTTCCAGAAACTCGTCAATCTCCGTTTCCGTGTAGCCGACCTCTGTACCCTTACGAAACAGCGTGGTCAGCGCTTTTTCCAGCTCTGTAACTCTGCTCATGGTAATTCCTCCAATCATTTTAGTGACGCCGCTTTTTCCGGTCAGGGAGGATATGCCCCTCAATGACGTCGGCGTGTTTGCGAATTTTGATTTCTCCGCGCCTCTCGGATGCCTGCGCCTTGGCATATCCCACGTCGGAGAGGAACAACCTCAGCCGTTCGCCCTTTTCACCCACAGGGGATTTCCACGACAGGACATCAAAAATAATCATGTGGCTGGTTTCGTCCATAAAGCGCTCCAGCGCAAGGATGCTGTGCCCGCCGACAAAATCATCAGCGTTCATATTCGGCACCTCGCGCTCTGATCTGAAAGGCGGCAAGCCCATAGCGGGCGATCAGAGTGGCGTTGACGACCAGGCGCAGCGCCTCCGGGTCAATGACCTCCGGTTCCGCCAAGTCCGCCATCGTGACGGCCTCCGTCTTGTCGCAGAGGTCGCGCGCTGCCATGAACAGTGCGTAGTTGTGCGGCGAGGTGTTTTTCAACACCGCATAGCCGAACTCAATCCCGTCCTTGCAGAAGCAGTTTGCCGTGCGGCGGTAAATGTCGTCGTTGGAGGTCAGCAGGTACATGGCCGCATAATAGGCGTTGGTATCCCTGCGGCGGCGGTAGCCCTGCACGGCGCACTGATACTGCATTCGGCGCTCATGCTGCTCGTTGCTCCAGAGGCTTCCGGGATAATGCTTGATCAGCAGGTTCAGGCGCTGGAACAGGCGGCGTTCATGGGGAAATGTCTCTAAGACTGCCTCGCGGTAGCCGACCACACCGGCCTCAATGCGCTCGGCCAGCCACGGGCAGCGCAGGGCGGTACAGCCCAGCTTTTTCACATACTCGGTACAGAGCTGGCAGCTCACATCTTTGGGCGTGTATTTGAACGTGTTGATATACATGGCGTCCTCCTTTTGGCATGAAAATAGCGGACAAACAAACTGCTTGTCCGCTCAACGGCTCTGGTCGCGCTGGCGCTTTTTCTGCCATGCGTCCAGTAATTTGAAGATGGTGTTCTCGATCTGGAACGGGGTATAGGAACGCGGGAAGTATTTGCGGAGCTTTTCACCGGAAAGGGTGATGTCGTTTTTCTCCGGTTTCTTCTGCTCCATCATAATGGAGAGCATGGTGTCCTCGTTCAGCTCGCCGCTCTGACTGAGCTTTTTCATCCGCTGCGCCTGCGAGAGCGAGGGGGTGGTCTGTTCGCTGTCGATGGTTTCCAGAAGCAGCCCCTGCTCCTTGGGTGTCAGCGCCGCAAGCTGATAGGCGGGACTGAGGGCGATTTTCTTCTCGTCCACCATCTGCTGAAGCTCCGGGACTAACTGCGTCAAGGCGATGTAGTTGCGGATGGTATCTCCGCTCACACCGGCATCCTGACCAACTTCATCATCGCTGCGGAACTTCGCCGAAATTTTCGGCGAAGTCAGATCCGTTCGTGCGCCCTGCCGCTTGATGGCCTCCATCTTCATCTTGTAGGCTTTGGCGCGTTCGGAGGGGAGAATGTTCTCCCGCTGAAGGTTGCTGTCCACCATGATGATGGTGGCAGCGTCCCGGTCAATGTCGCGGACAATGACGGGCATGGTGGCCAGCCCAGCCAGCTCGCAGGCGTGTTTGCGGCGGTGGCCTGCAATCAGCTCATAACCGCCGTCCTCCCGTGGCCGCGCCAGCGCGGGGACGAGGACGCCGTATTCCTTAACGCTTTCGGCGGTTTCCTGCATGGACGCATCCTCCCGCACCTGAAAGGGGTGATCCGGGAACGGATGCAGCTCAGAGAGCGAAATCTGAACAACTACTTCCTGCTGCGGTTTCGGCTTTTTGGATGGCGCAGGCTTTTTGCCCGGTTCTTTCTGCGCTGTTTTTTCAGTCATCGTGTTCCTCCTGTCGGCATCTGATTTTGGGTACAAAAAAAGGACATTTCTTCTTTTCAGAGGAAATGTCCTGATTTGTTGGACGGGCTGACAGCCCGCCCAAACAGTATTTAGTTTTTGTCGTTACTATAACACCCCCTACGATATAACTACTTCGCGGCTCGATTTTTCGGTTTGGAAAAGGATGAAAAACCTTGCCAGATAACCGAAAACCCTTGATATACGGGGCTTTTCCGGTTTGTCGTAATTATACCGTAAGGGCACTCCCATGTATCGCTGCTGATCGAGATGGGCTTCTCGGCGCTGGCAATCGCAGACCGGGTGGGGCATGAGAGCGTGGACATCACCTATAAGTACGCCCATCTCTTCCCCTCAAAGCAGCAGGAGATGGCGCAGAAGTTGGATATGGAGCGAAAGGAGGGATGAAGATGGAACGAGCACTCGACCAGCAAGGCCGCTGGCGGAACAAGGTGGTAGCCTTCCGAATGTCCCCGGAAGAGGACGAGGTTCTGGAAGTCAAAGTAAAGCTCTCCGGGCTGACCAAACAGGAGTATATCATCCGCCGCTTGACCGACCGGGAGATCACCGTGGTAGGCAACCCAAGGGTCTACAAAGCCCTACGAGGCCAGATGGAACTGATCTATCAGGAATTGCAGCGGCTGGCCGTGGATGAAGAAGTCCCGCCGGACTTGCTGGAGACCCTGCAAATGGTGGCTCTGACGTTGAACGGACTTAAGGAGGAATGCGAATGACGGACAATAGAAAAACGACCGTACCGGGTGCATCTGTTGGCGCAGATGCGGTACAGTCGTCTCACAAAACTAGCACCAATATTATAACAAATTCGGACAAGCAAATCAATCTGCAAGCCGCGAAAAAGTCAAACAATTTCGGGCTGAACACGGTATCAATGACCGAGCTGTACGACACGGTGTATCCACCCCGGAAACCCATCGTGAACGACCTGCTGTACAGCGGCACCTACCTCTTTGTAGGAGCGCCCAAGGTGGGCAAGTCCTTCTTCATGGGGCAGCTCGCCTACCATGTGGCGATGGGGCTTCCGTTGTGGGAGTACGAGGTGCATCAAGGCACCGTCCTCTATCTGGCGTTGGAGGATGATTACGCTCGGCTGCAGCGGCGGCTCTCCCGGATGTTCGGGGTAGAGGAGACCAGCAATCTCTACTTCGCAACACAAGCCAAGTCCGTGAGCGAGGGACTCGACCAGCAGTTGGAAGGATTCATCCGGGAGCACCCGGATGTACGGCTCATCATCATCGACACCCTGCAGAAGGTGCGGGAGATCGGCGGTGACCGATACAGCTACGCCAGCGACTACGAGATCGTGACCAGGCTGAAAACTTTCAGTGACAAGTATGGCATCTGCCTGCTGGTGGTTCACCACACCCGGAAGATGGAAGCCGAGGACAGCTTTGATATGATCTCCGGCACCAACGGTCTGTTGGGTGCAGCGGATGGCGCATTCATCATGCAGAAGAAGCGGCGCACGGACAACACCGGCCTGCTGGACATTGTGGGACGTGACCAGCCGGATCAGGAGTTGACGTTGGAGTTCAACCGGGAACGCTGCGTGTGGGAATTCCAAGGAGCCGAAACGGAACTCTGGAAACTGCCGCCCGACCCGCTTCTGGAAGCGGTGGCAAAGGTGCTCACCCCGGAACAGCCGGAGTGGAGTGGTACGCCCACGGAACTGCTGGAACGGCTGTCGGGTGTGAGCATACAGGCAAACATCCTGACCCGGAAGCTGAATGTGAGTGCCGACAGGCTCTACAACGACTATGGAATTCGGTACGAAAGCAGGCGCACCCATGAGGGCAGGGTGGTCAAATTGACGCTGGAAAATTCTAGGGCGTGACGATTCGTGACGGTTGTGACGGTATTTTTGCTACTATGTAAAATACCGTCACAATCGACACAACCGACACGGGATGGTGATAACGATGAAAAATGTGCAGATTTCGCAGGAACTTTTCGTCGCCTTGCTGCATTATCATTTGAGCGGCGAAAATGAGTACGAAGAGATTATTGAACAGGGCTTGGAGCAAAAACTGGATGCGATGCTGCGGCATGAGCTGTATGCCCAGTACAAGACAGCACCCACCGAGGAACAGCGGGAGCAGGCTCGGCAGGAGTATCTGGACAGACGAGGCGTGCCAGAAAGCTTCCGCTGGTGAGTCCCTCTATTGGCAAAGTACAGGAGCGTGACACGCTCCTGTGAATGCAATCACGCAGGAAGGTGGTGTTGGACCGGGCAGCGGTGAGGCGCAGCGAAACCCCGTCCGCAGACGGAAGCCCCCGGCAGGGCGCAAAGGCATCTTTTGATGGACGGAACGTCTGTCAAAAGTGCTTTTGCGTTACTTTCGACGAAAGTAACAAAGCCTATGCCGTGTCCGGCACCAGTTACTTCCACAGAGAAAGGACGTGCGATTGAAAAGAACTATTTCCGCAATGCGGGGTCCCGGCTCCCTCAACCATAACCGGAGAAGTTTCACCGCTGAAAACGTAGACCCGGAGCGCAGCAGCCTGAATGTTGTGTACCGGGATGAACCGATTCAGAAGGTGTACCACGAACTTTTTGACGAGGCAGTGAACCGCTACAACGCCAAGCAGAAGCGCAAGGACCGCTGTATCAACGACTACTATGAGCATCTGCGGACAGGCAAGCAGGAAAAACTCTTCCATGAGCTGATCGTCCAGATCGGCAACAAAGATGATATGGGTGTCCTGACCGAGAATGGCGCACTGGCAAAGGAACTGCTGGACGAGTATATGCAGGGCTTCCAAGAACGTAACCCGACACTGCGGGTGTTCGGAGCATTCCTCCACATGGATGAAGCTACGCCCCATCTGCACATCGACTTCGTGCCGTATGTGTCCGGCTGGAAAGGCAAAGGACTGGACACCAAAGTCTCCCTGAAGCAGGCTCTGAAGGCCTTGGGCTTTGCAGGCGGCTCCAAGCGAGAATCCGAGCTGAACCAGTGGATCAACGCCGAGAAAGAGCAGCTTGCTGCCGTGATGGAGCGGCACGGCATCGAATGGGAACAGAAAGGCACCCACGAAGAGCACCTGTCTGTACTGGACTTCAAAAAGTAGGAGCGTAGTAAAGAGGTAGCGGCTCTGGAAGCTGCCAAGCAGGAGTGCCAGACCGACCTGACCGAGATGCAGGAACAGCTGGAAACAGCGCAGACAGCCGTAGAAGCCGCTGAACAGCGGGTACAGAAAGCAGAGCTGACCTACCAGAAGCAGAGCCAGAAGCTGAACAAGCTGGCTCCCATCATGGAGGGGCTGGAAAACCTGTCAGCGCAGTACTCCCAGCGGCCAGAAGAATGGGTGCCGGAAGCAGCCACGTTTGAGACCGCCAAGAGCTATCGGGAGAAGAAGGCCATGCCGCTGATCCAGAAGTTGGTGAAGGTACTCTTTGCTCTCCATCGGAAGTACTGGGAGGTCAAGAACGAGCGAGATAAGTACCAGTATTTCTATCAGGATGAGAAGAAGGCTACCCATCATCTAAGCCAGCGGCTGAAAGAGGTGAAGGCAGAAAATGAGCAGCTCTATGCGATGAAACGTGATTTCAGGCGAGTATGGAACTATTTCGGTGCCGAAAAGATGCAGCAGGTCATTGGGCTTATGAGGGAGCGGGAGCAGACAGCAAAGCAAGACCAGCAAGAGAATCGTAAGAATAGTATAGAACTGTAAGTGCAAAGCAGCAGAACCCCCGCCAGCGTTGGGCTGACGGGGGTTACATAGAAGGCTGGGAAGAGCTTTAAGACGAATTACTACCTCACGAAGATGATGAAGAAATTTGCGTGGGCTTGACGTATGAAATAAAAAATAATATAATCAACACTGAGAAAGAGTATGTTGCTATGGAAATCAATGGTAAATAATAACAGGAGGAAAATGGATGAATCAGAGCTCCTGCCTTAAAAACGGTTATATAAACCTGTCAAATGCTCCATGGACAATGCATGAGTTTTTTGCAGGGAGTGGGTTGGTAGCGTATGGTTTGAAAGGAATGTTTAATCCGGTTTGGGCGAACGACATTAGTGAACAAAAGGCAGCAGTGTATACTGCGAATTTTGGAAAAGAACATTTTGTGCTTGACGATATTAAGAACATAAAGGGAACAGAGATTCCCTATGCAAATATGTCTTGGGCAAGTTTCCCGTGCCAGGATTTGTCGTTAGCTGGTTCCTTAGGTGGAATTCACGCTTCACGAAGTGGTCTTGTGTGGGAGTGGCTTCGCATTTTGGATGAAATGGTGGAGCAACCTAAAATTCTTGCGGTAGAAAATGTTACAGGGTTATTGTCTACAAATGATGGAGAAAACTATAGCGTGCTTCATCATGCTTTTATAAAACGCAATTATAGATGCGGTGTAATTGTAATCAATGCTTCGTGCTTTGTTCCGCAATCTCGCCCTAGAGTTTTTATTATAGCTGTAAAAAAGGGCTATAAAATACCGGATAGTTTGATTGGAACGGGGCCTTGCTGGCTTCACAATAAAGCAGCTACCGAGTTGGGAACGCGGTTGCCCGATTGGATTTGGTGGAATACAGATAAGCCGCCTCATCGCAATCAAACAGTAAAGGATATTGTTGAGAGAGATGTTCCTTTTGACAAAGATGACGTTTTGAGACTTGTGCCGGAGCGTCATAAAGAAAAGCTCAATGAGCACGAAACGGTCTATGCTACGGGATACCGTCGTACCAGACATGGAAAACAACAACTGGAACTGCGTTGTGACGGCATTGCTGGCTGTTTAAGAACGCCGGAAGGCGGTAGTAGCAAACAGTATTTAGTTGTTAAAGAGGGAAAGTCAACTCACGCAAGACTTCTAACGGTTCGGGAAGCAGCTCGATTGATGGGGGCACCGGATACTTTTAAGTTACCTGGAAGTTACAATGATGGCTACAAAGCAATGGGTGACGCTGTAGCTGTGCCGGTAGCGCAGTTTATTGGAGAACATTTTTTGACAAAAATTGCGGAGGCAGTTTACAATGACTGATTCAGAGGCTAAATTGAAAACTTTTCAAGCTGAAAATAATGTTTATACAAAGGGCCCGCTCTCACTCGTCATTCAATTTACCCGGTTAGTCCGAGAACGAACGTTTCCTCTTAACCCAGATGATTTTCAAACCAGTGGAAAGGGGCAGGTCGCAGGACTGGGTGGAGCGAATCTAAAAAAGATTTTGAAAGAGTACGGCATTACCCAGCAGCTTTCAGCAGAAGGTGGACGCACAAGCCGTGGCAGCATGGGTTTGATGATTAAGTATGTTGATTTTTTGAATGCATGGAATGAAGAAAAAGCTGTTGACTTTACAGAAATTGAAGACTTTTGGGCGGAGCAAGTTCGAGAGTATTTTAGAAATCAGCCATTTGTTCTTACTGCAGATACATCCAAAACAATTGGCGCAAATTTAGATGAGCTATTCGAGCAAGCGAGAAAACGCCAAAAACAAAATCCAGGAACGCAGTATTTGGGAACAGTTCTGCAGCACCTTGTTGCTGCCAAGTTGTGCTTGATTATGCCAGAAAATTCATTTGAAATCCATGGAGCTTCCGTTGCTGATGGCCCTACGGATCGCAATGGCGATTTTGTTATCAATAATACAATCATTCATTGTACAACTATGCCCGGTGCACTGTTGATTGAGAAATGCAAAACCAATCTGCGTAATGGAACGCATCCAGTAATTATTACAATCTTTGATCGAGTACATACTGCGCTTAACCTTGCTGAAGACGCTGGACTTGCTGGACGTGTTGAAGTTTGGGACGTTCAACAATTCCTTTCTGCAAATGTGTATGAGCACAGTTTGTTTGATGAATCAAAACGTAATTCCACATTGTCAGATATTATCAGTCGGTATAATAATATTGTATTGGATACTGAGACAGATCCGAGCTTGCGTATAGAGTTTGATGCAAAATAATCGGCTGTGACAATTATTTTCAAAGATGAGAATCGTCCTGCAATCGTGAATTGTGTGCCAAATTGAGTCGATGAAAAAAGAAAAAGTCTTTAATTAGAAAATAGATAAGCTACGAAATAGTTGATTTTTAGGACAGAGCAAGGAGAGAAAATCAGTGCCAATAGTGCCAATACAGATATATTCTTTCTTCGCTGGCGTTGGATTTCTTGACCTTGGATTCCAAAATGCCAACTTTGATATAGCCTTTGTAAATGAATATAACGAACGATTTTTGTATGCATATCAATATGCTCGAAGAAACGATTCTCATGTCCCGCATTATGGATATAGTCATCTGGATATACGCTCCTTTTTATCTGACGATACGTGGAATGCAACATTCCCAGATTATAGGCAGAAAAAAAACATTTTAATAGGATTTATTGGTGGTCCACCATGTCCGGATTTTTCTGTTGCGGGAAGAAATGAAGGAAAAGAAGGGAAAAATGGACAGTTAACATCTATCTATGTCGAGCTCATAATAAAAAGAAAGCCAGATTTCTTCTTGCTTGAGAACGTAAAAGGACTGTATAGAACTAAAAAACACAGGGAATTTTATGATTCAATAAAAAGAAAACTGCGAAGAGCTGGATACCAATTATTTGATTCGATAGAAAATTCATTGGAATATGGAGTTCCACAGTTTCGAGAAAGATTATTTTTGGTGGGCTTTTCGACAAAAACATTTGGAAAAAAGATGAAATTCGACCTTGGTGCACATAAAACGGCTTGTTTGCAAACCATTATGCAAGCTCCGTGGCCAACAATATCTCCGTTTGGAATTGACAGTATATTAGATTGTCCAACGGGCATTCCAGTTAATCTAACAGTAGAATACTGGTTTGCGAAGAACAATGTCTCTACCCATCCAAATGGACAGGACGTTTTTGGAACAAAAGCACATAATAAGTTTATGACTGTTTGCGAAGGAGCAACTAGGGGTAAATCGTTTAAGAGATTACATCGATGGAGATATGCACCGACATCTGCATATGGAAATAATGAAGTTCATCTTCATCCGTATAAGGCTCGAAGAATAAGTGTTGCTGAGGCGATGGCAATTCAATCAGCTCCTGCATACTTTTCACTACCTGAAAATATTCCACTTTCTGCGAAATTTAAAATGGTTGGAAATGCTGTGCCAGTTCTTCTTGCACAAGGCATAGCTGAAAGCATTCGTGATACTATATTTAGGCGTTTGGAGGATAATCAGAATGGCTGAATACTTTGAAATGCAAAATGAAGAAACCTCAATAATATCATATGACATTAGCGTTATTCCTAATGATTTTAATGTTATGACTATAAATAGCTTGATAGAGTCAGGTGTCATTTCAATGCCGGCTTTTCAAAGAAACTATGTTTGGGACAGAAAACGCGCGTCTCGATTCATAGAGTCTTTGATACTCGGTCTCCCGGTTCCGCAAATCTTCCTTTATCAAATGGATCGGAATAAATATAGCGTTATTGATGGTCAACAGAGACTTCTTACGATTTACTTTTTTGTAAAGCAACGTTTTCCCAGAAGCGGAAAAAGAACATTTTTGCGTAAGGTATTTGATCAGAATGGAAATATTCCGGATGACATTTTAGCCAATAACGAATACTTTCAGGATTTTAAGCTTCAGTTTGCAAAGCAGGAAAATGGGAAACAACACCCTCTTAACAATAAGAAGTACTATATGTTGGATGTCTCTCAAAAAAGTGCATTTGACCTGATGCCGATTCGCTGTATGTCTATTCGGCAAAATAAACCAGAGGATACGGGTTCAATATATGAAATATTTAGCCGTTTGAATACTGGTGGATTGAATCTATCTCCTCAAGAGATCAGAGGATGTCTATATACATCTCCATTTTATGATATGCTTTATTCTTTGAATTCAAATGAAAAATGGAGAAAGCTTGTTGGCAAAAAAGAGGAAGATGACAAATTCCGCGATGTAGAGGTACTGCTTCGTTCTTTTGCGTTGCTCTATGGTGAAAAAAACTATGCAGGTTCGATGGTTCAGTTCCTTAATCGTTTCTCAAAAGATACTCAAAAATTTGATGCACAAGAAGTTGAAAAATGTAAACAGCTTTTTGAAGATTTTCTGACCGTGTGCGAAGCTATCAATCCTAAAGAGTTTCTCACAAAGACGGGAAGTTTTAATGTATCGTTATTTGACTCTGTATTTGTTGCAATCGCAGAAAGGATTCTCTCGGTAGGGGTTGAATCCGCGGAGATTGATTCTGAATCGTTTGATTTGTTAAAAAATGACACGGACTTTAGAACGGCAATTACACATAGCACATCGCATGTCGACAGTGTGAAAAATAGATTGAGTCTTGCACGCAAATATTTATATGGAATTGTTGATAATGAACTGAGTGGTGTGAGAGAAGATGGAAAATGATCGTATTGAGCGACAGTATCAGGATTCCAAAGATTTGGTTGCATATTTGATGGAAAAAAGTGAGGTGTCCTTTGCTACATACATAGATAGTGTATATAAAAAAGTGCTGGTTTTATCGGCTGCAAGTTATTTTGAGAGTGTCATTTCAAAAGATATATCAGCTTATGCGACAAAAGTTAGCGGCTCTGATAAGCGAATAGTAACCTTGATTGAAAATAAGGCGATTAAACGGCAATATCATACCCTTTTCGACTGGGATAAAAATAACACAAATAAATTCTGGAGCCTTTTTGGCGAAAACACAAAAAACAAAGTGAGGGAGCAACTCGATGAGAATGAGCATCTAAAGGCCGCTGAACGAGCTTTTGTTGAACTTGGGCGTCAAAGGAATTTACTTGTACATGAAAATTTTGCGGAATATGACGTAAATACAACTGTGGAAGAAATATATGAAAAATACAAATTAGCGTGCGAGTTTGTATCGTATATAGAAAAAGTTTTGGATCCATCATTTGTGAAACAGTTAGCTCAAGATGGATAATGATATAAGGTGTTTTTTCTGATACTATCCTGATACTAAAAAATTATCAAGCCACATCTAGCACAGCAATCTCATGGAAAAGTGAACATCCAAGAATAGACTTACTAAACAAATTTGCTTAGTAAAGAAATAAACTTACCGAGCTCGAGTAATGGATCAAAATGCCGAAAGCCTGTATTCATGCGGGTTTTCGGCATTTGTTTTTATCAATGCATAAGGAAAGGGAAAGAAGGGATAGGTTATGCTGCCGACAAGAGAAGAAGCAATGGCGTTGATTCGGGATGGTCTATCAAATAATCCGGGGCCTTGGGGAAAACATAGTTTAACAGCAGCACATTGTGCAGAAAAAATAGCAGTGGCATGTGGAGACATGGATGCGGAGAAGGCCTATGTTTTAGGCTTACTGCATGATATAGGAAGAAAATTTGGCGTAAGACATCTTGGCCATGTTTCCGATGGGTACAGATTTATGATGTCGCTTGGATATGATGAGGCAGCAAAGATTTGTTTGACGCATTCTTTTAACAATCACACGGTGGATGAATACATTGGAAAGCTTGATGTTTCAGATGAAGAAATGAAAATGATTAAGGCTGAATTGGCCAGGACAGTATACGATGATTATGACCGACTGATCCAATTGTGTGATAGTCTGGCAGGAGCGGAAGGGGTTCTGGATATAGAAGATAGAATGAACGATGTAAAGAAACGGTATGGCTTTTATCCGCAAGACAAGTGGGATTCCAATATGAGATTGAAGCAATACTTTGAGAAGAAAATGAAGAAGGACATCTACCTTGTTTGTGAGAAGGATACATTTGTGCCGGAAGAGATAGGGTGATCGCAGGTCTTGCGAATGGGTTTCCTGATGGGACACTTTATGCTATAATAGGCAGGCAGCGAGGTGAAGTGTATGAAAAAAACAAGAGATCTGTTCTGGACTTTTTTGAAGATCGGTGCGTTCACATTTGGCGGCGGCTACGCAATGGTGGCCCTGCTGGAACGGGAATTTGTGGAGGACAAGCAGTGGCTGAGCCGGGAGGAATTTCTCGATATGGTCGCCATTGCGGAGTCCACGCCGGGCCCTGTGGCGGTGAACAGCGCCACCTATGTAGGCTATAAGATCGAAGGGGCAGAAGGGGCCGCGGCATCCACGCTGGCGGTCTGCCTGCCCTCGTTTGTGGTCATCTACCTGATCTCACTGGTGTTTGACCGGTTCTTGCAGCTGTCGGCAGTGGCAAGCGCGTTCCGGGGCATTCAGGTCTGCGTCATCTATCTGATCCTTTCGGCGGGGATGAAGATGCTGAAAAGCCTGTCCGGTACGGCCTTCAACAGGATCATCGTTGCCGGTGTTGTGGCGGCCATGGTGGGCTGCTCGGTGGCGGCGGTGTCCTTCTCGTCCCTCTACTACATCCTGCTCTGCGGGGCGGCAGGGGTGCTGCTCTACCTGTTAAAAAAGCTGCGGAAGGAGGAGAGAGCATGATCTACCTCCAACTGTTCCTCAATTTTCTGATGATAGGAGCGCTCTCCTTTGGCGGCGGCTACGGGATGATCTCGCTGGTGCGGGAGACCGTGCTGCGTCATGGCTGGCTGACCGAAGCGGAATTCCTGAGCTTTGTCGCCGTTTCTGAGTCCACCCCGGGCCCGCTGGCAATCAATATGGCAACCTTTATCGGGTCATCACAGGGCGGCTTTCCGGGGGCGCTGATCGCTACGCTGGGGGTGGTGCTGCCCTCGTTCTTCATCATCCTGCTGATCGCGGCGGTGCTGAAAAACCTGATGAAGTATGCGGGCGTGGAGGCCTTTCTTTCTGGTGTGCGGCCCTGTGTGGTGGCCATGATCCTGGCGACCGCGCTGAATATGATGCTCTCCACACTGGGCGGCATCAAGACGCTGGCGGATGGATTGGCACCGGACGGGAGATCGATCTTTGTGTTTGCTGTTTTATGGGCGGTGCATTTTGTCTGGAAGAAGCGGACGCAAAAAGCCCCGTCGCCCATCGGAATGATCCTACTGGCGGCGGGACTGGGAATCCTGTTCTGGGGCGTATGAGAGATCATCGCCCCTTTTTTGTGGCTCAGTGCTCCACGAATTCGCCGCGCAGGGCGAACATGTGGTCCATGGGGCCGGAGCCTTTGCCCAGATCGAGCATGGCGGACAGGCAGCCTGAAATATATGCCTTGGCCCGCTCTACGGCGGCATCCAGGGGATAGCCCTTTGCCAGATTGGAGGCAATGGCGCTGGACAGGGTGCAGCCGGTGCCGTGGGTGTTGGGGTTGGCGATGCGCTCGCCGTGGAACCATTTGCCGCTGCCGTTGCGCCAGAGCAGATCATCGGCATCGTTCACCTTGTGGCCGCCCTTGCAGAGCACGGCACAGCCGTATTTTTCGCTGATGCACTTTGCAGCGGCCTCCATTCCGGCGGCATCGGTGATGGTCACGCCGGACAAGATCTCGGCCTCCGGAATGTTGGGCGTGACCACCTCGGCCATGGGCAGAAGCTGCCCGGTCAGGATCTGGATGGCGCTGTCCTGCAGCAGCTTGGAGCCGGAGGTGGCCACCATCACGGGATCGACCACGATGTGTTTTGCATCGTACTGGTGCAGCTTTTTGGCAATGGTCTCAATGAGCGCAGACGACGACACCATGCCGATTTTGATGGCATCCGGGTAGATATCGGTGAACACCGCATCCAGCTGCTGGGCCAGAAATTCGGGTGTGGTCTCAAAGATTCCGGTCACGCCGGTGGTGTTCTGGGCCGTCAGAGCAGTGATGGCGCTCAGGGCAAACACGCCGTTGGCGGTCATGGTCTTGATGTCTGCCTGAATGCCTGCGCCGCCGCTGGAGTCGCTTCCGGCAATGGTCAATGCTGTTTTCATAAGGAAAATCCCCCTTTTTCCTCTCAGCATAGCACAGTCCGGCGGCATTTGCAAGGAAAACCGGCCCGCCCTCTTTTCTGCCGGAGAAAAGCGTGATAAAATAAGGCAAAAACGAAACTGGGGGAGAATACAATGAACATCACGGTATATCTGGGCGCAAACGAGGGCAATGATCCGGCCCTGAAGCAGGCGGTGCAGGAGCTGGGAAGGTGGATCGGGGAGAGCGGGAACGCGCTGGTGTACGGCGGCTCTCGCTGCGGCCTGATGGGAGAAATCGCCGAAAGCACCCTGAGCGCCGGGGGCGAAGTGACCGGCGTGGAACCGGAATTTTTTGTGCAGGGAGAGCTGCAGCACGAGGGGCTGACGGAGCTGATCGTGACAAAGGATATGACGGAGCGCAAAACAAAGATGATCGCGCTGGGGGATGCGTTTATTGCGTTTCCCGGCGGCACCGGCACACTGGAGGAGATCGCCGAGGTGATGTCCAAGGTGTCGCTCAGGCATCTGGATGCGCCCTGCATCCTCTATAACCTGAATGGTTACTACGATGGCCTGAAAGCCCTGCTTGGCCGGATGATCGAGAAGGGACTCTCCTCCCCGGAACGCCAGCAGGGGATCTATTTTGTAGAGGATCTGGAGCAGATCAAGGAAATTTTGCAGAAATCGTTTTGAAAATCCTGTTTAGGGTTGCTCTCTGCACACCTCCTGCCGCTCCGGCATAGACCGGGAAAAGGGGGAGTGCGATTTGGAACAGATTTTCCTGACGGCGGCCGTGCTGCTGCTGCCGATGCTCTGCACCACGGCCGGTGCGGCTGGTGTGTTCCTGCTGCGGAAGACCGGGGAGCCTGCCACCCGGCGGATGCTCTGCGGCATGGCGGCGGGCATCATGCTGGCGGCCAGCGTATGGAGCCTGCTTTTGCCGGCCATTGAGCGGGCAGAGCAGGGGCCGCTGCCTGCATGGGTTCCGCCTGCCGTGGGCCTGCTGCTGGGTGCGGTGGGGCTTTTGCGGCTGGAAACGCTGGCGGGCCGTCTGCTGAACGCCGGGCCGGGCCGCTGTGGGCGGATGGTGCTGGCAGTCACCCTGCACAATCTGCCCGAGGGCATGGTGGTGGGCCTTGCTGCTGCGCTGGCCCTGCGGGGAGAACCGGATGCCATCAGCGGGGCGCTGGCCCTTGCGCTGGGCATCGGGCTGCAGAACATTCCCGAGGGAGCTGCGGTCAGCCTGCCGCTGGCGCAGGAGGGCAGGTCTAAGTGCCGCGCCTTTGCGGCGGGGGCTGCCTCCGGGCTTGTGGAGCCGCTGGGGGGCCTGCTGGCCCTTGCACTGGCCGGGTGGGTCAGTGCGGCCCTGCCCTGGCTGATGAGCCTTGCCGCCGGGTGCATGGTCTGCGTGACGGCACAGGAGATGATCCCGGAAGCCGTGGAGGCAGATGAACCAGCGGGAGTCATCAGCGTGGTGGCAGGGTTTGCCCTGATGATGGCGCTGGATGTTGCCCTATAAAATATTCTGTAACGCAAAAAGGAGACCGCGTGGTGCGGTCTCCTTTTCGTCTGTCAGTGTGCTTCGAGTATTTCGGCCTGCAGGGTATCCAGCTGCTCAAAGCTGTACAGCCGGTTCAGCGCCTCCACCAGCTCCTTTTTGGAGAGCCGGGGCGGCAGGCCCAGCGCATTGAGCAGCTGGTATTTCCGCTCGGCACTGCCCGGGGTGCCGGAAAGCCCCCAGTTGTACAGGTCGGTGTAGGTGATCTGCCGACCCTCCGGGTGGGCAGGCGCGGCCCCGGCTTCTGCGCCCAGTGCATCCCGCAGGCATTGCAGGACGATGGCATCGTCCACGCCTTCCACGCCCAGCAGGCCTTCCTTGCCGGGCTGGGGCTTCCGCTTTTCCTTGCCATGGATGGCGGGCACATAGGCCTGCACCACGTTTTCTGCCCCCACCAAACCGGTGATGTAGGTGCGGATGCGGAACCCGGCGGCATCGGAATCGGTGAAGAGGATCAGGCCGTTTTTCTTCGCCAGGGCTTTCAGCAGCTGCTGGCGTTTTTTGTCCTTGTAGATGCCAAAGCCGTCTGTCAGCAGGATCATGGCATCGGTCAGGTGGGAAAGGCGGGCGGCATCGTATTTGCCCTCCACCACCAGTACCCGGTCGGTGTGCAGCAGTTCTCGTTCGCTCATCGTCCGCTCCCCGCCAGCGCCAGACGGCAGAGTGCTGCTTCCAGCAGGGTCTGCACATCCACGGGCTGGCTCTTCAAACTTTTATCGAGGTCCAGCAGCACCTGCAGGCAGGTCTCCAGCTGGCCCAGCGTGTAATGCGATGCCGTTTCGGCTGAGCGCTTGAGCCGGTAGTCGCTGCCCTTGTAGCCAAAATCCTTGAACACGGCGGCGTAGCTCTTCCGTTTGGAAGCCCCCAGCTTGACCCGGTACAGGTCTACATAGCTGCCGATCATTGCGCCGGTGATGGCAATGGGCTCCTGCTGTAAGCGCAGCAGGGTCTGCAGCTTTTTGCAGGCACCGGTGGCGTTCTTGGCGGTGATCATCCGGATCATCTCAAACACATCCGCTTCCAGGCTCACGGTGCCCATCTCAGCCACCATGGCGGCGGTAACGGTCTGGTAGCCGGAAAGGGCACAGAGCTTGTCTACCTCGTTTTCCAGCAGAAAGGGATCTTCGCCGCAGCGCTCCAGCAGGGCTGCGGCAGCGCCCTCGGGCAGGGTGGTATCCTGCGCCTTGGCCCGCTCAATCAGCATCATCTTCAGCTCATAGGGCTTGGGTTTGGAGAGCTCTTCGGCAAAGCCCAGCTTCTTGCATTCAGCAATCAGCTTTTGTGCCCGCTTGCCGGTCTTGAGCTTGCTGCGCTCCAGCTCGAACACGCTGCCCAGCACCACCACGGCATTTTCCAGGCTGGAAAGGGTGCTGCACAGTTCCTCCAGATCCTTGTCGCCGTAGGCGGCGGGGTCAAGCTCGGGCAGCACCACCACGCGCCGGGTGCCAAAGAAGGAGATGGTGCCCGCTGCCATGATGAGCTGCTCGATCTCGGGCGCGGCACCGTCCAGCACGGTGGTCTCCTCATCTGTGTCAGCACTCAGGATCCGGACGGCGGCAGACACCGCCTGCCGAACAAGATACCGTTCGCTGGAATAGAAATAGTAGACCGGACAGCCGCTGTCTGCCAGCTGGCGCAGTTTGGCTTCCGTTGCCATGGCGGGGCCCCCTTTTCAGAAAAGAATACCTTATAAGTGTACCCACCGGGGCGGGAAATGTCAATGCAGGAGGCAGAAGTAAAAACGACAGATGTCTTTTATCACTTCCGCAAACGTGATATACTGAAAGAAAACGGCCTGCGCCGGAACGGAAAGGGAAGAATACGGATGAAACGAGCCTATTTCAACTGCATCCTGCTGGACGGCACCGAACAGATGGAGCCGGCGGCCCACAAGATGGTGCTGGTGGACGGGGAGAAGATCACCGCCATCGTGGAGGATACCGCCCCCTGTGAGGGGTATGAGAAGGTGGACCTTAAGGGCGGCTACCTGATGCCGGGCCTCATCAACCTGCATGTCCATCTGGCGGGCAACGGCAAGCCCAGCGCAAAGCCCCGGGATAACGCCGCACTGGTGCGCAGGATCCTGAGCAATGGCCTGACCCGGGCGGTGGCCTACCGGCTGGTGTGCAGTTACGCCAAGCTGGAATTGCTGGGCGGCGTGACCACCATCCGCACCGTGGGCGGTCTGGCAGATTTCGATACCCGCTGCCGGGACGACGCGGCAAAGGGGAAGATCCTGGCTCCCCGCATCCTTGCCGCCAACGAGGGAATCTCGGTGCCCGGCGGGCACATGGCAGGCTCGGTGGCGGTGGCGGCCCACAACAATGCCGAAGCGCTGGCCCAGCTCCGCAGGGCTGGTGAACAGGGGGTAGATCTGGTCAAGCTGATGATCACGGGCGGCGTGCTGGATGCCACCCAAAAGGGCACCCCCGGCGAGCTGAAGATGAAGCCTGAGATGGTCCGGGCCGTCTGTGATGAAGCCCACAGGCTGGGCTATCCCGTGGCTGCCCACACCGAATCGCCCGAGGGCGTGAAGGTGGCGCTGGAAAACGGCGTGGACTCCATCGAGCATGGCGCAAAGATGGATGAGGAGACCATCCGGCTCTACAAGAAGCGGAGTGCTTTCGTCTGCACCACCATCTCCCCGGCGCTGCCCTATGCACTGTTTGACCCGGCCATTTCCGGCGCTTCCGAGAAGGACCAGTACAATGGCAGGATCGTCTTTGACGGCGTGGTGGAAAGTGCCAGAACGGCCCTTGCCAACGGCATACCGGTGGGTCTGGGCAATGACGTGGGCTGCCCCTACGTCACACAGTATGATTTCTGGCGGGAGCTGTGCTACTTCCACAAATACTGCGGCGTGAGCAATCAGTTTGCTCTCTACACGGCCACCCTGCGCAATGCCCGGCTGGCCGGTGTGGGGGATGTGACCGGCTCCATTGAAGCGGGGAAGAGCGCTGATTTCATCGTGACCCGGAAGAACCCGCTGGACGACCTGACTGCCCTGCGCCAGCTGGAGCTGGTGGTCTGCCGCGGCCGTGCCGTGCACAAGCCCGCTCCCAAGCGGAACAAAACGGTGGATGCCCTGCTTGACCCGTATCTGGCATAAATGCTATAATATCCTTAAATTCCGTCCGTGCCAGAGCGGGCGCTGAAAGGATGAAACGCTTACGAAACGCCCTAAGCTAACATTGCAGCTGCAATACAATTCGCCGGTGATCCTGACCTTTTTTCTGCTCTCCCTGGGAGCTTTGCTCCTGGGGCAGTGGACAGGCGGCTGGACCACAAAGCACCTGTTCTGCGTCTATCGCGGTTCTCTGAAAGACCCACTGTTTTACATCCGGCTCTTCGGCCATGTGCTGGGCCATGCCAGCTGGGATCATTTCCTGAACAATATGCTCCTGCTGCTGGTCATCGGCCCGCCGATGGAAGAAAAATATGGCAGTGGCCCTTTGCTCAAGGGCATCCTGCTCACGGCCCTCATCTCGGGTGTTCTGCAGTGTGTGCTCTTCCCCCATACCGCCCTGCTGGGGGCTTCGGGCATCGTGTTCATGCTCATCATGCTGGCATCGCTGTCGGGCTTCTCCGGCGGCATCCCGGTGACCATGCTGCTGGTGGCGGCACTGTATCTGGGCCAGCAGGTGTATGATATCATCTTTGCCCACGATAATGTGGCGAACTTCATGCACATCGTGGGCGGTGTGTGCGGCACAGCCTTTGGGTATGTGTATGTCATGCTGCCCCGGAAACGCAGGAGACCGGCTGCCAGAAAAAAGCGATGATCAACAAACGACCCCGGAAAGCTTGACTGCAGCTTTCCGGGGTCGTTTTATGGATTACAGTTCGTTCAGGACCCGCCGCGCGGCACGGATGGTCTCCTCGCTGGTCTGCCAGACCTCAAACTCGGAGAAGCCGGGCAGGCCCATGGGAACACCTTCCCGCCGGAAGATCATCCGGCTGTCCAGAACCTGCTTGCCGGACATGTGGAAGGCGTGCGCGCCTGTCTCAGCTGCCAGAGCCGGAAGATTGGCCGGGGTCACACCCGCCCCCACCAGGATCTCAAGGTCAGGCCCGGCGGTTTCCACCAGCCGACGGAGCAGGGAAGCGCCCGCCGGGGCGCTGGCGGCCTGCCCGCTGGTCAGGATGGTGCCAAGGTTCAGCGCTTTGGCCGCTTTCAGCGCCGCAAAGGGGTCTTTGCAGACATCAAAGGCACGGTGCAGGGTGCAGACGACCGGACGGCCAGCGGCCTTTGCGGCGGCCCGGGCGGCCGCGTAGATGGGGCGCAGCGCGTCCACGTCCAGCTCCCCCTCCGGGGTCAGCACACCGGTCACAATGCCGTCCGCACCTGCCTGCACCAGCGCGGCGGCGGTCTCGGCCATCTGGGCAAGCTCATAGCGGTCGTAGCAGAAATCACCGAACCGGGGCCGCAGCAGGGTGCGCACCGGCAGGCCGGTCTCGGCCTTGACCTGCCGCACCAGCGCAAGGCTGGGTGTGGTGCCGCCGATGATCAGGTCGGCGCACAGCTCCAGCCGGTCGGCCCCGCCCCGCTTTGCCGCAAGGGCGCTTGCGACACTGTCTACACAAACTTCCAATGTGTAAGTCATAAATACCTCCAAGGCCCGTCAGCATCTCTACTGACGGGCCTTTCGTTGCTTTGATAAACTTAAACCATTCTGCCAAGGGCTCCCCTACTAGGGGAGCTGGCACGCGAAGCATAACTGAGAGGTTTAATCCATTACTTTACACTTTCGAGGAACCGCACGAAACCGGCGCGGCCGGCTTCATCCAGCTTGTAGACACCGGCATCTGCCAGCACCTGCGCGAACACCTGGCCTACCTCATCCTGCAGGATCAGGTGGACGCTGTCGCTGTTCAGCTCAGGATGGCGGGCCAGGATCTCCTGTGCCCATGCGGCGTGCTTCTGCAGGGCTTCGGGGTACTGCTCGGCAGGCACCCGGGCCACCAGCATATCTGCCAGATCGAACAGCTCCTGCTTCAGGCGGCTGGGAAGGACTGCCAGACCCATGACCTCGATCAGGCCGATGTTCTCCTTCTTGATGTGGTGGAGCTTTGCGTGGGGATGGTAGACCCCCAGCGGGTGCTCCGGGGTGGTGATGTTGTTGCGCAGGACCAGATCCAGTTGATATCTGCCATCCCGCATCCGGGCAATGGGGGTGATGGTGTTGTGGGGTTCGCCGTCCGTCTCTGCAAAGATGAAGCTTGCCTCGTCGGTATAGCTGCGCCATGCGGTCAGGATCTTGTCTGCCAGCTCCACCAGACGCTCGTCATCCGCACAGGTCAGGCGGATGCAGCTCATGGGCCAGTGGACGATGCCGGCTTCCACATCCTCAAAGCCGGGGAACACCCAGCTCTTCTCGATGGGGGCCTTGGCCATGGCGAACTCGTAGTGGCCGCCCTGGAAGTGGTCGTGGCTCAGGATGCTGCCGCCCACAATGGGCAGGTCTGCATTGCTGCCCACGAAATAGTGGGGGAACAGGCCCACGAAATCTAGCAGCTTGCGGAAGGTGGCCCGCTCGATCTTCATGGGGGTGTGCTGGCTGTTGAACACGATGCAGTGCTCGTTGTAGTAGACATAGGGGCTGTACTGCAGATTCCATGCGCTGCCGTTGATGGTCAGCGGGATGATGCGGTGGTTTTCGCGGGCGGGATGGTTCATCCGGCCTGCATAGCCCTCGTTCTCCACGCAGAGCTGGCACTTGGGGTAGGCGCTCTGGGGGGCCAGCTTGGCGGCGGCAATGGCCTTGGGGTCCTTTTCGGGCTTCGAGAGGTTGATGGTGATATCCAGATCGCCGTAGGGGGTCTTGGTGACCCACTTCACGTCCCGCTTGATGCGGTAGCGGCGGATGTAATCGGTATCCTGGCTGAATTCATAGAACCAGTCGGTGGCGGCCTGGGGGCCCTCGCTTTCGTACCGCTCCTCAAAGTTGGCGCGGACAATGGAGGGGCGCGGGGTCAGCACGCCCATCAGCTTGGTGTCAAACAGGTCGCGGGCAGTGGAATTGTCCTCACACACGCCCCGGGCCACGGCATCGTCCACCAGCGTTTTCAGGATGCTCTCGAGGTCGGTGTAGCAGACATCTCCCTCGGGCTCGGTAAAGCTGTCCAGCTGCATGGTCATCAGCAGCTGATTGCGGATGTAGATCTCGTCATCGGGCAGGATGAGCCCGGTGTCCAGCCCATAGTTGACGAGCTGTTGAATGGCAGTAGAGATCACAGCACGGCACCTCCTTCCGGACGGATGGAGAGGATGTGGCACTTGCCTGCGCCCAGAATGGCCTCCATCTCAGCCTTGAAGGCATCCAGCTTCTCCAGCGGCACAAAGGCCTGCACGGTGCCGGCAAAGCCGCCGCCGTGAACGCGGACAGCGCCCGCGCCGTTCAGGAAATGCTTTGCGGCGGCAATGGTCACAGCCACTTCCTGATGCTCTTTGTACCCGGCGGGGATGACGTTCTGCAGGTATTCCCAGCTGCTGGTGCCGGATTCGTTGACCAGCTGCAGGAAGGTCTCAAAATCACCGGCGCGCAAGGCATTTACCTGCCGGGCAACGCGCTGGTTGTCGGCGTAGATGTGGAAAGCCCGGAGCACAGCCCGGTCACCGCACTGTTTGCGGCATGCGGGCAGATTTGCAATAAAGGTCTCAAAGGGCACATCCCGCAGGACTTCGCCGCCGCAGACAGCGGCCACGGCGCGGCACTCGTTGGGGATGGCGGCGTACTCATCGGTCAGGTCGGCGTGGTCTGCACCGGAATCCAGGATGCAGAGGGCAAGGCCTGCCTGAGAGAAATCCACCTGCACCGGCTCCACATCGGGGTGGGCAGGGTCGGCAAAGTCGATGGTGATAATGTTGCCCACGCTGGAGGCCATCTGATCCATCAGGCCGCAGGGCTTGCCAAAGTAGACGTTCTCTGCCCACTGGCCGATCTGCGCAATGGCGATGGGGGAGACCTTTTCGGCCATGAAGCGGTCGTTCAGGATGACACCGATCAGCACCTCAAAGGCGGCAGAGGACGAAACGCCGCTGCCCTTGGGCACATTGGAGGAGATGTACACGTCCAGGCCGGAGAGGGCAGCGCCACGCTCCTTGAAAGCCTCACACTCGCCCCGCAGCAGGGCCATGGTGGTGTTCTCTTCCTCCTTGCGGGCAGCAAGGTCGCCAAGGTCGATGACACAGAGGTCATAGCCCTCGCTCTGCACACGCAGCTGGTTCAGGCCGTTGGGGGCAGCGGCAGCGATCATGTCAATGTTCACGCTGCCGGCCAGCACCCGGCCATGCTGGTGGTCGGTGTGGTTGCCGCCGATCTCGGTGCGGCCCGGGGCGCTGTACAGTCCGGCCTCGGTGTGGGCACCAAAGGTCGCTTCCAGCCCGTCCAGCACTGCCGCATAGCGTGCGGCGTGGGCAGCGGTCTGCTCCGGCGAACAGCAGTAGAGGGAGGCCAGCCGGGCGGTATGGGTGCCGCCCGCCAGCTCCTGCTTCCAGACAGAAATAGGCTTCATCATGGCGCGTTCCTCCTCGTATAGGTGAATGATTCTTCAAAGGGCCAGGGCCCGTTCTTCTGATTCTATAATATCGGTTCTGTCGAGAAAAGACCATGTATTATTGTTGCATCTGGATGAAAGGTCAACGCAGTTCCGGCGGTCAGCTCCGGGGCGCGAAATCGCCGCCGGTGAGCCCGTCGAGGTTCAGCATCCCTTCCAGCGCGGCAATGTCGGTGGAAACATCCAGCGCATCGGAGGCAAACAGCTTGTCCAGCTGGTTTTCAAAGGCGGTGATGAGCAGATCCATGCTCCGCTCAATGCTCTGCTTTGCCTCAGTGATGTTGGAGCCCTGCACATCCTGTGCCGAAAGCTGGGCGTAGGTATTCAGCAGCTTCAGCGCGGTGGGCAGGTAGTAATCCATAAATTTCTGCAGCTGGGCTTTTTTGTCCGGGTCCTTTTTTGCCAGTGCGAAGATGCGGGCGCTGACATCTTCCAGCCGGGAGATCTTGGCCGTCATCACCGGGTCGGGGATGGCATCGTTGGCCTGCCGGAGCTGGCGCTGCAGGGCGGCATACTGATCCTCGGGAGCCGGTGCGGGTGCGGGCTCGGCTGGTCTGGGCGGCTGGGGCGCAGCGCCCCGCACCACCAGCGTGCCGGTGCGGTTGTCGATATAGGCATCGGCCCCGAAATAGCCGTGGTCGATGGCGCGCTCCACGGCGGCGCGGCCCCTGTCGGCATCAATGCCTGCGGCTGCAAAGAGTTCGTCCAGCGGGATATTATCCCGGGTCCCAACGATCTTGTCCAGCTGGCGCTCCAGCTTGCGGGCCTGCTTCATCCGCAGGCCCATGGCCAGCGCAGCGCCGCCGCCAATGGTCTGGGCCAGCGCGGTCAGAAACTCGCCCCAGTCGAACCAGTAGCCCCACAGGTCAATGATGTCGGCAAGGCCTGCAAGGCCCGCCACCAGAAAGATGCCGCCGAACATCGTGCAGAGGCTGGTCAGGGTCTTGTGCCACTTTTTGGCGTTCTGCTGCTCGGCAGTGGGCACATCGTGGCCGTAGACCGGCTCAGTGTCCCGGGCCGGCTGACCGGCACCGGTGTCCTGGGGGCGGAAATCGCTGGAATATTCCGCGTTCTCCTGCTCCTTTTTTTCGGCATCCCGGTCAATGGCACGCAGGATGAAGAACAGGATGCCCAGCCAGGGCGACATGGCGAATACTACCAGCAGGGCAATGGTGGGAATGTGGGCAAGAAAATGTTTGCTGCGTCTGGGCTCCATGGGGCAGAATCCTCCTAAAACAAAAAAGCCGTGTTCCACTTTATTATAGCGGAGCACGGCCCTTTTGTTAAGGGGGTAATTTATTTGTGGGAAAGGAAATTACTTCATCAGGCTGCAAACAGCCTCGGCGTAAGCGGCGGGATCATCCACGGGCAGGCCCTCGATCAGCTGTGCCTGTGCATAGAGCAGGCTGCTGTACTTCTTGACCTTGTCGGTATCACCGGCCTCCTGTGCGGCCTTCAGCACGGCGAACACGGGGTGGTTGATGTTCAGCTCCAGCACCTTGTCGCTCTTCACACCCTCGCTGCCGGGCTGCTTGGAGAGCACCTTCTCCATCTCGATGGACAGGGGGCCGTCGGCGCTCAGGCAGACGGGATGATCCTTCAGGCGGGTGGAGACCTTGACCTCCTTGACCTTGCCGTCCAGAGCGTCCTTCATGGCATCGAACAGGGGCTTGTTCTCGGCGGTGGCATCCTCGGCGGCCTTTTTCTCGTCCTCGGTCTCAAGGCCCAGATCGCCGCTGTTGACGTTCTTGAACTCCACGGTGCCGTCCTTGCCCTCGGCATCCTTGCGGGGGTAGCTGCGCATGATCTGCAGGCAGAACTCATCCACGTCCTCGGTCAGCAGCAGGACATCATAGCCCTTATCCAGAACCAGCTCGGCGGCGGGGAGCTTGGCCAGACGGTCAGTGGAGTCACCGGCGGCAAAGTAAATGAACTTCTGCTCGGCAGGCATCTTGTCCACATACTCCTGCAGGGTGACCATCTTCTGCTCCTTGGCAGACCAGAACAGCAGCAGGTCGCGCAGCAGCTCAGCGTGCATCCCGTAATCAGAGTAAGCGCCGAACTTGATCTGGCGGCCGAACTCCTTCCAGAATGCCTCGTACTTTTCGCGGTCGTTGACCAGCATGGAGTGCAGCTCGTTCTTGATCTTCTTTTCCAGTGCGTTGTGGATCAGCTTGAGCTGGTTGTCCTTCTGCAGCATCTCGCGGCTGATGTTCAGGCTCAGATCCTGGCTGTCCACAATGCCCTTGACAAAGCTGAAGTAATCGGGCAGCAGGTCTGCGCACTTTTCCATAATGAGCACGCCGGATGCGTACAGGGCCAGACCCTTCTCATACTCCTTGGTGTAGAAATCATAGGGGCGGTGGCTGGGCACGAACAGCAGAGCGTTGTAGTTGGCGGTGCCCTCGGTGCGGCTCACGATGACGCGGGCGGGGTCAGAATAATCGTTGAACTTATCCTTGTAGAAGCTGGCGTATTCCTCGTCGGTGACCTCGCTCTTCTGCTTCTTCCAGATGGGCACCATGCTGTTCAGGGTCTCAAGCTCGGTGTAGGTCTCCCACTCCGGCTTGTAGTCCTCGGGCTTGGGATCGGGTTCGGGCTTCTGGCGGCTCTTTTCCCGCTCCATCTGGATGGGATAGCGCACATAGTCGCTGTACTTTTTGACGATGGCCACGATGCCGTATTCATCGAGGAAGTTCTCGTAATTGTCGGTATCGGTGCTGTCCTTGATGTGCAGGATGATGTCGGTACCGGCGGTTTCCTTCTCAGCGGGGGTCAGCTCATAGCCGTCAGCACCGCTGGACTCCCACTGCCAGGCCTCGTCCGCACCGTATGCCTTGGAGATGACGGTGACCTTATCGGCAACCATGAAGGCGGAGTAGAAGCCAACGCCGAACTGACCGATGATGTCGATGTTCTCGTCCTTGTTGTCCTTCTTGAAGTCCAGAGAACCGGAGTGGGCGATGGTGCCCAGGTTCTGCTCCAGCTCTTCTTTGGTCATGCCGATGCCGTTATCGGAGACAGTCAGCAGGCGATTGTCCTTATCGCGGGTGAGCAGGATGCGGAAATCGCCCTTGTTCATGCCCACGGAAGGATCGGTCAGGCTTTTATAATAAAGTTTGTCGATGGCATCCGAAGCGTTGGAGATCAGCTCACGGAGGAAGATCTCCTTGTTGGTGTAGATGGAGTTGATCATCATGTCCATCAGTTTTTTGCTTTCAGCCTGAAATTCTTTCTTCGCCATAATACAAAACCTCTTTTGTACAGTATTCAGATCCGGCCCCTCGCAAAAGGAGCGGCAATGCAAAAGAAACAGCCGATGCTGCATCTTCTTAGCACTCATATCTTTCGAGTGCTAATATACACCGATGCGGATCAAAAATCAAGGGGTTTCATAAAAAGTTCAGAAATGAACTGGAACAAAATGCCTTTTGTGCGTTGCTACAAAAAATTCATAAAGAAATAGTTGACCTTTCACAATTTTTAGCGTATACTGGTCAGCGGAAACAAACGAGGAAAGAGGAATATGTTATGGCAATGAAGCCGGAGATCTCCGTGAAGAACCTGCTGATGCAGGCATTCCTGACGGGCTGGGAACGCTCGGACAAGAGCATTTCGCAGGATGAATACTTACAGAGCGCCATTCAGGTCATCGAAGTGCTGCAGGTGGAACCTGAAAATGTCTACGCCGAGGAGGGCCTGGGCCTGACCGATGGCGACGAGGTGGATCATCTGGACGACCTGCTGCGGGCAGACGGCCAGTGGCTGTATTACGGCGTGGAGAAGGAGAACTTCTTCCTCATCCAATGGTACCCGGACAAGGCATCTGCCGAGGCCAAGCTGGCCGAGCTGGAAGCACTGGGCGACGGCAGGCAGTATCTGGTGGACCTGAGCCTGACCCGCGAAAATCCTTCGGCTGCTGAGAACTTCGGCAGCTCCAACCCGGTTCAGCTGCGGAGCTGAGCTCGGCGTTTCTGACAAAAGGAAAGGGAATTTTCCATGCAGCTTTCACAAACGGAACGGGAGCGCCTGTCCGCTATTCTGGAACAGTACGACCATCACCCCAAAGTGCAGGAAATGCGTGAGTTTATCCAGCACGGTGATGTGACCACCTACCAGCACTGCAAGAATGTGGTCGTGGTCAGCTGCTGGATCAACCACCGCTTCCATCTGGGAGCCGATGAGACCACGCTGGCCGTGGGGGCCTTCCTCCATGATTTCTATCTCTATGACTGGCACAAGCAGGGCTCTTTCCATGGCCTGCGGCATCTGTTTGAGATGCACGGCTTTTCCCACCCGGGGTCTGCCTGTGTGAACGCACAGCGGGTGTTCGGCATTACCAAAAAGGAGCAGAACATTATTGCAAGCCACATGTGGCCCCTGACCTTCCGCCATATCCCGACCTGCCGCGAGGCGGTCATCGTCTGTCTGGCGGATAAATACTGCGCCATTGTGGAGAGCATGTTCCGCCGCACAAGGGTGGGCGCTGGCGAAGAAGAGTGGTAAAGAAGCCGCCGCACTGTTCACATGAAAGAAAGCAAAAGACCAGAGTTGTAACGCCTTTTGGCGAAACAACTCTGGTCTTTTTTGCTGGGGCTTGTGCAACAGCCTCTTTGAAAAAGTGATCTTATTCTGCTCTCAGAGCCTTGACAGGGTCAGAGCGGGAAGCGGTTTTGGCGGGGATGAAGCCGCCCAGAATGGTCAGTACAGTTGCTAGCGCAACCAGCACCACAGCGGCCTTCCAGGGCAGAACGGCCACTACGCTGGTGCCGACGGCGATCTTCTGGATGAGCATGTTGCCCGGAATGAGCAGCAGTCTGCTGAGGCCGATGCCCATGAGGCCCGAGCACAGGCCGATGATGAAGGTCTCGGCGTTGAACACCTCGGAGATGTTCCGCTTGGAAGCACCGATGGCACGCAGGATGCCGATCTCCTTGCGGCGCTCCAGCACGCTGATATAGGTGATGATGCCGATCATAATGGAGGAGACCACCAGCGAGATGGAGACAAAGGCCACCAGCATGTTGGAGATCATGTTGATGATCCTGGTCACGGAGGTCATCAGGGTGCCCACTACATCAGTGTACTGGATCACCTTGTCTTCCGCGCCCTGCTCACGCATGGCGGCATTGTAGCTGTCCAGCACATTGAGGACCTTCGCCTTTTGCTCAAAGTCCAGCGGATAGATGTTGATCTGGCTGGGGTCGTCCTCGCTGGCATAACCAAAGGCCTGCAGGTTGCTTTCATAGGTGGCGCTGGTGGACATCATTTTCGACTTCATCAGCTCCGCCAGATCGTCCTCGGTCATGTTGAATTGGATGGCATTCCGGAACGCATCTGCGTCGATCTTCAGCGCGCTTTCCATCTGGCTGCCCAGAGAGGAGAAGCGCTCGGTCATCTGACTCTGCAGGTTCGTGCTGATCTGGCCCATGGCCTGCTCCATGGCAGTGCCCAGCTGGGCCTGCAATTCGGCGGCGATCTGTTCTGAGAAGTTTGCCATCACGCTGCCCATGACCTGCTGCATGGCGGCAGTAAACTGCTCCTGCAAGGCAGCGGTATCGATGAGGCTGCCCATGGAATCCTTCATCAGCTGCTGGAACTGGTCGCTGGCGAGATACTGGTCAAAACTGATCTTGTCCAGCCCCAGAATGCCGTTGCCGATGATGTAATCCTTGTAGCCGGTCATCACCTTCTGGGCCAGCTGCTGCATTTTGTCGGCGGGGATGGAAATGTCCATGTTGGCGAACACGTCCGTCAGGGCGCTCATGTCGATGTCGGGCGTTTCGGCCAGATCAAATTGGAAGCTGTCCGGGTCGATGAGGGAGGAAAAATCTACGGAACCGTCACTCAGGTCAAGATCCAGCTTGCCGGGGTCGAACTGGAAGGCGCTCTCGAGCTGGTCGGTGTCAATGGAGAAGAGGGAAGCCATGTCCATGGCAGCGGTCTGTTCGGTGCCGAAGGGGTCGCCATTCAGCACATTGGTCTGCGGGTCGGCGAGCTGGTCCTGCACCAGCCTGCTCTGGGCGGCGGTGTCCATGACGTGCCGGGTCAGGGAGGCGGGATAGGCGATGCCGGAAGAAAGCATGGCGGCGGAGGCGTTTTCCCTGGGCTGCACCACGCCCACGATGGTCATGGTCTCGCTGTTGGCCACAAGCTCCTGCAGGAAGGCCTTGTCGTCCGATTTGTCCACCCAGGTGCTGTGGGCATCGTCGTACTGGTAGCGGTCGGCCGCGTTGACCAGCTTGAAGGTGCGGCCCAGAAAATCGCTGTACCGGTAGGTCTTGAAATCTTCGGGCACATCCACATTCTGGTTCTGGGCGAACTGCTGGATCATCTTGTCCAGCTCGGCGTTGTCCCGCAGGCCCAGCGCGTAGAGAGCATAATCGGTGATGGAACCATCCGCACCCAGCACGGCAACGCATTCGTTGTAGCTTTCGGGCCAGCGGCCTGCCTTGACCTCGTACTGGGAATGATACAGGGCATCGCTGGCGGGCAGCTGGTAGAACACGCTGGTGTTCATCATGCTGGCCATCATGTTGTTGGTCGAGCTGGTGGAGCTGATGCCCAGAGCGGAAAGGGAGGAATCCGGGTTCACCTGCCGGATGCTGCCGTCCGGGTCCTGGCGGTAGATCTGAGGCTGTACATTATAGGAATACTCCACCGAGGAAACGCTCTCCCCGATGGTGCAGGCATCGCTCTCGAGGTAGGTTTTCAGGCTCTTCAGGTCGTTTGAGGTGATGCCGGAAACCATCTGGGTCACGAGCTGGCGCACCGGCACCATCCCCTCGCCGAGGTCGGGGGCGGCGGGCTGGCCGGGCAGGTCAGCGGACAGCAGGCTGGTCAGGTCCATGCCGCTGCGCAGGATCTGCACCGGGTACTCGGAAAGGGTGTCCCGTTCCATGTCGGCGATATACTGGTTGACACCGGTGGACAGGGAAATGATCAGCGCAATGCCGATGATGCCGATAGAGCCTGCAAAGGCCGTGAGCAGGGTGCGGGTCTTTTTGGTCCAGAGGTTGTTGAAGCTCAGGGTCAGCGAGGTCCACCACGACATGGAGGAGTGGCCCATGTTTTTGTGAACGGCAGGGGCAAGCTGAGCAGTGTCGGGTTCGTAGGGGGCGGTGTCGGAGCGGATGACACCATCCTTCAGGTTCACGATGCGGGTGGCGTACTGCTGGGCCAGCTCCGGGTTGTGGGTGACCATGACCACCAGCCGGTCCTTTGCCACCTCCTTGAGCAGCTCCATGACCTGGATGCTGGTCTCGCTGTCCAGCGCGCCGGTGGGCTCGTCCGCCAGCAGGATATCCGGATTGTTGACCAGCGCACGGGCAATGGCAACGCGCTGCATCTGGCCGCCGGACATCTCGCTGGGGTGTTTGTGCAGCTGATTGCCCAGCCCCACCTTCTGCAGTGCCTCGGTGGCGCGGCGCTTGCGCTCTGCGCCCGAGATGCCGGAAATGGTCAGGGCCAGCTCCACGTTGGCCAGAACGGTCTGATGGGGGATCAGGTTGTAGCTCTGGAACACAAAGCCGATGGTGTGGTTGCGGTAGGAGTCCCAATCGCGGTCGGTGTACTTTTTGGTGGAGATCCCGTTGATGACAAGGTCACCGCTGTCGTACCGGTCCAGGCCGCCGATGATGTTCAGCAGGGTGGTCTTACCGGAGCCGGAGGGGCCCAGGATGGCGACGAATTCGCTGTCGCGCAGGTTCAGGCTGACATCATTCAGTGCGGTCTGTACAAGGTCACCGGTTTTGTATTCCTTGCGGATCTTTTTCAGTTGTAGCATAGGCAGGCCTTTCTTATGCATGCCCGGCGGCGTGTGGGAAATGCCGGACAAAAAACAAAATAACGTAGATATGGTATCAGATGAATGTGAACAAACCGTTGCTTTTCTGGAAAGATGGTGTTATGCTGGAGAAGGTAAAAGAAACAAAAATCGACACTTTATGACGTAAATTACCAGAAATCAAGACGCAAAAAGCTGCCATTCCTGCACGGTTCGACGCATAGTGACGTTTTTTCGGGGATTGAATCTTTCCGCAGGGCCTTATAAAATAGTATCGTACAGTACGCACGGAAGAAAAGTGCGGCAAATTTAAGGCAAAGGGGAAGGTTGGATTGACGGAACGACTCGTTTCAAAGCTGCATGTCGCGCTTTTGAGCTACGACGAGCGGGAGATCCGCGTCCGGAAAAATTATCTGGAGGAGCAGAATCCTGCGATCTGCTGTGTCTGCTTCCACAGCGGCGAGGAGCTGCTGCGGGAGCTGCGCCAGCAGCGCAGTGTGGATATCGTGGTGCTTTCGAGCCAGCTGGAGGATATGGACGGGTATGAGTTCCTCAAGCGGCTCAACAGCCTGCATAACCGCCCGCTGCTGCTGTTGCAGGGGGATGACTGGTACAGCGATGCCACGGCATCATTCCTGCGGCCGGACGGCAGGCAGTACCTGCCGGAGCGCAGCAGCCTGCTGGATCTGCTGCTGGATCTGCGCAGCTCCACGGACATCGGCATCTTCTGGGTGCTGCCGTTCTGCAAGCAGCTTTATGCGGAGTGGGGCATCCTGCAGCCGGATGTGAACTGTGAATATCTGACCACCGCGCTGCAGGTCGTATGCGGCACAGAGCGGAAGCTGGCCGTGCGCAAGGAGATCCTGCAGACTGTGGCCGAGGAACACCACACCACAGTGGCCGCCGTGGACTGCGGGATGCGCCGCCTGATCGACGGGGTGGAAAAATACAACACCGAAGCCTGGCAGAAATTCAAGCAGGATTACGGCCTGATGGGGCATAGCGTTACCCTGGGCAAGCTGATCTATGCGGGCCGCCAGAAATTGATCGACAGCGGAACGCAGGGACGGAAGGCCGGACGATGAGAAAAAAGAGAGAGAACGGAATGGCAAAAGAGAGCGGGATGGGGGATTTCCCCCGCAAACAATTTGAGAGCGTGCTGCTGCACTCCCTGCGCATCATGGACCAGAACCGAGAATACCTGCAGATGCATCTGGCCCGGACCGGAGACGAAAGGACCCGGCAGGCGCTGGAGGATATGGGGCAGGAGAGCATCCGCCTGGAGCGCACCCTGCGGGAAATGATGGGTCTGCTGGAAGTGGAGATGAACGACAAGCCGTCCATGAAGCCGGTAGACCTGTGCTGGATCCTGATGGAGGCCGCCCAGATGGCCCCGGAGATCGAGAAGCAGCTGGATATCCGGCTGACCGTGGATCACAGCCCGTTCCGGCGCTGCTATGTCAAGGCGGATGCTCAGGAGGCCGAGCAGCTGCTGTTTCATCTGCTTTCCAACGCCCTGCGGGCCGTAAGCCCCGGCGGGCAGATCAAGATCCGGCTCACCCGGGACGACGAGGATCTGTACCTGATCGTGGAGGACGACGGCTGCGGCCTGCCCACCGGTGAAAACTGGATGGAGAACCGCCGCCGCTTCCTGGGCGGTGTGCAGGCAGGGCTGCTGCTCTGCCGCCGCTACTGCGCCCACATGGGGTGGGTGCTTTCCCTCACGCCGCGCGATGCCGGAAGCGGCACCCGGGCGGAGGTGCGCATCCCGCTGGCCGGAACGATGTTTCCCATTGAGGGCAGCGTGGAACTGCACACCATCCATCCGGCGCTCACCACTGCTGACGGCCTGCGCTGGCAGATCCTGCGGGAACTTGCCCTGTTGTCCGATAAAATGGAATGATATGATATTCAGCGCCCTGCTCCGGGCTTTTCCGGGGCAGGGCGTTTTTGTGTAAAAATCACTCTGAGTAAAGAATCTTAACCGGAATGTAGAAAAACAGGGGGGCTGTATTCGTGAATTTAACAAAATGTTTAACTTTTTGAGCGGAAAATACTATTTTTTGCGTGTAAAATGTGGTGACTGGATTGATTGTATCCCGATTTTTGAGTATAATACAACTGTATTTTTATATTGTTCCTCAGGAGGAAAAGCAAGTGAGAGTAGGTCTTGACATCGGAAGCACCACCATCAAGTGCGCGGTGCTGGACGAACATGATGCGCTGATTTATTCAACATACGAGCGTCATTACAGCCATATTTTGGAAAAGGCGCAGGAGCTGCTGCGCCGCATCGATGCAGAGCACCTGCACGGAAACAAGGCTCTGCTGAGCATCTCCGGTTCTGCCGGTATGGGCCTGGCCGACAGCTGCGGCGTGCCCTTTGTGCAGGAGGTGTTCTCCACCCGTGTGGCAGTCAAGCGGTTTGTGCCCGCCACCGACTGCGTGATCGAGCTGGGCGGCGAGGACGCAAAGATCCTGTTCCTGACCAACGGCACCGAGGTCCGCATGAACGGCAGCTGCGCCGGCGGCACCGGTGCCTTTATTGACCAGATGGCCACCCTGCTGAAGATGAGTGCCGACGAGATGAACAAGGCCGCGGAAAAGGCCGAGCGCACCTATACCATCGCGTCCCGCTGCGGCGTGTTTGCCAAAAGCGACGTACAGCCCCTCATCAATCAGGGCGCGCGCACGGAGGATATCGCCGCCAGCATCTACAAGGCGGTGGTCAACCAGACCATTGCCGGTCTGGCACAGGGCCGCCCCATCAAGGGCAATATCCTGTATCTGGGCGGGCCGCTGACCTTCAGCAGCGTGCTGCGCAAGAGCTTTGATGAGGCGCTGGGGGTCACCGGAACCTGCCCCGAGAACAGCCTGCTCTATGTGGCGCTGGGTGCCGCCCTCTATGCGGACAAGGAGTTCGACCTCTCCGCAGTGGCCGACGCGCTGGACCAGTACGCCGCCACCGCTACTTATGCCAGTGAGCCTCCGCTCTTTGCCAACAAGCAGGAGTACGAGGAATTCCATGCCCGGCACATGTCCCACAGAGTGCCTCATGTGCCTTTCAGCGCCCAGTGCGGCCCGGTGCATATCGGCATCGACTCCGGCTCCACCACCGTCAAGCTGGTGGTGGTGGACGAGAAGAGCCAGATCCTGTACACCAATTACCAGCCCAACCTTGGCAACCCGCTGCCCCTGATCCGGGAACAGCTGATCAAGATCTACCGGGAGCACCCCGGCCTGCAGGTGGCCAGCGTGACCACCACTGGCTACGGCGAGGAACTGGTCAAGAACGCCTTCCGCTGTGATTATGGCCTGGTGGAAACGGTGGCTCATTTCACCGCCGCCAAATACTTTATGCCCGATGTAGATTTCATCATCGATATCGGCGGTCAGGACATGAAGTGCTTCAAGATCGAGGATGGTGCCATCAGCAACATCTTCCTGAACGAGGCCTGCTCCTCCGGCTGCGGCAGCTTTTTGCAGACCTTTGCTCAGGCATTGGGCTATGATGTCAAGAAGTTCGCCGCTCTCGGCCTGTTCGCAGACCGCCCCGTGGATCTGGGCAGCCGCTGCACCGTGTTTATGAACAGCTCGGTCAAGCAGGCCCAGAAGGACGGTGCTTCCATCGAGAATATTTCCGCCGGTCTGTCCATCAGTGTGGTCAAGAACGCGCTGTACAAGGTCATCCGCGCATCCAGCCCTGAGGAGCTGGGCCGCAGGATCGTGGTGCAGGGTGGTACTTTCTACAATGAAGCTGTTCTCCGCGCCTTTGAAAAAGAGATGGGTGTGGAGGTCATCCGCCCCGACATCGCGGGCCTGATGGGGGCCTACGGTGCGGCCCTGTTCGGCCAGCGCCAGAGCCATAAGAACCATCAGGAAACTTCCAGGATGATGAATCTGGCCGAGCTGGAAGCCTTCGACCAGAAGGTGGTCAGTGTCAAGTGCGGCGGCTGCGGCAACCACTGCCAGCTCACCATCAACACCTTTGCCGATGGCCGCAAGTTCATCTCCGGCAACCGCTGCGATAAGCCCGTGACCGGTAAGAGCGAGGACGACAGCCTGAATCTGTACGCCTACAAGCAGCAGCTGCTGGCCGGTTACAAGCCCGTGCCCGGCAAGCGCGGCTCCATTGGCATTCCGCTCTGCCTGAATATGTACGAGCTGCTGCCCTTCTGGCACACCTTCTGGACCAGACTGGGCTTTGCCGTGCACACCAGCCCGGTGTCCAGCCGGGGGCTGTATCTGGCCGGTCAGGCCACCATCCCCAGCGACACCGCCTGCTTCCCGGCCAAGCTGAGCCACGGCCACATCAAGGCCCTGAGCCAGATGCACCTGGATGCCATCTTCTACCCCTGCCTGACCTACAACTTTGACGAAGGACTGGGCGACAACCACTATAACTGCCCGGTGGTGGCCTATTACCCTGAAGTTCTGGCAGGCAACTGCCCCGAGCTGGAGGGCCAGAAGTTTATCTATGACTATGTGGGCATCCACCGCCCCAAGGACTTTGTCCGCAAGATGGCAAAGGAAGTCCTGCCCAAATACTTCGGCGGCATTTCCGAAAAGGAAGTGCAGGCCGCTGCCGATGCTGCCTACGCCGAGCACGAGGCCCACATGGCCCAGATCCGGGTCAAGGGCAGCGAGATCATTGATGAGGCACGCCGTCAGGGCAAGCGCATCATCGTGCTGGCTGGCCGCCCCTACCACGTTGACCCTGAGATCAACCATGGCATCGACCACCTCATCACCCGCCACGGCGCGGCTGTTGTCACCGAGGACAGCATCTCCAACCGGGTGGAAAGGTTCCCCACCAGCGTGCTGAACCAGTGGACCTACCACAGCCGCCTGTATGCGGCGGCCAAGTACTGCACCACCCAGAAGGATATGGATCTGGTGCAGCTGGTCTCCTTTGGCTGCGGCGTGGATGCCATTACCACCGATGAGACCCGCGAGATCCTGCAGGCAGGCAGCAAGCTCTACACCCAGCTCAAGATCGATGAGATCACCAATCTGGGTGCGGTCAACATCCGTCTGCGCAGCCTGTTCGCCGCTCTGGAGGAGCGCGATGAGGCGGCAGAGAAAAAGGCCGCCCCCAAGGCAGAAGCCTGATACATAGGAGGAACCTATGGAATACAATTATCCCAAATTTACCCCGGAGATGAAGCAGACCCACACCATCCTCATCCCCAACATGGCCATTACCCAGTTCCGGCTGCTGGAATACGCCCTGCGCTACGACGGCTACAAGTGTGAGATCCTGGGCAACTGCGGCAGCGCCGTGGCACAGCTGGGCCTGAAATACGTCCACAACGACACCTGCTATCCGGCCCTGCTGGTCATCGGCCAGTTTCTGGATGCCCTGAACAGCGGCAAGTATGACCTGGATCACACGGCCCTGCTCATCACCCAGACCGGCGGCGGCTGCCGTGCTTCCAACTACATCCACCTGCTCCGCAAGGCTCTGGTCAAGGCGGGCTATCCCCAGATCCCCGTTGCCAGCCTGAACTTCTCCGGTCTGGAAAAAGACAGCGGCTTCCAGATGACCCTGCCGCTGGCCCGCCGCGCGCTGGCCTGCATTTTCTACGGCGATATGCTCTGTGCCCTGCGCAATCAGGTGGCCCCCTACGAGAACGAAAAGGGTGCCGCTGACCGGATGGTCGATCTGTGGGTCGAGCGTCTGGGCCGCGTTCTGCTGGCCGGCAAGGGCTTTACCGCCCGGGAAATGAAGCACACCTTCCCGCTCATTGCAAAGGATTTTGCGGCTATCCCCGTGACCCGGGTGCCCAAGGTCAAGGTGGGCGTAGTCGGCGAGATCTACGTTAAATACAGCCCCCTGGGCAACAACGACCTGCAGAAGTTCCTGGAGAGCCAGGACTGTGAGGTGAACTTCCCGGGCCTGATGGGCTTTGTGCAGTACTGCATCTTCAATATGGGCGAGGATCATGTCCTCTACGGCGGCAAGCTGGCCGTCAAGATGGGCACGGATCAATTGCTCAACTGGCTGGACAGTGTGGAGCGTGCCATGCTCAAGGCCACAGCCGATGCCGGGTTCTATGCCCCCGGGCCCTTCAAGGAGCTGGTGGAAAAGCCCCACGGCATCATTTCGCTGGGGGCCAAGATGGGCGAGGGCTGGCTGCTGACCGCCGAGATGATCGAGCTGGTGCAGGGCGGCTACGGCAACATCGTCTGTGCCCAGCCCTTCGGCTGCCTGCCCAACCATATCGTGGGCAAGGGCATGGTGAACAAGATCCGTGCCCTGTATCCCAGCGCCAACATCACCCCCATTGATTACGACCCCAGCGCTACCCGGGTCAACCAGGAAAACCGCATCAAGCTGATGCTGGCAGTCGCCAAGGAGCGCCTGAACGCCCCGGCGCAGGCCGCCCCCCTGACGGCAGAAGAGATCGCCGGTGGGGCTCCCCGGGTCGAGACCACGGTATAATTCTTTCTAAACAGCAACACTCCCCTTCGGGCAGGACCGTGTGCCGCACGGCTCCGCCCGAAGGGGAGTGTTTTTTTGTCTCAGTCGCAGAGATACCGCCGCTCGAACTCCTCAGCCGGGATGGCCTTGGAAAACCAGAAGCCCTGCGCGCCGTCGCAGTCCAGCGAGCGGAGGAGCTGTACCTGCTCCTCGGTCTCGATGCCCTCACAGATGACGTTGAAGCCCAGCCGTTTGACCAGATGTACGATCTCCCGCAGAAAATCGGTGCCCCGCGCGTTGGAGCTGCACCGGGTCAGGAAGAGCTTGTCCAGCTTGATGGTGTTCACGGGGATATCCACCATGTTGTTCAGCAGGGAACCGCCCGCGCCGAAATCGTCCAGCGAGGTCTGCATGCCATCGCTCTGGAAGGAGGAAAGCAGGCGCTTCACCCGGTCGTACTCCGAGACCACCGCCGTCTCGGTCAGTTCGATCTCCAGCATCCGGGCGCTGATGTTGTGCTTTTCCAGAATTTCGCTGTACTCCTGGGTGGGGGCATCCTCCCGGGCCAGCGCCACCGAGGCATTCACCGCAATGGGCAGCAGCCGGTGCCCGGCCTGAGCATTGCGCTGCAGGAACTGGGCTACCTGCTCGAAGATGTACAGATCCAGCTCCACGATGCGGCCCGTGGATTCCAGAATGGGAATGAACTGGTCGGGGTAGACCACGGTGCCGTCCGGCTTGATCCAGCGGGTCAGCGCCTCGGCTCCAATGACCGAGAGATCTTTGGGCGAGAACTTGGGCTGGAGGTACAGTTTGAATTCGCCGTTCTCAAGCGCCTGCGGCAGGCCGCTCAGCAGCTCACCGGTCAGGGTCTGCTTGACCTCCAGCTTTTTGTCAAACTGGACAGCAGACACGCGGGTGTGGCTGTGCACCTGCTTGCGGGCAAAGTTTGCCTTGTCGATGGCGGCAGATGCACTCAGGCAGCCGGGCTCAATGGCGTACACACCCATCCGTACCCGCAGGCGTACCTCCGGGTAATGCTGGGCCTGATACTGCTCAAACCGGCGGCAGAGCGTGTCTGCATAGTGGAGCGGGCCTTTCTCGTCGCGGCAGGAGAGGTAGAGTACGAACTGGTCGCCCACCACCCGGCACAGGAAGCACTCGCCCCAGTGGCGGGCCGCCTCGATGAGGAAATCGCTGAATTCCTTCAGCAGCTGATCACCGGTGGCGTAGCTGTATTTTTCGTTGAAGTATTTGAAGTTCTCGAAATCGCAGTAGAAGATCTGGAAGCCCTCGGCGTAGCCGCCGATGATCTTGTGGAAGACCTCCTCCTTGAAACGGGAAAAGGCCAGCAGGCCGGTCAGCCGGTCAAACTCGGGGGCGGAGGTCATGCCGCGGCTCACGGCGTTCACGGCCAGATGCTTGCTCAGGTAGGCGTTGATGATCTTGGTGATCTCGCCCAGCTCCCGGCGGTTCTGGGGAGTCCAGTACCGCTTGCTGCCGCACACTACATAGGCAATGGCACCCTGATACTCGCCCTCGCCGTACATGGCAGCGTAGACCACTGTCTGGGCCCCGCCCTGCATCAGCAGCGCGCGCCCCTGCGGCGAGTACATCCCCATGTTGTCGGCCTGCAGCACGGTGGTGCCGTATTCATCATAGCTGTGGAACAGGGTCAGGAAGTCCTCCTTGGTATAGGATTCACCGTTCAGAGGCACCGGCTCCGCGCGGGGAGAGGTCCACTGGAACTGCCGGGAGATGCTGCGTTCCCGGATGCGGGTGTCCACAATGGTGATGCGGTCCAGCTGCAGCCGGATGCCGACGATCTTCAGGAAGAGGGGAATGGCGGTCTCAAAGCTGTTGTTCTTCTCAAACAGTTCAAAGGCGGTGGAGATCAGGTCGTTGTGCAGGTAGCGTGCATCGATATCGGCCGTTTCCGGGGCGGCAGGAACCGCCTGGGCATAGCGCCGCAGATTATCGCAGAATACATACTGGTTGCGGCCGTTCTGCTTGGCCTGATACAGGGCCCAGTCCGCGTTTTCAAACAGCTGGTCAAAGGAATAGCCCGCCGTGTTTTCGGGCAGGAAGCAGGCACCGATGCTGCAGGTCATCCGGTAATCGTTTTCCCAGAACTTCACCTGCTGCACGGATTCCGAAAGCTGGCGGGTCTTCTGGAGCAGGGTGGTGTTGGGGATATCCTTCAAAAACACCACGAACTCATCACCGCCGAACCGCACCAGAATGTCGCTGGAGCGGAACAGGGTGCGCAGCAGCCGGGCAAACTCCTGCAGGACCTTGTCGCCGAACAGATGCCCGTAGCAGTCGTTGACGTTCTTGAAAAAATCCAGGTCGATGACCAGCATTCCGCAGGAGGCATAGGGATCTTTGGCCTGCAGATAGCGGTCAATGAGCTCCTTGCCGGTGCGGTTGTTATACAGCTGGGTCAGGGAATCGTGGCGGGCCTGCTCCAGCAGCTCCTGGGTCTGATTCTTCTGGTCGGTGATGTCCTTTGCGTAGCCCACATAGAGCGTGCCGCGGGCGGGGTCCTCGACCGGGCGGACATCCACCTCCCGGGAATAATACACCCCCTCCGGCGAGACAAAGCGCATCTCCAGCGGGCCGTACAGCTCACCGGTGAGCAGGGCACGCATCTTCCAGCGGTCCTCCGCGAAGATCGTGGCGTGCTCCGGCTTCTCGGAGCCAAGGTAGGCATCCAGCGTCTCCAGCGTGCGGCTCCGGGTATTGTAGACCCGCAGCTGATCCAGACGGGGGTCATATTCCAGCAGGAAAAACCACCGATGCACAAGAAACTGCATCAGCAGGGGATTGTTGATGATCGAATCGATAAACCGAACAGGGACATCCATGACCGATTCCCCACTTTCCGCTTTTTAACCAGTATAACAAAATATGGAAGATGCATCAAGGCGTAACACAAAAATTTCATGGAAAGTGAAAAAATTTTACCGAAAGCTCTGTCGGGAACGGTTTCGGTGCTCCCGATCAGGCCGGAACGCCCCACAGCTCGATCGTGGCACCGGCGGCAAGCCGGACGTTGGTGTCCACGGTCAGGGTCAGCCTGCCGAGCTTCTGGCTGGCATCCACATTCTGGCCGCTGCTTCCGGCAGGCAGAACGACCGCAGGCGGTGCACCCGTGGTGCCGGATGCGGCAAAACAGAGATACTGGCCGAAGCAGGGAAGTGCCTGAAAGCTGGCAAAGGTGCGGATGGGCGGGCTGGACATCGGGCTGCTGGCAGCACAGGGGGCAGAAGCACTGAGCAGCTGGGCACCATCGCTGGTGCTGCAAACCCAGTGCAGCGTGCCCTTGGATTGGCTGCTGCCTGCCTGAAACAGCACCTTCAGCGCCTGCAGTTCGGTGGGAAAGGTGCGCTCAAAGCTGGCAGCGGCGGCGTTCAGGGACACCTTTTCCAGCAGCTCCCATTGGCCGGGATCGCTGGAGTCACCCTTTGGGCCCTGGGGGCCGGGTTCTCCCTGCGGGCCTTGCGGGCCGGGCTCTCCTTTGGGGCCGGTGGGTCCTGCGGCACCGGGTTCTCCCTGCGGTCCGGGGTCACCCTTTTCGCCCCGGAATGCACCGCTTTCCACAGCTGCTTTCAGCCGGTCGAGCAGGGCCTGCCAGGCGGGCGTGCCGGGCTGGGGCAGGGTGCTATCCTCAGTGCCGGAATTTTCGGCCACGCAGTAGCACACGTCCGCGCTGGTCAGGGTGCGGGTGCCATCGGTGCCCTCAAAGGTGATGCGCCCCTCCCCGGGCACAGCCGTGATGAGGGCGGGTACCTCCACAAGGCCGTCTGCCACCAGCGTGGAGGGGGCAGCGTTCCCATCCGGCAGGTGCCAGAAGGCCCGCAGGGTCATGCCCTGCCACTCGCCGTCGGCTTCCACCCGCAGGGCGTAGATGCCCCGGTTTCTGGTGTAGCCGAAGCGGAGCAGGCCATCGTACCCCTGCAAAGCAGCCCCGCCGCCCGAGGATAAATGGATCTGACGTTCAATCATACAGTTTCACTCCTTTTGTCGTGTTTTTGCGTTCAAAAAGCTTGACTTTGGTTAGAGTTTTCGGTAAGATTGTGAAAAGACCGCAGAAGGTTTGGTGGATAAAATCTAACCAAAATCAGCTTGTGAGGCTATAATATCTGATTAAATTCAGAAAGTCAAGGGAAAATCTGAATCTGGTTAGAAAACCGGCGTTCTGCACAAGAAGGAGTGCAAAATTTGTGTTTTATGACTGCTACACGGCCCTGTGTCAGGCCAGAGGCATCAGCCGCAGCCGGGCCGCGCAGGAGATGGGCTTGAGCAACTCCACAGTGACCAAATGGAAAAACACCGGGGCGACCCCCTCGGGCGAGACGCTGGCCAGGGTGTCCGCCTATTTTGGCGTGCCGGTGGGGGAACTGTTGGGCGAAGCCGTTCCATCGGTGCAGGAGGAGCGGAAGCTGCCCGAAGGAGCTGTCCCGTTCGATCCCGCCCTCACGGCTCCGCTGCTGGGCACGGTGCGTGCAGGCCTGCCCATGTATGCGGAAGAAAACATTGAGGGCTACATCCCCATCACCCGGAAAGACGGGGCACGGTACTTCTGGCTCCGTGTCCGGGGCGACAGCATGAACTCCGTGGGCATCTCGGAAAACGATGAGATCCTGGTGCGGGAGCAGCCGGAGGTGGAAAACGGCCAGCTTGCCGTGGTGATGGTCAACGGCGATGAAGCCACCGTGAAATATTTCCGTCAGGAGGGGAGCCTTGTGGTCCTGACCCCCAAAAGCTTCAACCCCGTGCACCAGCCCCAGATCTATGATCTGAAACGGGTGCAGGTGCGGGTGGTCGGCCTTGTGGTAGAGTGCCGCAAGGTGTTCTGAAAAAAGAAGATGGCCCCTGCGGGGCAGAATAGGAGGCTCGCTATGAAATGGAGGACCGTTCTGTGCACAGCGCTGTTTTTGTGCGGTACCGTGCTGCTTTCTGCCTGCGGCGGGGGAGAGATGCCCGCACCTGCGGAACCGTCCGCTTCCAGTGAGGTATCGGCTCCCTCTCAGCCGGAGGAAGTGCCCGCTCCCTCGGAATCGGCTTCTTCCAGTGAACCGGAGCCGCCAGTATCCAGCGTGCCGGAAAAAGAGAATCCATTGATCGTGAATGGCGTGCTGAAAAGCTACGATACCGGCAAGCAAAAGGATGTTGTTCTGCCCAGCGGGAAGTTTACCAAAATTGATTCAGGATGCTTCAAAAATAATACCACCATGGAATCGGTGAGTATCCCGGAAGGCGTTACGGAGATTGGCTTTGCCGCATTTTCAGGGTGTTATAATCTGAAATCTGTGCAGCTGCCAAAATCGCTGATCAAAATCGGTGCGTCAGCTTTTTTTGGCTGTGCTGCGTTGCAAAAGGTAGAGTTTCCGGAGAATAGTGGGCTAGAGCTTTCTAATTCGGCATTTGCAAGTACCGGACTGCGAGAACTGGACCTTCCAGAGAATGTAAAGTTGGAAGATGACTGCGTTTTTGCAAACTGTGAGAAGTTGACCCGGGCAAGAGTAGAGATAAAGGGAGAGATCCGACCGCATACATTTGCGAACTGTATTTCTTTGAAAACGGTATTTTTGGGAAAAGAGATCTCGACGATTGGTAATTCTGCATTTGAGTGCTGCTTTGCATTATCAGAAATCAACTATGAGGGCGACAACAAAGAAATTCAGAAAAAGGTAGACCAGCTTCTCGAAAAACAAAACTAAATCCCCAAAACACCCCGCCGTCTCTTGTGCAAAAAGGCAAGAGACGGCGTTTTTGCGTGGAAAAATCGAAATGAAAAATCAGCGATGAATAGCTTATTTATCAATTTGACCGGAATTTGTGCAACAAAAAACCTATAAACCTATTGACATTCTAGGAAAATGGGTATATCATACGGCCAATAGAAACGTACATCCGCAAGATCAGGAGAAAAGGAGGGGAACAGACATGGACTGGAATGTGATGGCGCAATATCTGCCGCAGTATGAAAAAGCGGCCTGGCTCACCCTGCGTCTGGGTGTGGCCGGTATCTTCTGGGCCATCCTTGTGGGCCTTGTCTGCGCCGTGCTCCAGTACGAAAAAGTGCCGGTGCTGCGCCGTATCGTGGGCGCTTATATCCAGCTCAGCCGGAACACGCCGCTGCTGGTCCAGCTGTTCTTTCTGTATTACGGCCTGCCCAAGATCGGCATCAAGACCAACGCCGAGCTCTGCGGCATTGCAGGCCTTGCCTTTCTGGGCGGGAGCTACATGGCCGAGGCCTTCCGCAGCGGTCTGGAAGCCATCGAACCCATCCAGACCGAAAGTGCCCTGAGCCTTGGCATGAGCCGGCTGCAGACCATGCGCTATGTGGTGCTGCCGCAGGCGGTCTCCATCAGTATGCCGGCCTTTATGGCCAATATCATCTTCCTGCTCAAGGAGACCAGCGTGTTCAGCGCCATCAGTCTGATGGATCTGATGTTCACGGCAAAAGATCTTATCGGCCTGTACTATAAGACGGCCGAGAACCTTTTCCTGCTGGTGGTGTTCTACCTTATCATCCTGCTGCCGGTGTCCCTGCTGGGCAGCTGGCTGGAAAGGAGGCTGCGCTATGCCGGATTTGGGTCTTGAAGTCCTGCTCAAGGGCAAAAATATGGTTCGCCTGCTGGGCGGTCTGGGCGTGGCGCTTAAGATCAGCGCTGTGTCTGTCCTCATCAGCCTGCCGCTGGGCATCCTGCTGGGTGTGCTGATGACCTTCAAAAATCCCATCCTGAAAACCATCCTCCGGGTGTATCTGGAATTCATCCGCATCATGCCCCAGATGGTGCTGCTCTTTCTGGTGTATTTTGGCACCACGCGGGCCTTTGGCTGGGATCTTTCCGGCGAGACGGCGGCGGTCATCGTGTTCGTGCTCTGGGGCACGGCCGAGATGAGCGACCTCGTCCGCGGTGCCCTCATCGCCATCCCGAAGCATCAGTATGAGAGCAGCGAGGCGCTGGGCATGAGCCGGGCGCAGACCTATTGGTACATCATCATCCCCCAGACGGTGCGGCGGCTCATCCCGCTGTCCATCAACCTTATCACCCGCATGATCAAGACCACCAGCCTGGTGTTGATGATCGGTGTGGTGGAGGTGCTCAAGGTGGCCCAGCAGATCATTGAGGCCAACCGCACCGCCAGCCCCAACGCGGCGTTTGGCATCTACCTCACCGTGTTTATCCTGTATTTTCTGGCCTGCTGGCCCATCAGCCTGCTGGCCGGTTACCTCGAAAAGAAATGGAAGTGACTGTTATGGCAGAGCCGATCCTGACTGTAGACCATCTGGTAAAAAGCTACGATGGCAAGACCAATGTTCTGGATAATGTCAGCTTTGCCGTCAAGCCCGGTGAGGTCATCGTTGTGGTGGGCCCTTCCGGCTGCGGCAAAAGCACCCTGCTGCGCTGTCTGAACGGTCTGGAGCCGGTGCAGGCGGGCCGGGTGAAGCTGGGCAGTGAGACGGTCGCCTACGGCGGCAAGAATCTGGCGGCCCTGCGCCAGCGTATCGGCATGGTGTTCCAGAGCTATGAGCTTTTCCCGCACCTGACCGTGCTGGAAAATATCCTGCTGGCCCCCACCAAGGTGCAGAAACGCCCCCGGGCTGAGGTGCAGCAGGAAGCCGAGGCCCTGCTGGACCGCGTGGGCCTGCTGGCCAAAAAGAACAGCTACCCCCGGGAGCTTTCGGGTGGTCAGAAGCAGCGTGTCGCTATTGTGCGTGCGCTCTGTATGCACCCCGAGATCCTGCTGTTCGACGAAGTGACTGCCGCCCTTGACCCTGAAATGGTGCGCGAGGTGCTGGATGTCATGCTCGACCTGGCCCGTGAGGGCAAGACCATGGTGATCGTCACCCACGAGATGCAGTTTGCCCGGGCAATTGCCAGCCGGGTGCTGTTTCTGGACGATGGCCGTATTGTGGAGGAAGCGCCCCCGGCGGACTTCTTCGACCACCCGCAGACCGAACGTGCACAGCGTTTCCTGCGCACGTTCATCTTTGATGCGGTTGCAAAGCAGTGAGAAATGCGCAGCAGCCCATTTCCACTTTGAACCTTTTTGTCTGATGCTGTGAAATGATGTCACAGATCATGGATGGATTTTTATGTGGGAAAGAAAGGAAAGGAGTTACTACCATGAAAATTAACAAGATCTCTCGCCGTGCCTTCCTGCTGGGTCTGGGCGCAGTTTCCACCGCCGCCCTGCTTTCTGCCTGCGGCGGCAGCGCATCCTCCTCTTCTGCCGCATCCGGCTCTGCTGCATCCGGCAGTGCCGCAGCTGCTGGCAGTGACGTGTTCCGCACGCTGGACGAGATCAAGGCGGACGGCACCGTGAACATCGGCGTTTTCTCCGACAAGAACCCGTTTGGCTATGTGGACGAGAACGGCGAGTATCAGGGTTATGATGTCTACTTCGCCCGTCGCCTGGCCGAGGATCTGGGCGTGGAAGTCAACTTCGTCTCCACAGAAGCCGCCAACCGCATTGAGTATCTGCAGACCGGCAAGGTCGATATCATTCTGGCAAACTTCACCGTCACGCCCGAGCGCGCCGAGGAGGTGGACTTTGCATTGCCCTACATGAACGTTGCACTGGGTGTCATCTCTCCCGACAGCAATGTCATCACCAGCCTGGACAACTGGAACGCTGACGATCAGATGATCGTTATTTCCGGCACCACCGCCGAGACCTACCTGACCAAGGAATATCCCGACATTCCCCTGCAGAAGTATGATTCCTATGCGACCGCCAAGAACGCGCTGGAAAACGGCAATGGCGCTGCATGGGCCAACGACAACACCGAGGTCATCGCCTTTGCAAAGCAGAACTCCGGCTACACGGTGGGCATCCCCTCTCTGGGCAGCCAGGATACCATTGCCCCCGCTGTGAGCAAGGGCAACACCACCCTGCTGGACTGGATCAACGACGAGATCAAGAGCCTGGGTGAGGAGAGCTTCTTCCACAAGGATTACGAGGAGACGCTGGTGGATACCTATGGTCTTGACTATGAGGATGAGCTGGTCGTTGAGGGCGGCGAGACCAACGCCTGAGCCTGAAAACGGAATCGCGGACAAATAAGAAACCCGGGGGCAGCATCACAGCTGTCCTCGGGTTTTTGTGCGTTCGGAAATCTTACACTTCCTCGGTCTCATCCTCGTCGTCGTCCTCCTCGTCGGCGAGAGCTTCTGCATGGATGCGCTGGCGCAGGCGGGTGCGGAACTCCTCGGCGGGGATGCCGCTCTGGTTGGGGGTCAGGTCCGGGGCGGGCTTGCCGTCAGGCAGGTGGGCACCAAAGGCTGGCACAAAGAAGAATTTGCGCACGACAAAGATCAACGCAATGGCCCCCACGCTGATGAGGTTGTCCAGAGCCGATTCGTGGCCGACCACCATGTGGCGTGCAATGGCGTAGAGCAGCACTTCCAGGCTGCTGCCTGGGCTGTGCTTGGCCAGCATCTTGATGAACTCCACGCCGATGACAATGTCCAGCGCCCGCTCAAGGAAGCCGCGGATCTCTACATCGTTGCCATCAAACAGCAGGCCCGGCATCCACTTGAGCAGGGGAATGAAGCTGAGCAGCAGGCCGATGAGCACCAGCCCGGACAGCACGATCTCCAGCAGGGTGGAGGCCTGAATGATGTAGCTGCGCAGTGCCTTGCGGCTGCGGCTCTCAACATGGGAGGAGTGCGGGGTGTCGGAAGGGTGGGACATGATGCGGCATCTCCTTTGCTCAAGATCGTGAAACGAAAAAAGCTGACAAACTTTTCTTAAGTTTAGCAAAGGATTTGAGCAAAGTCAATGAAATGTGCCGAATTTTCTGGGAATTACTGGACGGCCACATAGCCGGAGCACTCAATGCAGGAGCGCCCTGCATCGGTGGAGAGCCATTCGTAGATCCTACGCTCCGGGCTGTCGGCAGCGGAATCCTGCAGGATGGCGGCATAGAATTCGTTGCACAGCGGGTAGCTCTGGTCGGCGATCGTCTCGTTGGAAGGAGTCACGCCATCCACGGCCAGCAGCCGCAGACCGGGCTTGGAGTACATCTGGTCGATATAGTAGTAGACCGAGAAACCGATGGCGTTGGCGGAGTTGTTATACTCTGCAATGCTGTCCACCAGCTCACCCATGGCGGTGGGGGCCAGCTCGGTGGGGGCCTCCATCAGCGGGCCGCCCTGGATCAACAGTTTCTGGAACAGGGTCTGGCTGCCGGAGTCCGCCCGCCGCTGGAAGGCAATGATCTCCTGATCCTTGCCGCCCACATCTTTCCAGTTGGTGATCGTTCCGGCGTAGATGTCCTTGAGCTGCTGCAGGGTCAGGCTCTGCACGGGGTTGTCCTCGTTGACGATGAACACCAGCGCGTCCCGGCCAATGGCCTTCTGCTCCAGCGGGTCACCGTCAGCCTTCAGCTCCTCCTTGACGGATTCCGGGGCTTCGTAGGCGATGATGAGCTTGACCGAATCACCGTAATTGTTGCCGTACAGGCCCAAGTTGCGCCAGGCCTGGGCCGTGGTGTTGGTGTTCACGGCGCTCTGGGCCGTTTCCAGATCCATGCCGGTGGTGTCGGCCATGATCTGCGCGATCAGTGGGATGCAGGCCGTGCTGCCATCCGTAATGGGGAATTCATCCACGCTCAGGATGGGCTGTGCGGGCATTTCACTGGCGGCAGAAGAGGCAGGGGCCTCAGAATCCGGCTGAGACGGTGCCGCCCCCGAATCAGAGGAGGCAGGCACGGTGTTGCAGGCGGAGAGCAGGGCGGCGGTGGATGCCAGACCCAGACCGGTCAGGAACGCGCGGCGGGAAATTTTGACAGTACGCATGGAAAAACCTCCTTAGAAGAAACCGTTGTCCATTTCATCGTTGCTGGAAGCGAAGATGCTCTCGGCGTAGAGCCACTGGCCGGTCAGGTCCATCCAGCCGCTCTCAAAGCCCTTGACGGCAGCGAACACGCCCTCGGGCAGGCCATTGACGCTGTTGGCGTAGTACCCGGCACAAGTGCGCAGACCGCTTACCACCACATTGCCGTCGCTGTCCAGAACATCGTAGAGCCAGCTGCTGCCGGGGCCGTTGTAGCAGCCGTAGAAGTAGATGCCGTCCTCAGTGGAGAGCAGGGGCGAGTAGTAGTTGTAGGTCTCATTCAGCTTGGCCGGGTCGAGGGTTTTGTGGATGCCGTCCGGCCCGCAGATGTGGATGGCCGTTGCGTCGTAGCTGTCATTGTCATCCTGCTCGATCCAGGCCCAGCCGTTCCCCTCGGGGGAAATATGGGTACGCACCTGATTTTCCACCGGGTCGATGGTGGTATCGGTCAGCAGAACACCGGTCTGCAGGTCGAACACCCGCACGGTGCCGTCTACGGCATAGATGGCCAACGTGGCATCATCCGTATTGGCATCGTAGAGATCCTTCTCCTCGCCGGTGAGCAGGTCGTGGAACAGATACCGCCCCGCCATTTCGGGGGTGGAGGCATCTGGCTCCGTGACTGCCGCGCCGGGCACATAATACCGGATGGGCTGGTCATACTCGCAGAGCACGGCGCTTTGCTCCGTGCTGACCAGATCCACCAGCTGGTATCTGTCGTTGTTGTACAGGCTGACCGTGCCTGCACCGGTGTACTGCTGGTAACCGGTCAGCTCCTCGCCGGTGGTGGGGTTGTACAGGCTGTCGGCACCCGTCGTGCCATCCTCGTTGTAGTGGCTCACCACCAGCCAGTCGGTGGGGGCAGAGCTGTCGCTGCTGCTGGCGTAGAAGTTGGAAAGGGCAGACAGCTCTGCCTGATAGACCACCTCGCCCTGCCGATCCTGCACCTGCACGGCGCAGTAGAGGGGCAGATCATCGCCCCATTCGTTTTCCTGCACATAGTCTGCCGGGACATTGCAGACTTCAAAGGCCAGATAGCTGCCTGCTATGCTGCATCCGTAGGCGTTTTCTGGCACAGCCAGCTCCTCACCCGTGGCAAGGTCGATCACCCGGCAATCGCCTGCGGCGTGGTTGTTGTAGGGGGCATAGGCCATCTGTTCCGGTGCGGTCAGGACCAGCAGGCTGCCGGTCAGGACAGCATCGTAGGCACGGTCAAAGGTCAGGATCTCCTTGCCGCTGCGGTCACACAGGGCGGTTGCCCGCCCGGTGGGTGTGCCGGGGGCTGACCACTGCCGCAGATAGTACCGCACGGTGCCGGTCAGGGTATCCGGCACCAGATACACGGTCTCACTGCTGGCGGCCTGATACAACACGGTATTGCCGCAGAGCACGGTATTGCCGCCGTTGGAGCCGTTGCTGTACAGGATGCGCAGCTTGCCGTCGTCCAGTGAAGCGGCAGCGGGGCCGGGCGCTTCCTCAGCCTGGGCGGGCTTGGAATCGGGCAGGGGCGAGGCCGGAGGCAGCAGGGAGCAGGAGGCCAGCAGCCCTGCCGCGGCAGACAGGCTGAGCACTGCACAGCCGATGCGGAGAACAGAACGTTTCATAAGCGTACCTCACAGGTTTGGCAGAATTTAACTTTCCTATCCTGATTATAATACGAATAAACCGGACGTTCAATTGCAATCGAACGTCCGGTCATGGTTACAGTTTTGTTACAGGGGTCGCTCAGACCTCGGCAGCCTCGGCTTCGTCCATCCGCACCAGCTGACGCAGGAAGGGGAAGAGGAAGGGCACGGTGACAAAGAAGGTCAGCACATCGGCGATGGGCTGGCAGATCTCAACACCCAGCAGCCCAAAGGCCCGGGGCAGGGTGAGGATGAGCGGAATAAAGAACACGCCCTGACGGCAGCAGGCCAGAAAGGTGGCCCGGCCCGATTTGCCGATGGACTGGAACAGCATGTTGCCCGCCACGATCACGGGCTGCAGAAGCATGGCAAAGCACTGGTAGCGGAAGGCGGGCAGGGCCACGGCGGTGACTTCGGGATCATCACGGAAAAGGCGGATGAGGGTCTCGGCATTGAACCAGCAGGCGGTGAGAATGACAGAGAGGAAGCAGAAGCTGGCTGCCATGGTGAACAGGCAGGCCTGCTGCACCCGGTGGTACTTTTTGGCACCATAGTTGAAGCCTGCCACCGGCTGAAAACCCTGACCGGTGCCGATGGCCACCGAGATGATGAACATGAAGATGCGGGAAACGATGCTCATGCCGGCTACGGCAGCGTCGCCATAGCCGCGGGCGGCGATGTTCAGCAGCATTCCGCCAATGCTGTTCAGGCCCTGACGGCCAAAGCTGGGCATACCGGTCATCAGGATGGTGCCGAACTCTGCCGGGCTGCGGGTGACTGCCGTGATCCGGAACTGGCTGACTGTTTTGCCCCGCAGGAACATGGACAGCAGGATGCAGAAGCTGATGGTCTGGCTCAGAGCCGTGGCAAGGCCCGCACCGGCGGTGCCCATGCCCAGCCCAAAGATGAACAGCGGGTCCAGCGCAATGTTCAGCAGGCCGCCGGTGACCAGGCCGATCATGGCAAAGCTGGCCTTGCCCTCATAGCGCAGGATGTTGTTCATCACCAGACTGGACATCATAATGGGAGCGGCCAGCAGGATGTACCGCGCGTAGGCACAGGCATGGGGCAGGATGGTCTCGGTGCTGCCCAGCAGCATCATAAAATCGGGCAGGGTGAGCAGGCCTGCCGCTGTGATGATGCCGCCGAACACCAGCGCTGTGAAGAAGCTGGTGGAAGCAAACCGGGTGGCGGCATCGGTGTTCTGGCTGCCCAGGCTGCGGCTGATGATGCTGCCGGAGCCGTGGCCCAGCATGAAGCCCAGCGCCTGGAGAATGGCCATCAGGCTGGAAACGATGCCCACCGCACCGGATGCGCTGGTGGAGATCTGGCCCACAAAAAAGGTGTCGGCCAGATTGTAGATGCTGGTGATGAGCATGCTCAATATCGTGGGAGCTGCCAGACTCAGGATCAATTTCGGGATGGGAGTCTCCGTCATTTTGCGGAACTGCTCCGCGCTGCGGTCGGCATTTGCCATGAAAAAACCTCGCTTTCTCTTTGACACGATCTTTACATAAAAAACATTCACACCCAGTATACCGCAGGGACTGTTTTGTATCAACCAATTCTTTGCCGGGGTTATTGCAGCAAAAGACCGCCCTGCCCGGCGGCAGAGCGGTCTTGGGTCATGGATAGGAAAATGACAGTTACAGGGTCTTGCAGAACTCCTTCAGGTAGGCACGGAAAGCCTCGCCGATTTCGGGGTGCTGCAATGCCAGCTCCACCTGAGCCTCCACCACGCGGAGCTTGTTGCCCATGTCGTAGTGGGTGCCGGTGAACTCCACAGCGGTCATGCCGCCGCAGTTGCGGGCATACTCGGCCATGGCATCGGTCAGCTGGATCTCGCCGCCTGCACCGGGTTTGGTGTGGGCGAGGATATCGTAGATCTCAGGGGTCAGCAGCACACGGCCCAGAATGGAGTAGTTGCTGAACTCCTGGCCCTTCTTGGGCTTTTCGATCATGTCATCCACAAAGAAATAGTTGTCGTGGATGGGGGTGGTCTTCAGGCTGCAGTAGCGGCTCACATCGGCCCAGGGCACAGCGGAGACACCAGCAGCCGGGCGGCCGAACTCCTCATAGGCGCGGATGAGCTGGGCGCAGACAGGGTCCTCGCCCCAGATCACGTCGTCGCCGTAGATGACCACGAACGGATCGTCACCGGTAAAGGCCTTTGCCATGCTCACAGCGTGGCCCAGGCCCAGCGTCTGCTTCTGGCGCACAAAGAAGATGTTGGCAAGGTTCGAGATGCCCAGGCACTCCTCCAGCATTTTTTCCTTGCCGGGGGCGGCCAGCTTTTCTTCCAGCTCGGGGCTGCGGTCAAAGTGATCCTCGATGATGCTCTGGTTGCGGCCCAGGATGATCAGAATGTCCGTGATGCCGGACTTGACGGCTTCCTCCACCAGATACTGGATGGCGGGCTTATCCACGATGGGGAGCATCCCCTTGGGCATGGCCTTGGTGGCGGGCAGCACACGGGTGCCCAGACCAGCGGCAGGGATGACAGCCTTCGTAACTTTTTTCATGGTTCGGAACTCCTTCATCATATCATTTCGGGCTGAACGCTCAGCCGTAGACCAGATGGATCAGGGCATCTACATTGGGGCCAAGCAGCAGGGTGAACGCACTGCCAATGACCATGAGCAGGACCAGACAGCCGAGCACGGCGGCCCAGCTGGTGCCGCCCTGCGCGCAGAGCACGGCTTTGCGCTGTGCCGCGTCCGGGAACTCCGCGCGGATGCGGCGGATCTTCTCGGCGGCACTCTGGCGGTAGAGCCACTTGCCATACAGGCCGCGCACGATCATCAGCAGGAAGCTGAGCACCGAGCAGACCCGGGAAAGGGTGAGCAGGGTGGAGGTGGAAAGCCCCGGGGCCAGGCTGCTGTCCGTGATCTGCAAAAGGTCAATGAAGGTGGGCAGGGCCAGCACCAGCTCGGCGGCCAGAAAAGCGAACGCGGGCTTCCACGCCTTGCGGTAGAAGAAATAGAACGGGCCGAACAGCATGGCCGAAAAGCTCATGGAGGTCTTGGTGTGGGACAGCTGCATCCGGCAGTAGGCGCTCAGGTAGGCAGGGGAGGCCGGGCCGATGAAATCCGCCCAGTCCTTGCAGGGGATGCCGTCCATGACCTCTTCCTTGCCAAAAGCGGCCTGATAGGTCTGGCGCAGCGGGTCTACCTGCGGGGCTCCGGTCTCCTGGAACTGGCGGTAAAAGGTGGAGTAATCAAACTCCTCGCTGTGCTCGTCCGAATCGGCACGGTCGGCGGGCTCCTGTGCCCCCTCCGGGGGCAGGGCCGCACCGCAGCAGCGGCAGACAGATTCACTGCGCAGGGTGCGCTCGCCGCAGGCAGGGCAGGTGCACAGCTCACTTTCCTGATAAGGGAACTTCCACTCGTATCCGGCGGCGTGGGCCGGGGCATGGATGCAGCGGCCGAGCTTTTCATAACAATCGCGGTGATAAGGCGCGCCGCAGTCGGGGCAGACAACGATGTCGTCCTGCAGTGTCAGCGGCTTGCCGCAGCCCTCACAGGGGCAGCCATAATATTTGGGCATAAGATCCTCCCGGTATGCTAGTTGAACTTATTATACTCCCTTAAAAGAGAAAAGAAAAGGCAAAAATCTTCAAAATTCCAGTAGGTTGAGTATTTTTCCTCTTTACTTTATCATGGATTCTGGGTATACTAATGAAGTATCTGTGTATAAACTGTATCTTTTGAGGGATTCTTAAAATATGATTACTACTGACGAACTGAAAGTGCAGCTGGCCGATTACGGCACCGCTGTGAAGGACCTGGAGGAAGCGCTGGCCATCGACGCTTCCCGCAAGCGCGTGCAGGAGCTGGAGCACACCATGAGCCGCCCCGGCTTTTACGATGACGCTGAGCTGAGCAAGAAGGTCTTTGATGAAGTGGGCGACCTGAAGGGCAAGCTGAACCGCTTTGAAAAGCTGCAGGGCCTGTACGATGATGCCGAGACCATGCTGGTGATGCTGGACGAGGAGTACGACCCCGACATGGTGCCCGAGGCAGAGGAAGCCGTGAACGCTGTGGGCAAGGCCGTGGACGAGCTGCAGCTGATGACCATGCTGAACGGTGAGTACGACCACAGCAACGCGATCCTGACCTTCCACGCCGGTACCGGCGGCACCGAGGCGCAGGACTGGGCCGAGATGCTCTACCGCATGTACAACAAGTGGGCACAGGCACACGGCATGACCGTGGAGGTGCTGGACTATCAGGACGGCGACGAAGCCGGTATGAAGAGTGCTTCCATGATGGTCAAGGGTGCCAACGCCTACGGTCTGCTCAAGAGCGAGAACGGCGTGCACCGTCTGGTCCGCGTGTCTCCCTTTGATGCCAACGCCCGCCGCCAGACCAGCTTTGCCTCTCTGGAAGTGATGCCTGAGCTGGACAACACCATTCAGGTGGACATCCGCCCTGAGGACATCGAGATGCAGGTGTTCCGCTCCTCCGGTGCCGGCGGCCAGCACATCAACAAGACCTCTTCCGCTGTCCGTCTGATCCACAAGCCCACCGGCGTCGTGGTCAGCTGCCAGACCCAGCGCAGCCAGTTCCAGAACCGTGACTACGCCATGGAAATGCTGAAGGCAAAGCTGTATCAGATCGCAAAGCAGCAGCACATGGACAAGATCGATGACATCAAGGGCGTGCAGAATGAGATCGCCTGGGGCCATCAGATCCGCAGCTATGTGTTCATGCCCTACACCATGGTCAAGGATCACCGCACCAACTACGAGACCGGCAATGTCGATGCCGTGATGGATGGTGATCTGGACGGCTTCATCTTTGCTTACCTCAAGGCCGCCAGCCGCGGGGAACTGCAGGATACCTAAAATTTGTTATAAAATGTCAGAGGGACCTCGCCGTTGGGCGGGGTCCCTCTTTTGGTTACAGGTGCAGATATTTTCCGGTGATGCTGGCGGGATCGGCGGCCACCTGCTCCGGTGTGCCGCAGGCCACGATGCGCCCGCCGCTCTCGCCGCCGCCGGGGCCAAGGTCCACGAGATAGTCGGCGTTGCGGATCACATCCAGATCGTGCTCAATGACCACCACAGTGGCCCCGCTGTCAATGAGACGCTGGAACACGCCCAGCAGAGTGCGCACGTCCAGCGGGTGCAGGCCGATGGTGGGCTCGTCGAATACAAACACGGTGTCGGCCTGCCCTTTGCCCATCTCGCTGGCGAGCTTGAGCCGCTGGGCCTCCCCGCCCGAAAGGCTGGGGGTGGCCTCGCCCAGAGTCAGGTAGCCCAGCCCCAGGCTGGAAAGGGTCTGCAGCCGGCTGGCCACCAGCTTGAGGTCGGCACAGGCGGCAAGGGCTTCGTCCACGCTCATCTCCATCAGGCGGGGCAGGCTCTCGGCCTGGGTGCCGTCCTTCCGGGTGCGGTAGAGGGCGGCGGCATCCTTCTGGTAGCGGGAGCCGCCGCAATCCGGGCAGGTGATCTCCACATCCGGCAGGAACTGGATGTCCAGGCTGATGGTGCCGGTGCCGTCGCAGCCGGGGCAGCGCAGGCGGCCCGTGTTGTAGGAAAAATCGCCCGCCTTGTAGCCCTTCTCTCTGGCAAGGGGGGAGCGGGCGTAGATCTTGCGCAGCTCATCGTGGACATTGGCGTAGGTGGCCACCGTGGACCGCACGTTGATGCCGATGGGCGTTGCGTCAATGAGCTTGACCTGCGCAATGCCCGGTGCAGTGATGCTTTCCACATGGGCGGGCAGAGCTTCGCCCTTGGCGGCGGCCTCCAGCGCGGGGATCAGGCTTTCCAGCACCAGCGTGGTCTTGCCGGAACCGGACACGCCGGTCACCGCAATGAGCCGCCCCTTGGGCAGCCGGACTTCCAGCGGCTTGACGGTGTGGATGGCCCGGGTGCGCAGGGTGATGGTGCCCAGCGCAAAGAGCTCCGCCTCCGGGGTGCGGGTGCGGGCTGAGAGGGTGTGCAGGTCGGCAAGGAAGGGCCCGATGCGGGAAGCCGGGCTTTGGGCCACCTGCTCCACAGTGCCCTGTGTCAGGATAGTGCCGCCGTTTTCACCGGCACCGGGGCCCATCTCAATGAGCCAGTCGGCATCCCGCAGGATCTCGGTGTCGTGATCCACCAGCACGATGGAGTTGCCGTCCGCGATCAGGTCATGCATCACGCCCCGCAGGCCCTCGATGTTGGAGGGGTGCAGGCCGATGGAGGGCTCGTCCAGCACATAGAGCACGCCGGTGGTGCGGTTGCGCACCGAGCGGGCCAGCTGCACCCGCTGGCGCTCCCCTGTGGAAAGGGTTGCGGCCTCCCGGTCAAGGGAGAGGTAGCCCAGCCCCAGATCCAGCAGGCGGGCGGCGGTGGCCTGAAAGGACTCGCAGATGCTTTCAGCCATGGGGCGCATCTCCACGGGCAGGGAGGCGGGCACCCCCTCCACCCACTGTACCAGCGTGTCCAGCGTCATGCGGCAGGCATCGGCCAGCCCGATGCCCCGCAGCCGGGGAGCACGGGCCGCGGCGTTCAGGCGGGAGCCGCCGCACGCGGGGCAGGGGCCCTGCTTCAGGAACCGCTCCACCCGCTTCATGCCCTTTTCGTCCGTTACCTTGGCAAGGGCGTTCTCCACGGTATAAACGGCGTTGAAGTAGGTGAAATCCATTTCACCCGCCGCGCCGGTCTTGCTGTTCTGGTAGAGCAGGTGCACCTTTTTGGCGGGGCCGTGGAACACCATGTCGCGCTCTTCCGGGGTCAGCTCCCGGAATGGGACGTTGGTGCGCACGCCCATCTTTTCGGCGATCTCCTTCATCAGCGACCACATCAGGGTCTGCCAGGGCAGCACCGCGCCCTCGTTGATGGAAAGGCTCTCGTCCGGCACCAGAGTGGATTCGTCCACCACCCGCACGATGCCGGTGCCCTCGCAGTCTGGGCAGGCTCCGGTGCTGTTAAAGGCGAACTGCTCCGCGCCCAGCACCGGCACCTGCGCGCCGCACCGGGGGCAGTAGAGCGGGATCTCGGCCGCAATGTTCAGGCTGGGCGGCACCATGCAGCCGCAGCTGGGGCAGGGGTAGTGGGACAGCCGGGAGAACATCAGGCGCAGGCTGTTCAAAAGCTCGGTCATGGTGCCAAAGGTGGAACGCATTCCGGGCACGCCGGGCCGCTGGTGGAGGGCCAGTGCGGCGGGAACATAGCGGATCTCGTCCACCTGCGCCTTTTCGGCCTGGGTCATCCGGCGGCGGGTATAGGTGGAAAGGGCCTCCAGATAGCGGCGGGAGCCCTCGGCGTAGAGGACCCCCAGCGCCAGCGAGGACTTGCCGGAACCGGACACGCCCGCAATGCCGACGATCTTGTGGAGCGGCACATCTACGTCGATGTTCTTCAGGTTGTGCACCCGCGCGCCCCGCACCCGGATGGCGGCGGGGAGAGCGGAACTGGATTCGTGGTTCATCGTGTCTCCTTTCTCTGAATGGGGTCACAAAAGGCTCCCCCACAGGGGAGCCGGAAAGATCATAGACCGAGGGGATTGAACCGCTGGTGTTCGAGCTGGTCGATCACCGCCTGGGCTGCCGGTGCAATGGGGGCGGGCACTGCGGCGGGGCGGCTGAGGTAGTAGCCCTGCAGCAGATCCACGCCCAGACCGATGACGGTGCGCAGCTGGGCCTCGGTCTCAATGCCCTCGGCGATGAGTTGCATACTGCGGGCGTGGGCGTAAGCCACAATGTTGGAGACGATCTGCTGCTTATCACGGTCGGTGTCGATCCCGCGCACAATGGAAATGTCGATCTTGATATACCGGGGCGAGAGCTCCAGCAGGTTCAATTCGTTGCTGTAGCCGCCGCCGTAGTCATCCAGCGCAAAGGAGCCGGAGAAGCCCGGAACGTTCCGCTTCCGTTCCAGACATGTGCGGTCCAGATCTTCCTGTTCGGTGATCTCCACCACCAGCCGCTTGAGCAGCTCGGGGTAGCGCTGAGCATATTCCTCCACATCCTCAACCGTCAGGCTGACATTGGCGATGGAGTTGATGAAGAGCAGGGCATCGCTCTGGAGCAGGCCCTGTGCCTGCATGCGCTGGAAGATCTCGCTGGAATGGAACACAGTGATCCGTTCGATCTCATACAGGCGGCCTGTCTCATGGGCCAGCTGCATGACCTGAGCGGGGGAGTGCAGGGTAGGCAGATCGACCCGCATGAGGGCCTCGTAGGCTGCGACCCGGCCGCTGCGGGCAGAGTAGATGGGCTGGAAGTGGTAGGACACCAGCTCCTCCTGCAGCAGGAGCTCAAAGTCCTGCTGGGTCTGGGCGGCGTATGCCTCCTGATGGTAACTGCCGATATCAAAATCACACATGCGGCCCTTGTGGGAATGCTTGACCTGATACATGGCAAAGTCGGCATATTTTTTCAGGGTGAGCAGGTCGTGGCCGTCCGTGGGGTACCAGGCAATGCCGCCCGAGATGCTGATGTGCAGCTGCTTGCCGTTGGGCAGGATGGACACGCTGCGCTGCAGGGCGGCACTCAGCAGCTCCAGCTGGGCGCGGAGCTGTGCCTGATCCTGATAGCCATAGAAGAAGATCAGGAATTCATCGCCCGAAAGGCGGGAGCAGATGGTGCTGGCGGGCGTGTTGGCCGCAAAGCACTGGCCGGTCTGGCGGATGTACTGGTCGCCCCAGTCGTGGCCGTAGGTGTCGTTGATCTGTTTGAGGTTGTCCAGATCCATCATCAGCAGGGCGGCACAGCCCAGCTTTTCGGGCTGCTGGAACAGCGCGTCACAGGCGCGGTCAAAGGCACGGCGGCGGTACAGGCCGGTCAGGGTGTCGTAATCGCGCTCGTGCTCAATGCGCTGCTGCTCCAGCACCGTGGTGGTCATATCCTCAGCCAGGCCCACCTCGGAGGCGCTTTCGCCCAGGATATGGGTGACACGCAGGGTGATGTAGTGGGTGCTGCCGTCGGGCTGGGGGATGGCAAAGACCTTGTTGTTGGCCGGGGACAGGCGGTAGAACCACCGCTGCTCCAGTGTGCCCATCAGGGCGCGGAAAGCCTTTGGCGTGAGCGGATCTGGCTGCTCCTGTGCAAGGCCCAGCATGGAGAAGAAGTTATCGGTCACATAAACGCTGTCATCGCGCAGCTCATAGCCGCCCAGCTCCGCGCTGGCCAATTTCATAATGCGCAAAAAGCGGGTGGAGGAGTCCAGCACGTCTTTGCTCAGCTGGGTAAAGGCAGAGGAGAACTGATCCAGCTCCCGGATGCCGGTGGCGGACAGATGCGGGATGGCGGAGGAATCCGCTTCGGCAGCGGCTACCTCGGCCGAGAGCCTGGCAACGGGCCGGGCCAGCCGCCTGCTGACCAGCCAGCTGCAAACAATGCCAACGGCCAGCGTGATCAGCATGATGAAGGAGAACAGCTGCTTCAGCCGCTGGGCGAAAGCAAAGAGCTGCACCGCGGGAACGGAGCCCACGAGAAGCCAGTGCTTGCCCGAGAAAGGGGCGTTCCGGCTGTAGAGGTTCAAGGGGGAGACCGAAGCAATGTAAAGGGCATTGCTGAAGAGGTAGCGGTGGGTATGGGCACTGTGGAGGCGCAGCGTAAGGCTTTCGTCCGCAGAACCCGGCTGCCCGTCGCAGTGGGAACGGAGCACCGGACACAGCTGCAGTTCAGAGGCAGAGAGCTCCTCCGTATCGGTCACGGCAAGGAAATAGGTGCCGTTGTTCTGCAGCTCAGAGCAGGGCAGGTTCTCCCACAGGTAGTCGGCCAGCAGTTCCACGCCGATCACGCCGTAAACGGTGCCGTCCGGCAGGATCAGGGGCTGGCTGTAGGCAATGGCCTCGTGGGTGTCCCCGGGCACCAGATAGGATTGTGAGGTCCAGTGGCCATAATCGGAGGCGGCAAGGCTGGCTCCGTCTTTATAGGCGGCCTGGAAAGGGGGATAAAGGAAGCCACGGTTTCCCAGTGCCCGGTAGCGGATGGTGGGGGACCAGCTGTTGTCCGTGGCAATGGAGAGGGACTGCACCAGCTGGGCCGGTGCCCGTACAAAGGTCAGGTCGGCGTTGCGCTGGGAGGGAGCGGCATCCGGGTCAAGATCCCGCAGGTAGATGGCGGGCATGAGGCTGTCCTGCTTCCGCTTGTCCAGATCATGGGTGTTCAGGATAAGGAACACGCCGGTCACCGACTTGATGCGCAGGGTGCTGATGAGCTCCGGCGCGGCGGCTTCCAGCAGGGGATAGGCCGCGTCGCTGCTGCTGTCCAGCGTGCTCAGGCTGATCTCTCCCTCGTCCAGAAGCTGCTGGGTCAGGCCATTGATGGCATCGGAAAGGCTGGTCAGCTCCTGTGCATCGTGGAAGATGGACTGAAGATACCGGCTGCGGTTGTCCACCTGCATGGCAAGGATATCCTCGGCGTTCTGGTTCAGCTGGGGGCCAAGCCGGGTGACGTGGACGGCAAAGGTCAGCAGCAGGAACTCCACCGCCAGCACAGCCAGCAGGGAGAAAAGGATGGTGCCGAAGATAGAATGGCCCGTCTGAGGGGACTTCTGACTGTGCGGCTTGCGGTTGTGCATCTGAGAGTCTCTCCTTTTGTGGTTGTTCCAAGGGCATCTCAGCCCGCAAAGGCGCTGAGAGCGGCCAGAGTCTGGTCGTACCAGGCATCAAAATAGGCATCGGTCAGGAACTCGGCTTCGGCTTCCTCGGGGGTCTGCCCGGCAGCCAGCCGCTCCAGCACCGTGGCACGGTCAGCAGTGACACGGTCCTCCAGCGCGTACTGCAGGGTATTGCGGGCGCTCAGGGCAGCCGGGAAGGCATGGGTGGTGTAGAGCTTGCTGCGATCGATGGCATCAATGGACAGGCTCAGCACTTTGTGGATACTCTCGGAGACCGTCAGGCCGCTGTTCTCAAGGGCAGATATGCTGTTGGCGGCATAGGTCACGGGCATATAGCCGGACTGCACCGAGAACTGCAGGTTGTTTTCCGGCTGGGTGAACCATTTCAGGAAGGCAACGCAGGCGCTGATCTCGTCCTCGGTGCCCGGGATGACTACCATGCCGGCCCCCTGCTGGACGGCCACCGGCTCACAGCCTGCAAAGCTGGGGCAGGGCAGCGCGGCCATCTCGATGCCGTGGCTCTCGGTGTCGCTGGTCAGCACCTGGGTGGGGAAGAAGGAAGCGCTGGAGGAGGAACCGACATAGGCCAGCAGGCTGCCGATCTTGATATCGTCGCTGCGGAACTTGCCGCTGGCACTGCACCAGCCCTTGATGTAGGGGACATAGTAGTTATCCCACAGCTTGCGGAGGGTCGGCTTGTCAAAGCGCAGGGTCATCACGCCGTTCTCGGCATCAAAGATGGTCGTACCCAGTTCCTGTGCGCCGCAGAGCAGGTAATTGGTCAGCGCGTCGCGGCCATACAGGGCCTTGCCGTCGTTGGGCGCAGCCGTCTGGGCATCGGTCCAGTCGTAGTATTTGTGTGCGGCCTCGTTCAGCCCCTCCACAGTGGAAAGATCCGCATAGGTCACGCCCGTGGCCTCGGCAAAGGGGACAAAGTCGGTGACGTTCAGGTAGAGCAGCTCAGTGGATTTTGCTATGGGAAAGACCTTGAGCTCCCCGTTGTTCATCAGGTCGCCCTCCTCGAGAAAACCGGCGATATAGGCAGACTTCTCTTTTTCGGTCAGGTAGGGACTCAGGTCAACGGCAAGGCCCATCTGATCCAGCGTAAAGGCGGTGTCCGCGTAGGAGGAGACGATGTTGGGCAGCTTCTCGGCACCCACCTTGCCCTCGGCGGCGGCCAGCACGCTGGTCTCCAGGTCGTTCACGCTGCCCTGACTGGAGCTTTCGACTCGGATGTTCTTCTCTTTGCCCACGGTGGAATTGAACTGCTCCACCAGCTGGTTGAAGCATTCCAGCTGATCGCCGTTGTAGTAGGTCCAGATCGTGATGGTGGTGGGCAGCTTGCTTCGGCCGCAGGCAGTGCCGCCCAGCGCCACGGCGGCGCACAGCAGCAGACTGACGGCAGAACGAAGGATTCGTTTCATTACATTATCTCTCCCATTCCGACAAAACGGCTCACGGAAAAACGGCGCGTCCTGTCGTTTCTGAAATGATACCAGACGAAAACATTGTAACACTTTTTCGGGGCGGGGGCTACTGATTTTTGAAAAAACACCCGAAAGCAGACGAAAAAAGAAAGAATCTCTGGCCTGTGCTTCCATTTTTCGTAAAGTCCGGATATAATACAAGCATAAAATACAACAAAAAGAATGGGAGAGCTTATGGCACAGAAGAAGGACGAGGGCCTGAACGGCAACGAAAAGATCGAACAGGCGGTCTGCCAGTTACAGCAGGAGCCTACACAGGAGCAGCTGGCGCATACCCTGACCGTGATCCGTCGGCGGATGCGGGAAAACGGACAGGTCGTGGTGGCGGTGGAGCCGAACCCGGCCAGTGAGCAGATGCAGCTGCGGGCCCTCCGCACGGCCGATGGGGCCAGCTGGTGGTATGCCTTTACCAGCTTTGAAGAGGAGATGAAGGGCGCGGAAGCGGTGCAGTCCACCTTTCTGGTGGAGTTTGAAAAGCTGTTGGATGCCGCACTGCAGGTGCCGGAGATCCAGGGCATCATCCTGAACCCCTGGAACCGCACCATCCAGCTGGACAAGACCCTGCTCCGGATCATCAAGGGATAAGCAAGAAAGGGCCCGTCTGCCGCATTTTGGTGCGCGCAGACGGGCCCTTTTTATATGGTAAAGGAAGAAGGAGAATGGCAGATCAGGCCGCGTCGGTGCGGTCCTTCTTGAGCAGGCTCAGGATCACGGCACCCACCACGCTGCCAGCGGCCAGAGCCACGCAGTAGAGCAGGGCATGATCGACCACGGGGAACACGAAGATGCCGCCGTGGGGAGCGCGCAGGGCGCAGCCGAAGGTCATGGAGAGGGCACCGGCCAGCGCGGCACCGGCCACACAGCTGGGCAGGACGCGCAGCGGGTCGGTGGCGGCGTAGGGGATGGCACCCTCGGTGACGAAGCACAGGCCCATGACGTAGTTCACGATGCCGTTGCGGCGCTCGTCGGGGGTCCACTTCTTGGGGCAGAAGGTGGTGGAGAGGGCGATCGCGATGGGAGGAACCATGCCGCCCACCATGACAGCGGCCATGACCTCGTAGTTGCCGGAGGCCAGTGCGGCAGTGCCAAAGACGTAGGCCGCTTTGTTGAAGGGGCCGCCCATGTCAATGCTCATCATACCGGCAACGATGGCACCCAGCAGGACTTTGGAGGTGCCGCCCATGGCGTTGAGGCAGTTGGTCATGGCGGTGTTGATCATGCCCATGACCGGGTTGATGCCGCACATCACGGCACCGATGATGAGGATGCCGCCCAGCGGGTAGATCAGCATGGGGCGGATGCCGTTCAGGCTGGCGGGGAGCTTTTCGGTGATCTTCTTCAGGAACTCGACCACATAACCGGCCACGAAACCGGCCAGCAGAGCGGCCAGGAAGCCGCCGGAGATACCGGTGGTCTCACCGTTGGCAAGGCCTGCAAAGTTGGTGCCGTTCATGGCCAGCACGCCGCCCGCAAAGCCCACGGCCAGGCCGGGACGGTCGGCGATGGACATGGCGATGAAGCCTGCCAGAATGGGAAGCATGTAGCCAAAGGCGGCACTGCCCACCGTCTTGAAGAAGGCGGCGATGGGAGTGTTCATGCCAAAGTTGGAGGGGTCGATGGTGTAATCGTCCAGCAGGAAGGCCAGCGCGATCATAATGCCGCCGCCCACCACAAAGGGCAGCATGTGAGACACGCCGTTCATCAGGTCCTTGTACACCTTGCGGCCAAAGCTGTCGCCGGAGGTCTCCTCCTCGGCAGCGGCGGCACCGCCCTTGGCGTGATAAACGGGAACTTCACCGTGGGCCACCTTTTTCAGCAGCTCCTCGGGCTTGTGGATGCCGTCATCCACCCGGGCAAACAGCACGGGCTTGCCGTCAAAGCGGGCGGTCTCCACATTTTTGTCTGCAGCCACGATGATGCCGTCGCAGGCTGCGATCTCGGCGCGGGTCAGCACGTTCTTGGCACCATCGGAGCCGTTGGTCTCCACCTTGGTGGGCAGGCCCAGCTTGTCACCGGCCTTGGCCAGCGCCTCGGCGGCCATGTAGGTGTGGGCAATGCCGTTGGGGCAGGCGGTCACGGCCAGAATGCGGTAGCCGCTCTGGGGGATGGCCTGCTGGGTGAAGCTCTCCTCACCGAACTGGGCCTCCTCTTGTGCGTCGATGAGGGCAAGGAATTCGGCGGGGGTCTTGGCGGCCTTCAGCTTTTCCACAAAGTCCTCGTTCATCAGCATCTGCATCATGCGGGCCAGCATATCCACATGCAGGCTGCCGTTTTCGGGGGCCGCAATGGCAAAGAGCAGGTCGGTCTTGCCGTCATCCTCGGCGTTGTACTGCACCGGGGTGCTCAGACGCAGGGCGGCCAGGCTGGGCCGGGTGACCACATTCGTCTTGGCGTGGGGAACGGTGATGCCGTTGTCCACATAGGTGGAGGCCTCATCCTCCCGGGCGTAAAGCGCCTTCTTGTAGGCTTCTGTGTCGGTGATGTTGCCGTGGGTGGCCTGCAGTTCTACCAGCCGGGAGAGGATCTCGTCCCGGTTGGAGGCCGCGGAATCCAGTTCAATGGACTTTGCGGTGAATAATTCCGTAATGCGCATAAGGGTTCTCCTTTCTCTCTATCTGCAGCCCTCTCAGTCAAAGCCTGATGGCTTTGCCAGCTCCCCCAAAGGGGGAGCCAACGCATCTCCAAGGTCAGCAGAAGCTGAATCTGGGAGAGCAATGACGGAGAGGGTGAGCTGCCTTAAATTTGACCAAACAATTCTTCGATCTTTTCTTTCGTTGCCAACCCAAGGCTGAACGCGGTGGCACTGCCGCAGGCGGTGCCCAGCCTGAGGGCCTGCCCATAGCTGCCGCTTTGCAGATAACCTGCCACAAAACCGGCCACCATGCTGTCGCCTGCGCCCACGCTGTTCACGACCTTGCCCTTGGGGCAGCCGATGCGGTGCACCTCGCCGTGCTCATCCACCAGCAGAGCGCCGTTCCCGGCCATGCTCACCAGCACGTTCCGGGCACCCTTTTCCTGCAGGGCGCGGGCAGCGGCGGTGATCTCTTCGTCCGTTTTCAGCTCCCGGCCCACGATCTCGCCCAGCTCGTGATTGTTGGGCTTGATCAGGAGGGGGTGATAGGGGAGGACGTTGACCAGCAGATCCTGGGTGGCATCCACCACGGCCCGCACGCCGTGGCCCTCCAGCCCTGCCAGCAGCCGCTCGTAGGTGCTCTGGGAAAGGCTCTTGGGGATGCTGCCCGCCAGAATGAGGATGTCGTCAGGCTGCAGGGTGTCCAGCTGGGCTTCCAGCTGCTGCATGGCGCTTTCCGGGATGCTGGGGCCTGCGCCGTTCAGCTCCGTCTCGGTGCCTGCCTTGATCTTGACGTTGATGCGGGTCATGCCCTCGGCCAGATGGATGAAATCGGTCCGGAGCCCCTGCGCGGCCAGACCACGCTCCAGCCAGGCACCGGTCTCACCGGCCACAAAGCCCAGAGCCACGCTCTTACAGCCCAGCTCCCGGAGCACGCCGGAAACATTGATGCCCTTGCCGCCCAGCACGCAGTCCTCCCCGGCGGCGCGGTTCACTTCGCCCACCTCAAGGGGCCTGTCGAGACGGACGACATAATCGATGGCAGGATTGAATGTAACAGTGTAGATCATACCTCGGTCTCCTTTATCAGAGTGTATTGCCGGTATTTGGGGTTGGGGCACTTGTTCGTCAGGATGGCACCGCTGTGCAGATCACAGATGACGGCGGGGTAGACCTGCGCGAATTTGGTGTCGTCCACCAGGAACCACGCCTCCCGCGCCCGGTGGAGAGCCGCAGCCTTGACAGCGGCCTCCTCGGGGTCTGGGGTGGTAAAGCCGGAACCCAGCGCCACGCCATTGGCTCCCATGAAGGCTTTGGTGAAATTGTACTGCTGGATGGCAGTCAGCGCAGCCGCCCCGATGATGGCCTCGGTCTGGGGCCGCAGCAGCCCGCCGGGCAGGAACACACGGCAGCCTTTCTGGGCCAGCAGGCGGGCGTGGGCCACGCCGTTGGTCACATAGCTGGCGTTCAGGGCCGGGCCGCTCAGCGCCCGTGCCAGAGCCAGCGTGCTGGAGCCTGCATCCAGATAGATGAAATCTTCCGGCAGGATCAGTTCTGCCGCCGCCTGAGCGATGCTCTGCTTCTGACTGACGGCCAGCTCTTCCTTGGCGGCCATGGTAGGCTCATCGGTGCGGAAGGGGCTGTCCGGCAGGGTGGCCCCGCCGTGTACCTTGTTCAGTTTGCCCTGCTTGTCCAGCTCGTTCAGATCGCGCCGGATGGTGGACTCGCTGGCGCTCAGCGCCTCGCACAGCTCCTGCACGGTGGCAGTGCGCTGGCGGGCCAGCAGATCCAAAATCAGGCTGAATCGTTCTTCTGCCAGCATCGGGAACATTCCCCCTTGTTCGATTCATATGATTGATTTTGATTGACGTTGGCGGGTTCTGACCGCCTTGCCCCCTTATTATAGCAAAATCTCAGTCAAAATCAATCAAATCCCGCCAAGTTTGAGTGACAAAATATTGCTCTGTTTTTTGGGCAGGATGCATAAGAAGTGGGATACAACAACAAAAAAGCCGACACTCCACAATGGAATGTCGGCTGAATCTCTCACCGCTTCGGTCTGGCTGTGCCAGCGCCTTGCGGAGCTTCCCGAATAGGGAAGCCAGGAAGCACGGTTACTTATTCTGGATGTACTCGTCCATGGCCTTGGCGGCTGCCTTACCGGCACCCATGGCCTTGATGACGGTGGCAGCACCGGTCACGGCATCGCCGCCGGCGTACACGCCCTCACGGCTGGTCTTGCCCTCGTCGCCCTCGGTGACGATGCAGCCGTGCTTGTTGGTCTCCAGACCGGGGGTGGTGGAGCGGATCAGGGGGTTGGGGCTGGTGCCCAGGCTCATGATCACGGTATCCACCTCCAGCTCAAACTCGCTGCCCTTCTTTTCAATGGGACGGCGGCGGCCGGAAGCATCGGGCTCACCCAGCTCCATCTCAATGCAGGTGATGGACTTGACGAAGCCCTCGTCGTTGGCGTGGATCTCCACGGGGTTGCACAGGGTCTTGAAGATGATGCCCTCTTCCTCGGCGTGCTCGACCTCCTCCTTACGGGCAGGCAGCTCGGCCATGCCGCGGCGGTAGACGATGTACACGGTCTCGGCACCCAGACGCAGGGCGCTGCGGGCAGCATCCATGGCCACGTTGCCGCCGCCCACAACGGCCACCTTTTTGCCGGTGCGGATGGGGGTCTTGCTGGTGGGCAGGTAGGCCTTCATCAGGTTGGAGCGGGTCAGGAACTCGTTGGCGGAGTACACGCCCTTCAGGCTCTCGCCGGGGATGCCCATGAAGCGGGGCAGACCGGCACCGGAGCCAACGAACACGGCCTCGTAGCCGTACTCGCCCATCAGCTCGTCGATGGTCAGCACCTTGCCAATGACCATGTTGCACTCAAAATCCACGCCCATCTTCTTCAGGCCGTCGATCTCCTGCTGCACGATGGCCTTGGGCAGACGGAACTCGGGGATGCCGTACATCAGCACGCCGCCGGCCACATGCAGGGCCTCGTAGACGGTGACCTTATAGCCCAGCTTGGCCAGGTCGCCTGCGGCGGTCAGACCGGCAGGGCCTGCACCGATGATGGCGACCTTGTGGCCGTTCCATGCGGGCACGATGGGGGCGGTGTGGACATTTTCGCGATGCCAGTCGGCCACAAAGCGCTCCAGACGACCGATGCCCACGGGCTCGTTCTTGATGCCGCGGGTGCACTTGCCCTCGCACTGGCTCTCCTGGGGGCAGACACGGCCGCAGACGGCGGGCAGGGAAGAGGAGCGGGCAATGACCTGATAGGCGGCTTCAAAGTCGCCCTCGGCCACATGACCGATGAACTCGGGGATATCGATGCCCACGGGGCAGCCGGTCTGGCAGGGCCTGTTCTTGCAGTGGATGCAGCGCTTTGCCTCGTTCACAGCCATCTCTTCGGTATAGCCCAGTGCAACTTCCTCAAAGTTCTTGTTGCGGACGTTGGGGTCCTGGGTGGGCATGGGGCACTTTTTGGGATCCATATTGAAAGCCATCTTACTTTGCCTCCTCAGTCTTGAACAGATTGCAGGCCTTCTCGCGGGCCTTTGCCTCAAAGGGGCGGTACATGGTGCCGCGGGCCATGGCCTCGTCGAAATCAACGAGGTCGCCGTCAAAGTCGGGGCCGTCCACGCAGGCAAACTTGGTCTCGCCGCCCACGGTCAGGCGGCAGCCGCCGCACATGCCGGTGCCGTCGATCATAATGGGGTTCATGGAGACAATGCTCTTCAGCCCGTGCTTCTGGCAGGTCTTGACGACGAATTTCATCATGATCAGCGGGCCGATGGTGATGACCAGATCATACTGGTTGCCGGCGGCCACCAGCTCGTCCAGAGCGGCGGTGACCACACCCTTGGTGCCGTAGCTGCCGTCATCGGTCATAATGCGCAGCTCGTCACTGCAGGCGTTGAACTCGTCCTCGAGGATGAGCAGATCCTTATTGCGGAAGCCGATGACGCTGTGGACGGTGCAGCCCTGGTCGTGCAGCTCCTTGGCAATGGGCAGGGCGATGGCGCAGCCCACGCCGCCGCCGACAACACAGACCTTTTTCAGGCCCTCGGTCTCGGTGGCGCGGCCCAAGGGGCCCACAAAGTCATGGACGCTGTCGCCTGCATTCAGGCTGTTCAGCTCCATGGTGGTGCCGCCCACAATCTGGAAAATGATATCCACAGTGCCCTTTTCACGGTCGTAACCGGCCACGGTCAGGGGGATGCGCTCGCTGTCCTCAAACGGGCGCACAATGATGAACTGGCCCGGCTTTGCCTTTTTGGCAATGAGCGGGGCTTCAATGACCATCTTTGTCACGGTGGGGTTCAGCGCGACCTTTTCAGTGATCTTGTACATTGCGGTTGCTCCTTTTTCTGGCAAAATCTCGGCACAAAAATACGTCTGCCCGCCCGCGCGGCACAGCAGACGTGTTTTTGTGCAACTTTTTGACAAGTTTATTATAACCTCTTTAAGAAGGGAACGCAACCGAATTTTCTTTGTGTCTGCCGCCGCAAAGCTGAAACATTTCGGTTTCATTCCGGTTTCGGCTTTGTTTTTGAAAAACAGGCGCAGACAGGCGTGTTTTGCAAAAAGTCTGATTTTTTGGAAATTTGTTGTTGACAAAGCCTGCGTTTTACGCTATAATAGCCAACGTCGCCGGGAGCGAAACCCCGGCAGACCACATGAAATGTGCGGCCGTAGCTCATCTGGTAGAGCGCCACCTTGCCAAGGTGGAGGTAGCGAGTTCGAGCCTCGTCGGCCGCTCCATTTTGTGGAAGTTTAGCTCAGCTGGGAGAGCATCTGCCTTACAAGCAGAGGGTCAGCGGTTCGAGCCCGTTAACTTCCACCATGTGGCCCGGTAGCTCAGTTGGTTAGAGCACCAGCCTGTCACGCTGGGGGTCGTCGGTTCGAGCCCGATCCGGGTCGCTGCTGCTTCTCTGGAAGCAGCTTATATGCCTCTGTAGCTCAGTCGGTAGAGCAGGGGACTGAAAATCCCCGTGTCATTGGTTCGATTCCGATCGGAGGCACTTTATATGCGGCCGTAGCTCATCTGGTAGAGCGCCACCTTGCCAAGGTGGAGGTAGCGAGTTCGAGCCTCGTCGGCCGCTCCAGACAAATAAGCCACTGCAAAACATGATTCGTCGTGTGATGCAGCGGCTTTTTTGTACGTTGAAAGCTTTTTTGGAATTGGAAAAGGAGGGAAAAACGCAGTGATATTCGGCAAGTACATCAACCGATATTACCTCAAGCATGCTCCCGTACTGCTGCTGGGCCTTGCCGCCCTGCTGACGGTGGATTACATCCAGCTTTTGATACCGCAGCTCTACCGGCTGGTCATCAACGGGGTGAACCTTGGCCAGGTGGTGGTGAACGGTGAGACGCTGCTCTTTACCAAAGAGGTGCTGCTGCAGCACATCTGCCTGCCCATGATCTGGATCGTGGTGCTGATGGTCATTGGGCGCTTTTTGTGGCGCATCTGTTTCTTCGGCTCGGCGGTGCGGGTCGCGGCAGATCTGCGGGAGCGGATGTTCGACCACAGCCGCAGGCTGTCCCAGCAGTACTATCAGGTGAACAAGGTCGGCAACCTGATGAGCCTGTACACCAACGATCTGGACACCATTCAGGAGTGCTTTGGTGACGGCGTGCTGATGTTCTTCGACGCGCTGACCCTGGGTCTGCTGGCTCTTTATAAGATGTGGACCATGGACGTGCGGCTGACCCTGCTGGCTCTGATCCCGGCCCTGCTCATGTTTGCCATCGGCACCCAGATGAGCAAGGTGATGACCCGGCGCTGGGAGGAGCGGCAGGAGGCCTTCTCCGGCCTTTCCGATTTCGCGCAGGAGAACTTTTCCGGCATTGCGGTCATCAAGGCCTTTGTCAAGGAATACAAGGAACTGCAGGCTTTCCGGAAGCTGAACAAGGAAAACGAGGAGATCAACGTGACCTACACGAAGATCGCCACCCTGCTGGAGGTGCTGGTGACCCTGTTCGTGGAGTCCGTGGTCTGCATCATTCTGGGTTACGGCGGTTATCTGGTCTATCAGGGCCGGTTCAACGCCGGCCAGCTGGTGGAGTACATCGGCTACTTTGAGGCCATCGTCTGGCCCATCATGGCCGTGTCCATGCTGATCGAAAAGACCAGCCGCGGCAAGGCCTCCCTGAACCGCATCACTGAGCTGCTGGATGCCCCCATCGACGTGGCCGACCGCCCCGGCGTGGCCGACCTGACCGACCCCAAAGGCGGCATCGAGTTCCGCCACCTGAACTTCCGCTACCCGGACGGCGAGTACGATGTGCTGCGGGATATCTCCTTTACCATTGCGCCCGGCGAGAGCGTGGGCATCGTGGGCAAGACCGGTGCGGGCAAGACCGCCCTGGTGGACCTGCTGCTGCGCACCTATAATGTGCCGGACGGAACCCTGTTCGTGGACGGCAGGGATGTGAACAGCCTTTCCATCCACTCGGTGCGCAATGCCTGTGCCTACGTTCCGCAGGATAATTTCCTGTTCTCGGACACCATCGCCCACAACATTGCCTTTGGTGTGGACGATGCCACCCCCGAGGACATCGAGCGGGCGGCAAGCATGGCCGATGTGCGGGATAATATCGTGGATTTCAAGGACGGCTACGAGACCGTTCTGGGCGAGCGCGGCGTGACGGTGTCTGGCGGCCAGAAGCAGCGCATCTCCATCGCCCGCGCCCTGCTCAAGGACGCGCCCATCCTGATCCTGGATGACTCCGTCTCGGCGGTGGATACCAGCACCGAGAAGATCATTCTGGACAACCTCAAGAACAGCCGGGCAGGCAAGACCACCCTGCTCATTGCCCACCGCATTTCCACGGTGGAGCGGCTGGATAAGATCATCTTCCTCAACGAGGGCCGGGTGGAAGCCGTCGGCCCCCACGATCAGCTGTATGCTTCCTGCCCGGAGTACCGCCGGATGGTCGATCTGCAGCGGCTGGAGGATGAGACGAAGGGAGGCGAAAACGCATGATGCATCTGAATCCGTTGGTTCTGGTGGGCGCTGTCATCGGCGTGATCACCGCCCTGCTGGTGGCAGCTTATGCCGCTGTCAAGGACAAAAAGACCGCCATGGGCTTTGAGCGCAACATGGAGGACGGCGAGATCATGCGCCGCCTTGCCCGCTATGCCCGGCCCTACCTGAGCAAATTCCTCATTGTGGGCGTGCTGATGCTCTTCTCCATTGCCTACGATATCATTTCACCCCTCATCGTGGGCCGCATCGAGGAGCTGGTGGCCGGGGAGTTTGAACTCCGCGCCCTCTTCCTGGGCGTGTCAGTGTATGCGGGTGTGCTGGTGTTCTCTATGGGCAGCACCTACCTGCAGGCCGTGATTCTGCAGCGGGTGGGCCAGCGCATCATCTCCGATCTGCGCGAGGATCTGTTCAGCCACATTGAATCTTTGGCACACGAGCAGCTCAACGAGATCCCGGTGGGCAAGCTGGTCACCCGAGTGACCAACGATACCAACGCCATCTCCATGATGTTCACCAACCTCTTGGTCCAGCTGACCAAGAACAGCTTTGTCATTCTGGGCATTCTGGTGGCCATGCTCTGCCTGAACTACGAGCTGACCCTGATGGGGCTCTGCTTTGTGCCCTTCATCGTGATCTTCACGGTCATCTTCCGCAAGTTCTCCCGCCGCGCCAACCGCAAGCTCAAGAACGCGACCACCGATATCAATACCTATCTGTCCGAAAACCTGTCCGGCATCAAGGTCACCCAGATCTTTGGCCGGGAGGACGAGAAGATGGAGGACTTCCGCCAAAAGAGCCAGAAGCTGGCCCGGGCCAATCAGGAGCAGATCTTCGTGTTCAGCGTGTTCCGTCCGCTGGTGTATATGCTCTATGTCAGCTCGATCCTGTGCCTGTTCTATCTGGGCGGCATGGGTCACCTGAACAATATCAGCTTCCTGGGTCAGACCATTTCCAGCGGCACCATCGTCACCTTTTATATGTACATCTCCAAGTTCTTCACCCCCATCCAGAACCTGGCCGAGCAGTTCAACTGGCTGCAGTCGGCGCTGGCATCGGCAGAAAAGGTGTTCTCCATCATGGACATCCAGCCAAAAATGCAGGATGCCCCCGATGCCATTGAGCTGAACGAGGTGAAGGGCGAGATCGAGTTCCGGGACGTGTGGTTCAGCTACATTCCCGGCGAGTGGGTGCTGCAGGGCGTTTCCTTCCATGTGGATGCCCGCCAGACCGTGGCCTTTGTGGGTTCCACCGGCTCCGGCAAGAGCACCATCCTCTCCCTGATCTGCCGGAACTACGAGTTCCAGAAGGGCCAGATCCTGATCGACGGCATCGACATCCGCAAAATCAAGATCTCCTCCCTGCGCAGGCACTTCGGCCAGATGCTGCAGGATGTGTTCCTGTTCTCGGGCACCATCCGCTCCAACATTGTTCTGCGGGAAGAGGGCATCCCCGACAGCGAGATCATGGAGGTCTGCCGCTACGTCAATGCCGACAAGTTCATCAACAAGCTGGACCACGGGCTGGACGAAGAGGTGCGTGAGCGCGGCAACAACTTCTCCGCCGGACAGCGGCAGCTGCTCAGTTTTGCCCGCACCATCATCCATAAGCCCAGCGTGATGATCCTGGACGAGGCTACCGCCAACATCGACACCGAGACGGAACTGCTCATTCAGGATTCGCTGGAAAAGATGCGCACCGTGGGCACCATGCTCATTGTGGCCCACCGGCTGTCCACCATCCAGCACGCGGACAACATCATCGTGCTGTCCCACGGCAAAATTCTGGAGCAGGGCACCCACCAGCAGCTGCTGGCCCGGCATGGCCGCTACTACCAGCTGTACACCCTGCAATACCACAAGGCGCAGCTGAACGCAGCCGAATAAGCGCAGACAGAAAGGCCGCTGACCTGAGATGGGTCAGCGGCCTTTTCCGTCTGCACCGGGGGTGGAGTCGTCCGCTTCCGGATCGTTGAGAGAACGCAATTAACACTTGCAAAACAGGTGCATCGCTCGTATAATAGAATATGGTAAAATAATAAAAAAGAGAAATGGAAAGGAGGGGCCACAGGATGCAGTGGATCGATGCGCTCGGCTACGAAGAAGTGATGACCTTTCTGCGCAGTACACCGGCCAACCTCTTTTTCAAGGATACGGAATGCCGTTACCTTTTTGTTTCGGACGTTAGGACTTTCTTCCCCTACGGAGAAGGGCAGGAAGAGGATGTGCTGGGCAAGACAGATCTGGAGATCTGGGGCAACGAGGAACAGGCCCGCTTTTATTATGAGCAGGACCAGAAGGTGCTTGCCACCGGCAAGGGAACCGGCTTTATCACCGAGGTGCCCCGGGAGGATGGGACGGCATACTATCAGATCAAAAAGAATCCCGTTGTGCTGGAGGGAAAGATCATCGGCATCGTGGGGCTTATTGGTGATATCACCGAACGGGTGCGGCTGGAAAAACAGGCCGAGAACTGGGCCGTCCACGATGAACTGACCGGTCTGTATAACCGCAACTACCTGAAGGTAAAGGGTGCAGAGCAGCTGAAGGGAGCCATCATGCCCGTCACGATCATCATGGGCGATTGTAACTACCTGAAGCGTGTGAATGATGCCTACGGCCACGAGTACGGCGACCTGCTGCTCAAGCGGGTGGGCCGGGTGATCCGGGAAAACCTGCCGCCGGAAAGCGTGGCCCTGCGGATGGGCGGCGATGAATTCCTCATTGCCTGCAACCACTTCTCTGCAGAAGAGGCCGAACAGCTGATCGAGAGGCTGCACGGGGAGCTGGCCCGCCAGAGCGACGACCGCCTCAAGCTGGATGTTGCCTTTGGATACCACACCGTGACAGAAGGCCCCTTTGATTATACCGCAGTCTACCATGCTGCCGACCGGGATATGTACCGGAACAAGCGCAAAAACCGCTGAAAATCCGGATGAAATAACAGCCTCAGCCCGATCTCCCAAGGGCTGAGGCTGTTTTGGTGATCTGTTACATCAGGGCGGTGAGCACCAGCGCGCAGAGAGGAAAAACGCCATCTGCGGCGGCTTACAGGATTACATTTTTGATGAGCAGGGAAACGCTGCCGTCCGGATCGTGGAGGAATTCCAGCTCGGAATCGGAGTTCAGCAGCTCGGTGGGGATCTTGACCTCGATGCCGTTGGCGGTGCGGATGCTCCGGCTCTCCATCCGGCGGATGCGGGCAGGGGTCACGGTGACAGGAGCAGCGGCCTCTTCCAGCACCTCGCTCTTCTCCACATAGTCATCAAAGGGCACAGCGGCCAGCGGGTATTCCTCGGCCAGCTGCTGGCGCACCTGCTCCACCGATACCTGATTGTCGTTGTCGGCAGCCTGGTTGGCAATGAGCATGGCCACCTGCGCGTCGGCATGGGGCTCGTCCTCATAGGCATCCTTCACAGCCTGTGCGGCGGCCTCCTGAATGGCCTGCAGCTTCTTTTTCTCGGGCTCGGCCTGGGTATACTGGAACACAACAGAGGAGAGGTAGAACTCCTTGTGGCCGTCGATGTCGTATTTCTTTTCCAGCAGGCGCATGGAGTAGTCTGTCAGGTTGACAAGCGCACCCTCCTCCACCTTGCCGCTCTGGGTGGGCAGGCAGGCCCGCTGCTGGATGATGGAGTTGACCGGGGCACCTTCCACGGTCTCGGTGTAGTGGGTGTAGCCGTTTTTATAGTTCAGCTTGAGGATGCCCAGCCAGGGCGCGCCGTCCCGGGTGAAATCCACCACGGCCAGGTCCGCCCCGGGGATGGTGGTGTGGGCGTGCATGTAATCGAACAGCACCCCCGCAATGCGGCAGGACAGATCAATGAAATCCTGATTGTGCTCCAGCTCGTTCCGGAAAGCCGAATCCGGCAGGGGGCGGCACTGGCGGATCTCATCGCTGGCCAGCAGCTTTTCGATATGATTCTGTAAGTAGGCGGTCTTTTCGGCAGTCAGCTCCATGCCGCCGCCGCTGAGCACCGGCGCGTCCAGCGTGGTGTCCAGCACATGCAAAATTGCCTGATGGATGATGATCTCCATGGGTCAAAACCTCATTTCCCGGGTGATTGTGATGTTCCTGCCCAGTATAGCACATCCGGAACAAAAAGGCGAGAGGGAGCGCAAAGGCTTGTCAACCGCCGCTTGAGATGCTACAATGGGGCTGACCAAACATCCGGACAAGCCGAAAGGGGAGTGTGTTATGGAATTTCGGGACAAGCCGATGCAGAACCTCATCCGCATCAAGGAAAAGGAGATCTGCAAAAATGTGCAGGAGCTGCTGCTGGACGGTGAGCAGATCGTGGGCGCTTACAAGACCGTGCGCGATCAGGCTGTGTTCACCACCCACCGCATTTTTATGGTGGATATGCAGGGGATGACCGGTACCCGGCAGGAGATCTTTGTGCTGCCCTACCGCAAGATCCTGCATTACGGCATCAAGACGGCAGGCTTTGGCGACCCGCTGCAGACCTCAGAGCTGACGGTCTGCTTTGCGGATGAGCACGAGGCAAAGTTCGGCTTCATCGGGCAGGATGAGCTGCTGGCGGTGGCACGGGCCATCAGCCGGTGCATCCTGTAACAGAACAAACGTAAAACGCCCGTTCCGGCTTCTGACCCCGGAGCGGGCGTTTTACATTGCTGTAATATGCGAAAAAAGGAGAATGTCGAAGGGTCAGCAGGCGGCGCGCTCTCTGCGGCCGGCCTCAAGCATGTAGTGCAGGAAGCCGGTGACATCAGCAGGGTCGGTGACAGAGATGTCAAAGCCCTTGGAGGGAGCGTCCATCATCTGGAACAGCTCGGTGGCGGCGTTGTCCTTTTTCAGGTCACAGGTCTCGCCATTGGCCAGGTGCAGGAGCACACTGCCGCGGCTGGCGGCTACCTGCTGCATGAAACGGTCTTTATCAAGATACTGGATGCGAAGCATAAAAATACCTCCCACAAAGAAATGTTTTATTCTGGAAGAGTCCCCCGGGCCAGGCTGCCCGTGGGGAACGTTTCTCGGGAACCGGATCAAGCCGCGCCGGGGGTTGTTTTCCGCCCCCTGCGGTGTTATACTGTGCTTGCTGATTCTGATGAAATAATACCACGAAACCGGCACGATAGATAGAACAAAAACACCCGATTTGTACAACAAAATCGGCATTGACAAAAAATATTCAAAGTATTGCGGAAAGGAATTGTTCAATATGGCGTTTCAGACAAGCTGTGTCTCTGCTGCCAATATCGTTACCGGGCTGACCTTCCAGCAGGATGTTATGGCCGATGCCGAGGGGCGGGAACTGGTCCAGCATGGCAGCGCCCTGTTTCCCATTGCCTGCTACGCGGAGAACCTGAAAAGCTATTCGGTGGCCTGGCACTGGCACGAGGAGTTCGAGTACATCCTGGCCATGAAAGGCCCCCTGACGGTGGACGTGAACAAGACCCGGGTGACCCTGCAGACGAATCAGGGCGTGTTCCTGAACTCCGGCATCCTCCACGCGGTGGAGCAGGCGGAAAAGGGGGAGGCTCTGCTCCACTCGGGCGTGTTCCACCCCCGGCTGGTGGGCGGAATGGACACCATCTTCTGGCAGAAGCTCATCCGCCCCATGCTCCAGCCGGATGCTCCCGCGTTTTTTCTGCTGGATGGGGCTGTGCCCTGGCAGGCGCAGGTGCTGACCTGCCTGCGGGAAGCCTGGCAGGCGGTTGCCGTGGAGCCCTTTGATTACGAGAACCGGGTGCGGTATTATCTCTCTGCGGCGCTGCGGCTGCTGAGCACCCAGTGCGTGGGCGGCAGGACCAAGGTCTCCCAGCAGGAGCAGATCGCCGCCGAGCGGATGAAGCAGATGCTCCGCTTTGTAGAGGAGCACTATGCCGAGGAGCTGACCGTGGAACGCATCGCGGCCAGCGTGGCCCTGAGCGAGAGCGCCTGCCTGCGCAGCTTCCGGCAGATGCTGGGCATCACGCCCATCCAGTATGTCAAGCAGTTCCGGGTGGAAAAGGCCGCCGAGCTGCTCCGTTCCACCCGGCTCAAGACGGGCGAGATCGGGATGGAGTGCGGCTTTGCAGATGGCAGCTACTTCATCAAGACCTTCCGGGAGATCAAGCACTGCACACCCAAGGAATACCGCGCAAAATTCTGCTGAAATGTCTGAGATAGGAATAGGAGAAAATAATCCCCATGCAGCACAGTCTGACCCAAGGACCCATTACAAAGAATATCCTGCTTTCTGCCACGCCGCTGGGTGTTACCGGCATCTGGCTCAGTGTGCCCATCGGCTGGGCACTGGCAGATGCCATCGGCATTGGGTATTATTTGAAGAAAAGAACATAAAATATCCCCCGCTGCAAAGCGTGTTATGGCACGTCAGCAGCGGGGGATATTGTTTTTTCTGGGGTTTGAGGTGATTCGGGCGGGGGCTTATTCCCCCACGGCGGGGACGTTCTGCATCGTCCAGAGGAGCTTCTGGACATCTACGCTGCCCATGTGGGTGGGCTCCTCACCCAGACGGAGAAAATCGGTCTGCTGGGCGGTAACAGTCTGCCACTGGGGCAGGTCTGCTCCGTTGGGGTTACCGGTCTTGGCAAAGTTGGTCAGGTAATCCACCATCTGGGCGCTGAGGGCGGTGTCCTTCTCAGTGAAGGGCCGCCAGCAGTGAGCCAGCGTGCCGAACCAGTACCACAGGTCGCTGGAATGCCAGGCACCACGGTCATCACCGGGGAGCTGGCGGTCGAAGAACCAGCCATAGCTGTCGGCGTTCCGGGCGCACCAGTCCTGAGCCATCTGGTAGAGGTAGGGCGGAACGATATCCTCGCTGGTGAAGCCAATGAGGTAAGGAATATGGTGCTGTTCGTCGGCAACCAGCGTCTCGGGGCCGATCTTGACCTGGAAGCGGCCATCCACCACAGGCTCGCAGCCCATACCCTTGAACTGGGGCTGGGTGCGGACGGCATCCCAGGCTGCAAACAGCTGGGCGGGGGCGAGGGCACGGAACTCGGCCAGCGTGCTGCACCCGGCGGTCTCCATGACCTGCTTCCAGAACGGGTAGTGGGCTTCGGCGGGCTTGGCCGTCAGCATCTGGCTCACGCCGCCGCCGCTGCTCATCACGGCCTTGGAGAACAGCCCCCTGGTGATGGGGGAGAGGACGAGCTGCTGGACGCTCATGGCACCGGCGCTCTGGCCCATGATGGTGATGTTGTTGGCATCGCCGCCAAAGGCAGCGATATTGGCACGCACCCACTGCAGGGCCGCCAGCTGGTCCAGAAAGGCATAGTTGCCGGTGGATCCGGCCTCATCAGCCAGCTCGGGCAGGCAGACAAAGCCCATGGGACCGAGCCGGTAGTTGATGGTTACAGCCACGCAGCCTTTGGTTGGCCAGACCGGGCCGTCGAAGTGTTTCTCGTGACCGCAGCCGCCGGTAAAGCCGCCGCCGTGAATGTAGAAGATGACCGGCAGTCTGTCTCCGGGAGCTGCGTCAGCAGGGGCCCAGATGTTCAGGAACAGGCAGTCCTCGCTGTAAGTGTAAGTCTCGCCCTTGCGGAACTCGTTGTAGTAGAAGGCTTTTCCGGGTGCGGCGGCTTCGTCATAGAAGGCGCGGGGCTGGTAGCAGCAGGCACCGTATTGGGTGGCATCGTAGACACCGTCCCAGTGGGTGACGGGGACGGGGAACTCCCACCGCCCGGCGGTGGCGTAGCGGATGCCCTTGTAGGCGGCAATGCCCGGCCACTGGCAAGCCGTGCCGGAGATCACGCCGCAGGGCGTAGTGCGCTCAAAGCTCATGGGGGAAACCTCCTTGTCTTACTCTGCCGCTTTCAGACCCCGGATGTCCTCGCCCGCAAACAGGCAGGGGACAAAGGAGGAAAGGCGGCTGGAGATCTTTTCGGTGTATCGCTTTTCCAGCAGGGAGCCATCCGCAATGTTTGTGGTGACGATGGTGGGCAGACCGGCTCCCAGGCGGTTGTTCAGCAGGCTGTAAAAAGTGGTGATGAAGTAGGGGGTGACGAACTCGGTGCCCAGATCGTCCAGGATCAGCAGGTCGGCGGCTGAGGCGGTGCGCAGCAGGGTCTCGGCATCCTCGGAGGAGTCGAAGCGGGCGTTTTCCAGCTTGCCGAAGAAGTCCGGACTGGAAACGTAGATCACGTCAAAATCTTTTTGCAGCACGATGCCCGCAATGGCGAGGGCGGCGTGGGTCTTGCCCAGCCCCGCGTTGCCAAAAAGCATCAGGCTCTCGCTGTTGTGGTCGAATTCCTCAGCGTAGCTGCGCAGATCCTCCAGCAGGCCGCCCATGTAGGTGCGGACAGGCTCACCCAGCTTCTCGTCCATGGTGTTGGGGTAGTACCGCAGCTCCATGGTGTCAAAACTGGAAATGGACAGGCTGGACAGCGCCTCGATCTCCTCCCGTCGCAGGCCCTGCATCAGCTTGTGAACGCAGGTGCAGGTGCGGCCCTGCACGCTGCCGGTATCCTGGCACAGCTTGCAGGTGAATTTGGGCTCCAGCGCATCCGCGGGGCGGCCGCTGGCGGCCAGCAGGGCGGTGAGCTCCTGCCGGGCTTTGCTCAGTGCGGCGGCGGCTTCGGTGCGGTCTTTTCCGGCCGCGCCTGCCAGTGCGCAGCGGATGCCCCGCACCCGCACCTCGTCCTCAGCGTGGCGCAGGGCCGGGATGGCGGCCTCCGCCTCCAGCCGGGCATCCTCGGCATTGGCGCGGGCAGTCTGCCGCCGCAGAGCCACCGTGCGCAGGGCGGCTTGATACAGTTCCTGTTTGGTACGCATAAAAGCTCCTTATTCTGCAGGCGTGTCCGTCTTTTTGCGGAGCGGACGGCGGCGGGCAGCGTTCTTGAGAAAATCGTTTCCGCTGGGTTCGGCGCGGTCCACCCGGAGGTTCCGGCTGGCACCCATCCCGGCCACCGGGCCCCGTACATCGTGGACGGTGCGCAGGCCCTTGGCGTTCCAGGTCTTGAGGATGCTGTTCCAGTACCAGAGATCCCGCTTGGGTCCGGCCTGCACGGCGGCCTCCTGCACCATGGAATCATCGTAGCCGTAGACCTCGTACCAGCGGGCAATGGCCTTGCGCCCGCCAAGGGTCAGCTCGGTGTCGGCAATGCCCAGCAGGCCGCTGACGTACTGCTCCCGCTGGGCGCGCAGGGCCAGCAGCTGGAGGTGTGCGTCGGCCTGTTCGCCGGTCTCCACACCCTCGGCCCGCCAGACCTTCAATTCGTGGCTGACGGCACCCATCGTCCGCTTGCCCCGGCTGGCCACATAAGCCACACAGAGCATGACGGTCTCGGGTGCAAAGGCCTCCTGCACATAGAAGTTTACCAGCTTTTCCATTTCGGGGTGGGTCAGCGGGCGGGCAAAGCTGGTCTGGGCGCAGTCGATGAGGGAGGAGATCATGGGGTCGGTTCGGCTGGCCGCCGCGATCTCGCTCCAGGTCATGGGGGCAGGGGCTGTGGGCTCCTCGCCCGGGGCGGCGTTCTCCTCGTACCGTTCCAGCAGACCTGCACCGGCCCAGAAGGACAGGGCACTCTCGGCGGTCATCTTACTGCGAAGCTTTAAGTCGGCGCAGAGCTTTTCCGGGTCAGTGATGCCGGTGGCCAGCACATACAGAGCCACCCGGACGTTATATTCCTCCGCAATGCCCAGCTTGGAAAAGACCAGCTGCGGCACCGGGATGGTGTCACCCTTGAATTCTTTCAGTCGATAGATCATGGTGCACCTCAGTGTTGTGTTTCGGCATCCGGTTCCGGTGCGGGCGGTGTCCAGGGCTCACAGTCCAGGATGGACGGGTGGGCACTCCAGCGTTCCGGTTCGGCGTTGTAGGCATCGTTCAGATATTGGGCGACTGCGGTGCGGCCCTCCTCGGTCATCGGGAAGATCTCCCGCCGCCGCAGGGCCGGATTGGTCTTGTCCAGCGTCCACGGCTCGGGCCAGAGATCCACCGTGAGGATGGCCTCTTCTTTTTTGGCCTCCTCGCCGCCGTCCGGGTCGGGGACGGAGCGCTTGCCCGGGGTGATGAGATAGCGCATCCCATCTTCGTTGCCGCTGAATGAGTTTTTGTTCTGCAGATAGTGCAGCATGGGCACAAAGATCATGTAGAATTCCTTCCATTGTGATAATCTATCTTTCATTATAAAGCAACTGGCGCAAAAAGCAAGTTTTTTCCGCCTGCCGCGTTCCGACAGAAAAAACTGTTGACAAAACCGCCGCACTTTGCTACACTAATGGAGCAGTCCTGCAGGGTTAGCTCATCCGGTAGAGCGACTGCTTCCCAAGCAGTAGGCGGCGGGTTCGAGTCCCGTATCCTGCTCCAGAAAATAGCGCTCCAACGTGTGGTAAAGAACATGTTGGGGCGCTTTGCATTTTGATGCACTTTTGGTGGGCGGCTTGTGCTTTGCTGGAAAATATGGTTCAATAGAGGAAAACAGGCGGGAACGCACAGCGACCAAGAAAAAACGAGGTGGATACAATGAATCTGAAAGAAGCATTCCGCTATCAGAACAAGCTGCAGGCCCTTTTGGACGAGGCCCAGGGTATTCTGGACTGCGATTCCAACGTGACGAATGTGGCCAACACCTATCTGCGCCACAAGGTCATGGCAGAGGCTGAGGACGAGACGATCCTGGACCTGCCCCAGACTGAATATGCCCAGCAGATCACCGATATTGCCCGGTTCATGCTCTACTTGCTGGAGGAGAAGGGCCGCCTGTTCGCTGCCATCCGCAAGGCAAAGGATGCGCTGGACATGGATATGGACAGCGAGGTCAGCCTGAACGCTGCGCGGCAGAGCGTGGCGCGCACTTTCAAGCGAATGAACGACCTGCGCAGCTCCGAGCAGCTGCTTTCCGGCGGCGGCACCGGCTACCGTTTCAATGCAGAGGGCAACCAGATCGCCTACCGCTGTGATGTGAAGCGGGTGACCACCATCAACTATGACCGCAGGGTCATCCACGCTGCTCTGGGCAAGCTGAACCGGCAGGCGGACGAGACCTCCAACCGGATCGACCTGTGCCTTGTGACCTCCCGGGTGGACTATGCAGTCCCCTTTGATGTGAACGCCAGCTTTGCCGAAGCATTTGAGACCTATCTGGAAAGCACCAATGCCTGAATAAACGCTCCACCGGCCATTTTGGGTGCGGCAAGCGCCGGGAACGCGGCTGCCGGTTCAGGTGCAGATGAACGATAACGCTGCACAGTTCCGCAAGGAAGTTTCGGTCCGGTTCACCTTACGAGCCAGCATAATTGAAAAAATCTTGCGTTCGGTTTTTCCGCCACCGCCAGACGTTTCTTCGCCGAAACCGTCCTTTGCCATTCCTCACATTCCTGCTACCGTGCTAACGTCTCCATGGGCAGGCAGGCAAGCCACCCTTTCTGAATTTGTCCCGCAGACTGCTGCGGGAGCATTTTTCCGCCTGCGGGGCGGGTGCACTGCATCCCCCATTTTGCAGGCAGAGCAAATGGCAGAAGCTGCCCTGGATGCTTGCCGTATCCAAAATGGCCGGTGCAAAACCGGAGGGATAAGCGATGAAGTGCTGCAGCCCCGGCGGTAAAAAACTGCCGGGGCTGCAATTCTTGGAGGGAGTCGTTCGTATTCCAGACAAAGCAACTGAATTTAGACAAAGACGAGGTATGATCATGTCAACCAAACCGATTCGTTCCACTGCCGCAAATTGCATTGACCTGAGTGCAGCAGCACTTCATATCATTGCCATGGCGCTGATGCTGATGGATCACCTGTGGGCGACTCTTCTGCCGGCGCAGGACTGGCTGACCTGTGCCGGGCGGCTGGCGTTCCCTATCTTTGCTTTTATGACAGTGGAAGGCTACTTTCATACCCGAAATCTGAAGCGTTATGCACTGCGGCTGCTGTTGTTTGCACTGCTTTCAGAAGTGCCCTTTGATCTGATGTATGGCGGGACATGGTTCTACCCGGTGCACCAGAACGTGATCTGGACGCTGCTGCTGGGGCTTCTGGGGGTGCATCTGATGGAAACGGTGCGCAAAAAGCAAAAGCTCTGGGTCTCGCTGCCGGTGTGCGCCGCAGTGGCAGCAGCAGGGGCGCTGCTGGGAACGCTGGGCATGACGGATTACTACGGTGCCGGTGTGCTGACCGTGTTCGCTTTTTACATTTTCCGGGGCCGGAAATGGTGGTGCCTGCTGGGACAGGTGCTGACCCTGTACTGGATCAACGTAGTGCTTCTGGGCGGGCTGATGTACCCCATCCGGCTGTTCGGCATGGAGTTTGAGCTGTGTCAGCAAGGGTTTGCGCTGCTGGCGCTGGTGCCCATCTGGCTGTATCGCGGGCGGCAGGGCTGCCACAGCAAACCGTTCCAGTATGCCTGCTACGCCTTTTACCCGGTACACATGCTGCTGCTTGTGCTGGCGCTGAATTTCGTGAACCGATAAGAACGTAACTGTATCCCTGCGGGCTATGGGTGTCCGCAATCTGATGGTATCCCGGGGGAATCTATTCTGCACTTTCCTGAGTCTGCTCTGTGGGCTTGATGGTCTTGACCCGCAAGGTGAAATACAGAAGATGGCAGACCCACACCACTGCAATGCAGATCCTGCCGATGGGAGCATTTTTCATACAAAGAAAACCGATCGCCATGACAGCGGTGACCATTGCAATGATCTTGCATTTTGTTCCTGCTGTCATGGCTTTTTTCTGAACAAAGCTGTCCAGATGCTTTTTGTACCGTGGTATACTGAATGGAACACCCGCAGGAGGTAAAATGCCCCATGAAAAAAGATAAATCGTTCCGCCCGGACCGGGTTCTCTCCTATTTCAGGGCGGAGTGGTTCCCGCTGCTCCTTGTGACCCTTTCGGGCCTTGTCTATAACATCGGTCTGCTGGCCGCGCCGTGGTTCGAGGGCCGGTTGGCCCAGTGCCTGGCGGATATCCTGGGCGGCAGTGAGGCCGCAGCCCAAATGGCGCTGCTGGTGCTGGCCTACATTGCAGTCACACTGCTGGTGCAGGCGGCGCGCTTCATCAAACGCTTTTATGTGCGCCGCTTCGCCAACAACATCAACCGCCGGATGAAGGGCATCCTGTACGCCAATCTGGTGCGGCAGAGCCGGGCAGCGCTGGAAAAAGAGGGGGCCGGTGAGCTGATGACCAAGGCCATTTCCGATGTGGACGACTGCGTGGAGGGAATGCGCAAGTTCACCACGGAGGTGTTCGACACCGGTGTGGCGCTGGCGGGCTATGCGGTCATGCTGCTGGCGTACGACTGGCGGCTGGCGATCCTGGGCCTGCTTTTTACTCCGGTGTCCTATGTCTGCGCGGCAGGGATGAAAAAGCCAGTGCAGCGCGCCGGTGCAGCTTATAAAAAGGCCGCCGGTGCCCTGAGCAGTGCCACGCTGGACCGTGCCCGGAATGCCGTGACCTACCGCATCTACGGCTGTGAGGAGGCCCGGATGGAAAAATACGAGGAGGCCCTGAGCCTTTACGAAAAGACTGCCGTGCGGAACAACGTGTGGCAGTCCGCGCTGCCGCCGCTTTATCTGGCGGCATCCGAGGCAGGGACCCTCTTCATCCTGTGGTTCGGCGCAAAGAATGTGCTGGGTACTGGCTGGAACCACTGGGATATCGCCGCCTTCACCACCTTCCTTTCCTGTTTCACCAAGCTGGTGGTCAAATCCTCCAAGGTGGCCAAGCTCTTCAACGCGGTGCAAAAGGCAGAGGTCTCCTGGAAGCGCATCAGACCCCTGATGAAAACGCCCGAGCAGCTGGATGCCCTGCAGATCCCGGCGGCACAGGATGTGACGCTGAAAGAACTCGCCTTCTCCTATGGCGAAGAGCCTGTCTTTTCCGGCCTGAGCCTAACGGCCCACCCCGGCGATATCATCGGCATCACTGGCCCGGTCGCCTGCGGAAAATCCACCCTTGGCCGCGTATTCCTCTGCGAAGCGCCCTATCAAGGCTCGGTCTGCTTTGGCGGCAGGGAGCTTTCCGCCCTGACCCCGCGCCAGATCGCCGCCGCGGTCGGGTATCTGGGCCATGACCCGGAACTGAGTGCCGACACCGTGCAGAATAATGTCCTCTGCGGCAGCGAACAGGATGCCATGCCGTGGCTTGCAGCTGTTGCCCTGAAGGAGGAAGTGCTGGCCATGGAAAAGGGTACGGAGACGGTCATCGGCAGCGGCGGCACCCGCCTTTCCGGCGGGCAGGCACAGCGTCTGGCATTGGCCCGGACGCTGGCCCATCCCCGCCCGGTGCTGGTGCTGGATGACCCCTTCTCGGCACTGGACCGCAGCACCGAGGATGCGATCTTTGCCGAGCTGCAGACGTATGCCAGGGATAAGGTGGTGTTCCTGATCTCCCACCGGCTGTACCATTTTCCGCAGATGCAGCAGATCATTTTTATGGAGGGCAGCAGGACCACCGTTGGCACCCACGAGGAGCTGATGGCAGCGGTTCCGGTCTACCGCCAGCTGTACGAAAGCCAGACCGGCCTGAAAGGGGGAGAGGGCGCATGAAAAAGAAAAATGATCACGGCGTGTTTGCTGCCGTCCGGATGGCAGCGGCTTCGCACCGCCTTCTCACGGTGGGCACGGTGCTGTGTGTGGCAGCTTCGGTGGCGGCATCCCTGCTGCCGCCCCTGCTGCTGGCCCGGGTCATCGACCGTCTGACCGCGGGCCTCCCGCTGTCCTTTCTGGCCGTGCTGCTCTACTTCGGCAGCCTTGCACTGGAAGGCGTGCTCACCTCGGCGCAGGAAAGTCTGCTGGTGCTCTTTGGCCAGAGGATGACCCATGCCCTGCGCTCGGAGATGTCCCGGAAGCTGAGCCGCCTGCCCGCCGGTACACTGGCGGAGCAGAACCCCGGCGAGGTGGCCGCCCGCTTTTCGGGCGATGTGGACACGGTGGAGGCTCTATTCACTTCCGGCATCATCAGCATGGCAGCAGATGCCTGCCGCATCGTCTCCATCATGGGGGTCATTGCGGTGAAAAACACCGGCCTTGCGCTGATCCTGCTGCTGGTTCTGCCGCTGTTTGCTGTGTTTACCCGTTACGTCCAGAAGCGGATGCTGGCCGCGCAGATGGACAACCGCCGCGCGGTCGCCGCAGTCTCCGGGCAGGTGCCCGAGACCCTGCACAACATCCGCACCATCCGGGCGCTGGGTCTGGAGGATTACATGGAGCGCCGGTATGACCGGTGCATCGGTGACAGCTATGCCGCCATGGAGCGCACCAATTTTTATGATGCCGTCTATTCGCCGGTGGTGTTGGTGCTGAATGCCGCTGTGGTCGGCATCGTGATGCTGCTCTCCGCTTCGGGGAACGCACAGCTTCTGACCCTGTTCGGCATGTCGGTGGGCACCTCGGTGGCCGTCATCAACTACATCTCCCGCATCTTTGCCCCCATCGAAAGTCTGGGCATGGAGATCCAGACCATCCAGTCTGCCATGGCGGGTGTCAGGCGCATCGATGCCTTTCTCGACCAGCCGGAGCGCACGATCCCTCCCGCGCGCAGGGAGGCTGCCCGGGGCGATGTGGAATTTGCGCACGTCACCTTCGGCTATGGGGAACGGCACGTTCTGAAGGATTTTTCCATGACCGTGAAACAGGGGGAGCAGGTCACGCTGGTGGGCCGCACCGGTGCGGGCAAGAGCACCGTGTTCAAGCTCCTGCTGGGCCTGTATCAGCCGGAGAACGGTACGGTGACCATCGGCGGCGTGAAGGTGGGGGACATCACCGACCGGGAGCGCCGCACCTGCATCGGCTGTGTGGAACAGCATTTCTCCCGCGTGCCGGGCACCGTGCTGGAACAGATCACGCTGGGAGACCCGCAGATCACCGGGGAAATGGCAAGGGATGCCGCTGCACTGGCCGGGATCGATGCTGCCATCCGTGCCCTGCCGGAGGGTTATGACACCGTCTGCACCGAGGGCATCTTCTCGCAGGGCGAGTGGCAGCTGCTGTCCATTGCCCGTGCCGCCGCCGCAGACCCCGCCGTGCTGCTGCTGGACGAGATCACCGCCAATCTGGATGCCGAAACGGAGGCCCGTGTGCTGGCGGCTCTGCGCCGCGCGTCTGCGGGTCGCACGGTGCTCTCCGTTTCCCACCGCGTGTATGAGGATCTTGGCGGCAGAACGATCGAGATCAGGACCCGGGAATGACGTATGATAAAAACGCCCCCTGTGCGCCGCAGCAGGCACACAGGGGGCGTTCTGGTATGCTCAATTCTTTTCGATGTAGACGCTGGTGGAGGGGAAGGCGAAGTCCACGCCGTCTGCCTGCATCACGTCCATGATGTTCAAGTTCAGATCATTCTGCTGCTGCAGGAAGGTGGCATAGACGTTGGTGGTCAGGTAGGCCGAGATGAGGATGTTGATGCTGGAATCGCCAAAGCTGGTCAGCCGGACGATGTTGGTGCCCTTGTTGGTGTAAGGGCTGTTGTCCAGCATGGCCTGCAGGTCAGCCATCAGCTTTTCCAGCTGGGCACGGGTGGTGCCGTAGGTGACACCCAGCGTGAACTTATAGGGCCGCATGGTGCGCAGGGCCGCGTTCTGGACAGTGGAGGCGCAGATCTGGCTGTTGGTGATAATGACCACGCTGTGGTCCATGGAGCGGATACGGGTGGAGCGGAAGTTGATATCGATGACCTCGCCCTCCACATTGCCCACGGTGATCCAGTCGCCGATGGAAAAGGGTTTGTCCAGCAGGATGACGATGCCGCTGAACAGGTTGCTGGCGCTTTCCTGCGCGGCCAGCGAGATGGTCAGGCCAACAAGACCAGCACCGGCTACGATGCTGCCGATGGGGAAGCCGACGATCTGCGCGCAGGTGGCAACACCCAGAATGATGACCAGCACTTTGTAGGTGGTGTCCAGCAGGGAGCGCAGGGTCTTGTTGCTCCGGATCTCCGGGCTGCAGGAGGCCAGCAGCAGGTCGGCTACCTCAGAAGCGTTGTACAGGCCCTGGCAGAACAGGAGGGTCGTTGCGATCTTATAGGCCGTGAACAGAAACTTTGTCAGGCCCGGAATGGCCCACGGCAGGCTGGTCAGGGCCAGGTACAGGCCGCTGTAAAAGGCCATCCGCGCCAAAGGGTTCTGTAAGCTGCGCAGGAGGATGGGCGTGGCGGCAAAGTGCCAGCTGCGGGCCTGCAGAGCGGGAAAGATCTTCCGGCGCAGCAGCCAGCCGACCAGAAGCCCCGCAAAAACGATGACAGCGGCGCAGACAGCCCGGGCAGCCAGCGCCCACCAGCCCTCCAGCAAAAAAGGCCCGATCTCGAACCCGAGGTCACGAACGGTAAAAATCATGGCAAAAAGCTCCTTGTATCAAAAATTGTAACATCCTGTCCCACAGTATACCATATCCGGCCCGTGCAGGGCAAATAAAAAAGGGGTTGACAAGGCGGAGCAGCCGCGTTATACTCTTGGCCAGAAAGTTCGTTTCAGGGCGGGGTGAGATTCCCCACTGGCGGTACAGCCCGCGACCACCCGCAAGGGTGCTGACCCGGTGAGACTCCGGGGCCAACGGTATAGTCCGGATGCAAGAAACGGCAGGCAATACGATTTGTCTACGCGCCCTGTTGCAGTGTTTGCTGCGGCAGGGCGCGTTTTTGATTGTCTTCCCGGTTCCGAACCACGCGAAAGGGGCTTTCCAATCTTTGATTTGGGGCCAGAACGCCCCGGGAGGATATTACCATGAAGAAAAACACGACCCGCAACCTGACCGTTGCCGCCATGCTCAGCGCGGTGGCCTTTATCCTGATGTTCATCGAGTTCCCGCTCCCGATGCTCATCCCGTCCTTCGTCAAGATGGACTTCTCCGACCTGCCTGCCCTGCTGGGTGCCTTTGCCCTTGGCCCGGTGTACGGTGTGATCATCAGCTTTATGAAGAACCTGCTCCATGTGGTCATCAAGGGCACCTCTACCGCGCTGGTGGGTGAGCTGTGCAACTTCATGCTGGGTGCGGTGTTCTCCGCACTGGCCGGTTACCTCTACAAGCACCACAAGAGCCGCAAGAACGCCATCATCGGTGCCGTGGCCGGTGCCGTGGCCATGGCCCTGTTCAGTGTGCCGTCCAACTACTTCATCACCTACCCGGCCTACGTCAAGTTCTACCACATGCCGCTGGAAGCCATCCTGGGCATGTATCAGGCGATCCTGCCCTCTGCAAACAGCCTGATCAAGTGCCTGGTCATCTTCAATATGCCCTTTACGCTGGTCAAGGGCCTGCTGGATGCCCTGATCTGCATGTTGATCTATAAGCCGCTCTCTCCCATCCTGCATGGCCGGAAGTGAGTGACAGAACAAAAAAGAAAGGACGAGAGAGCGTCCTTTCTTTTTTGCTTTTATCGATTTGATTTAAGACAGCGCGCCCTTTTCCAGCCACTTGCCCCGGGCAAGGCGGATGAGGAACAGCAGGCCCCGGATGCTCAGTTCGCAGCACATAGCACCCCAAACGCCCATCAGGCCCAGCCGGGGAGCCAGCAGGAACGCCAGTGTCAGCCGGATGCACCACATGCTGAATATGTTCAGCACAAAACAGGAGGTGCTGTCGCCCGCACCCTGCATGGCACCGCTGGCCACGATGGAGGCACCGAACATGGGCTCGGCCCAGGCTTCGATGCGCAAAACCTGAGCACCCAGAGCGATGACAGCCGCATCGGTGGTGAAAAGGCTCATCAGGGTGGGGGCAAAGATCCACAGACCAACGCCGGAAAGGGCCATGACCCCCATGCCAAGGCCGGTGCACAGCCAGGCAAACCGCTTGGCCATATCCTTCCGGTTGGCACCCACGGCCTGGCCGATGAGGGTGACAGCTGCGCTCTGGATGCCGTAGCCCGCCATGTAGCACAAGCCTTCGGCGTTGACAGCCAGGCTGTTGGCGGCAATGGCCACGGTACCCAGGCCGGCTACGATGCGCACCACCACCACCTGCGCCAGAGAGATGGCGGCACGTTCTCCCGCCAGAGGACCGCCGACCCACAGCAGGTTCCGCAGGCAGGAGCGGGTGATCTTCCAGGGGGCAGGCTTCCGGATGCAGAGGGGGCCTTCCCGCAGCAACAGGATGGCCAAAGCCAGCAGGCCGCCCACCACGGTGGCCAGGGCGGTGCCCAGGGCTGCGCCGGGCACACCCAGCCCGGCACCCCAGACGGTGATGCCCCACAGCGTCCGGGTGGGGTTGATGAGGAAGAAGTTGAAGATGGCATCCAGCACACAGACCAGCACGCTGATGAGGCTGGCGGTCAGGGCGTTGCCTTCTGCCCGGAGGATGGAGGTGTACATGCCCATGGCCATGGTGAAGGGCAGCGCCGTTGACCAGATGGCAAAGTAGGCTGTGGCGTTTGCCCGCAGGGAGGGGTCAGCTCCCAGCCACCCCGGCAGAAAGGGGCTGATGCCCAGGCCGAAAAGGGCGGCTCCCACGCCCAGGATCACATTGAAAAGCATGGCCTGCCGCAGCACGCTGCGGGCATCATCCTGCCGGTCGGCCCCCAGATACTGGGCGATCTGGATGGAGAGGGCAGTGTACAGGCCCACCAGAACGCCGTGGAGCAGCCAGGTGCTGGAGCTGACGATGCCGATGGAAGCGGTAGCTTCTGCACCGATGTGACCCACCATGGCAGCATCGATGTATCCCATGGCAGTGACCACCAGCTGCTCCAGAATGGAGGGGATGCTCAGCGCCAGAGCCACCTGGGCCGTCTGGCGGGAGGGGATGGTCTCACCCTGCCGCATCCGGGCCGAAAGCTGTTCAAGTGAAAGTTTCATGTCTTCTCCTTTTTCTCCGATTTTCCTGTGAGACAAAAAAATACCCTCGAAAGGGCGTTTGTCCTCCCATTATAGACAGGGGGGCGAAAAATGTCAACCCATCAGCCCATGGGGTAGCCATTGCCCTGGAGATTGATTTTTTGGCCCGGGCGTGATACACTTCATTTGTATCCAGCCGTGAAAGAACAGGAACGGCCTCTGCCGCTCCGGGAAAGAGGAAAAAAATATGCTTCAACTGCTTTCTGGCAACCCGCGCACCGTGGATGCGCTGGGCTTTCTGCTTGCATTTGCGCTGACCGCGCTGATGGACTCGGTGTTCCACGATAAGCTCCCCCACGACCATGGCCGCGCGTTTGCCGTGAACGGCGAACTCTCCAAGGGCAAGGCCCGGGGTTCCGGCCTCATCTTTGTGCTCTGCATTGCACTGGTCACGCTGGCCGTGGTGCCTTTTAAGGCAGAGTACGTCATCTACACTGTCCTGCTCATTGCGTCCATGCTCTCCGGCTATTTTGACGATGCCGCCGAGACCGCCTGGAACGAGTACAAAAAGGGCTTGATCGATCTGGTCATCGCCGTTGTGGCGGGCGTGACCTACCTGAACTTCAACGGCACGGAGGTCAACTTCCTGAGCTGGAGCTTCAGCCTGCCCTATGCCGTCTACCTTATCCTGATCATCGTCCTGATCTGGGCCAGCATCAATGTGGTCAACTGCACCGATGGCGTAGACGGCCTTTCCGCCAGCCTTGCCGTGGTCAGCATCGGCACCTTCCTGCTGGCCTACTGGGAGGAGCTGGGGGATTACACCACCGCAGGCATCGTGTTCATTGGTGCCCTGCTGGCTTACCTGTGGCAGAACGCCAAGCCTTCCACCCTGCTGATGGGTGACGCGGGCAGCCGCGCCATGGGTTTCTTCCTGGCCGTTCTGGCCCTCAAGAGCAGCCATCCCTTCGCCTTCCTGCTGGCCGCGCTGGTGTTCATTGTGGACGGCAGCCTGGGCATCCTGAAGATCAGCTTCAAGCGGTTTTTGCACATCTCCATCCTCAAGAACACCCTGACCCCTCTGCACGACCATGTGCGCAAGCGTCTGGGCTGGAGCGATGAGCAGGTCGTGGCCCGCTGGCTCATCCTGCAGGCTGTGGCATCCGCCTGGCTGCTGCTGTTGGTGCGGTAAAACACAAAAGGAAATGCAGCGCCCGCACAGGAAAGCTCCTGCGCGGGCGTTTTGCTGTTCTGGTCCGGGAAAAAAGTTCCAGCTTCCGGTACAGCGTTTCCAGACAGGCTGGGTCACGAATTTCCTGCATGAGTTCACCTCATTTCTTTTATTTCATTGTGCCATGTGTCACAAGCAAATGCAAGCAAAACCTTTATAATAGGGACGAAAGTGGAGGAAAAACCAATGGATTCTATTTTTGATCTCGATCATCTGTACCGCACCTATTTCAAGATGGCGCTGCCCTCGGTGTTCGGCCTGATGGTGAGCGTGGTGTATAACCTTGCCGATACCTTTTTCATTGCGCAGTCCAACGATACGGCGCTGATTGCGGGTGTTTCGCTCTGTGCGCCGGTGTTCACGGCCCTCATGGCCTTCGGCAACATCTACGGCCAGGGCGGCAGCTCACTCATTTCCCGCTTGCTGGGACAGGACGACCGTGAGGGCACCGGCCGGGTCAGCTCGTTCTGCTTCTATGTGGCCCTGACCACGGGCGTGGTGTTGGCAGCCCTGATGATGCTGTTCCGCGTCCCGCTGCTGGGCATTCTGGGTGCGACTGCTGAGACGATGCCGCACGCACAGGCCTATTATACCGTGCTGGCCATTGGTGCCCCGGCCACGGTGCTGAACTTTATCCATTCCAACCTCGTCCGCTGTGAGGGCATGGCAACCCAGTCCATGATCGGCAGCATCGGCGGCACGGTCATCAACATCATCCTCGATCCCATCCTCATCACCACAGTGGGCTGGGGCGCAGGGGGCGCGGCCATTGCCACCATTGTGGGCTACCTGTGCAGCGACCTGTACTTCCTGTGGTTGCTCCACAAAAAGAGCCGCTGCCTGTCTGTCAAGCTGTCCCAGTGCCACGTCACGGGCAGGGAGCTGCAGCAGATTTTGGGCGTGGGTGTTACTGCCGCGCTGAGCAACCTGATGCAGAACCTGACTGTCATTGTGATGAACCAGTTCCTCTTGCCCTACGGCAACGACAAAATTGCCGCCATGGGCATTGCCAGCAAGGTGAGCATGATCGCCCAGCTGGTTTTGGTAGGCTTCTCGTTCGGCGGCATCCCACTGTTCGGTTACCTGTACGGCGCAAAAAAGCGGGACGTGATGCGCAAGCTCATCCGCTTCTGTCTGACCTTCCTCGTCTCCATCGCCGTGGCGCTGTCCCTCATCCTCTGCCTGAATTCCGGGGCGCTGATGCAGCTCTTCGTGCAGGATGCCGGGATGATCGCCACTGGTGCGCAGATGCTCCGCTGGCAGGTCTACACCGCAGCCTTTGGCGGCGTGGTGCTCCTGCTCACGGTGCTGTTCCAGGCAACTGGTAAAATCATACCGTCCTTCCTGCTCTCCATCAGCCGTCAGGGCGTGGTGTTTCTGTTGGCACTGGTGGTCTGCGTACATCTGTTCCAGTATCAGGGCGTGCTGATGGCTCAGTCTGTGGCCGACATCCTGAGCGCTGCGCTGGCCCTTGGCCTGCTGGCGGCCAGCCGCGATATCATCGCAAAACAGTAAACACAAAAACGCCCGGAGGGCCGCTGAAAGCTGCGGTTCTCCGGGCATTTTTAGTATTCGATGCCTTTGCGCGCCTTGATGCCCTTCTGGTAGGGGTGGCGGCAGCATTTCATTTCGGTGGAGTAGTCGGCGGCATCCAGCATCCACTGCGGGGCCTTGTGAGCGGTCAGCACGCATTCCTGCGCGGCGGGACGCTCCAGAACGGCCCGCCGGAGCAGGACTTTGTCCACCATGTCCAGCTCCCAGGCTGAACCGGCTTCATCTAAAATGAGCAGGTCGGCAGGCTCGGCCAGTGCGGCGGTCAGGTTTTCGTTCTGCACGGCCCGGGCAGCGGCTTTTTCCGCTTCGTTCATCTGGAACACGAACTTCTGCCCGCCCTTGCCCCGGAAAATTTTTGCCCCCAGCTGGGCCAGCAGAGGGATCTCGCCGCTCTGCCCGCCCTTGAGGAACTGCACGATGACAACCCGTTTGCCGCTGCCCAGTGCGCGGAGGGCAAGGCCCATGGCGGCGGTGGTCTTCCCCTTGCCGTCGCCCCAGTAAAGATGCAGCAGGCCCTGTTCCATCATCCGTTCTCCTTTGTGTACTGCACGGTCTCCACCAGATGCAGGATATGCTGCTCCGGCCAGTCCCGGGCATCCAGCACGTAGCCGCCCGCGTTGGGGCCGCACCAATCGTGAAAGCTGCGGCGGGGCACGCCAAACCGCTCCAGTGCGGCCATCTGGGTGCCGCCATGGGCCACGATGACCAGCCGCTCCTGCCCTTCGGCAAGGGCCTTGTCAATGAGGTCGGCCAGCGTTTTGCACACCCTGTTGCAGAAATCGCTCCTGCGCTCCCCGTCCGGGTGGGCAGCGTGCTCGTTTTCCTGCACCCATGCCAGATATTCCGGGTCCTGCTCCACCTGTACGAAGGTCTGGCCCTCAAACCGGCCGAAGTTCATCTCCTTCAGCCCGTCCACCGGAATGAGCTTTGCCCCGGGAAAGAACACCCGCGCCGTCTGGGCGGTGCGCTGCAGCGGGGTGACATAGACCACCTCCGGTGCAAAATCTGCCTGCCGCAGCTGGGCGATGCCCGCGGCGGAAAGGGGGATGTCCCGCTGGCCCTGATATCGTTTTTGCGCGTTGTACTCCGTCTGGCCGTGACGCAGCAGATAAATGAGCATAATCGTTCTCCTTTTTGGTTTGTTCTGCACCATTATAGCCTATTTTGCGGTTATTTTCCAGCCATGCTCTTGCAATTCTTCCGCATTTCAGATATATTGAGTGGGTATGAAATTTCAGGGGAGAGAAGTGTCAATGGAGATCCGGGACCGGAAAGCAGCGCAGCGCCGGGCGGGCATCATGGCCCGCAGGGGTCTGCCGCAGGCAGAGCGGGCGGCGGCCAATGCAGCCATCTGTGCCCGCATTCTGACCATGCCCTGCTTCCAAAAGGCAGAGAATCTGCTGCTCTACGCCGCTTTTGGCGGAGAGGTGGATCTTGCTGGGCTGGCAGAGCAGGCGGCCCGGCTGGGCAAAACGGTGGCCTATCCGGTCTGTGGGGAAAACTTTACCCTGACCGCCGCCGTGCCGGGGCCGGACGGCTGGGAGGTTGGGGCCTATGGCATCCGCACGCCGGTTCTGGAACGGGCGGCGCTCATCCGGCCGGAGGCGCTTGATCTGGTGCTGGTGCCCTGCACCGCCTTTGATGCGGCCTGCCGCAGGGTGGGCATGGGCAAGGGCTACTATGACCGCTATCTGCCCAGGTGCCGGAACGCCGTGGCGCTGGGCGTGGCCTTTGGGGCCCAGCGGGTGCCGGAAGCGGCTGCAGATGGGCAGGACCGGCGGCTGGATGGATTTGTAACAGAGAGGAAAGTATATCGTGGAACTGATGAATTTGAGCTGTGAAGGTTTTCTGGAGGAGCTGGCCAGCAAGGCGGCAGCTCCGGGCGGCGGCGGCGCTTCGGCGCTGGTGGGCGCGGCCGGTGTGGCGCTGGGCAGCATGGTGGGCAGCTTGACCGTGGGCAAAAAGAAATATGCTGCCGTGGAAGCGGACATCGCTGCCCTGAATGTCCGGGCCGAGGCCCTGCGCAAGCAGCTGGAAGCGCTGGTGCAGGCCGACGCGGAGGCCTTTCTGCCCGTGGCGGCGGCCTACAAGCTGCCGAAGGAGACCCCGGAACAGCAGGCCCACAAGGCCGCGGTGCTGGAAAAGGCACTGGACAGGGCCTGCGCCGTGCCGCTGGAGGTGATGACTGCCTGCGGTGAGGGCATCGCACTGGCCGCAGAGTACGCCGAAAAGGGCAGCGTGCTGGCCCGTTCCGATGCCGGATGCGCGGCGCTGTTCTGCAAGGCAGCCATGCAGGCGGCGGGGCTGAACGTGAAGGTCAACACCCGCCTGATGGCAGACAAAGCCCATGCGGATGCGCTGGAGGCCAGAGCGGAACAGCTGCTGGCCGAGTTTGTGCCGCAGGCTGACAGGGTCTATCAGACTGTATCAAATGAGTGAGGGGAGAAGAAAATGGCTCAGATCCTGAAGGGCGCGCCCGTGGTGGCCGCCATGAACGAAGCAAACGCCGCGCGCTGTGCCGCGCTGAAGGAAAAGGGCATCGTGCCCACGCTGGCTGTGGTGCGGGTCGGCGCGCGGGAGGATGACATTTCTTATGAAAAGGGGATCGTCACCCGGTGCGGTAAGGTTGGCGTGGAGGTGCGGCAGTTCCATCTGGCGGAAGATGTTACGCAGGAGGAACTGCTGGATGTGATCCGGCAGATCAATGGGGATGCATCGGTTCACGGGTGCCTGATCTTCCGGCCCCTGCCAAAGCGGTTCGATGACCGCAGGGTCCAGGAGGCGCTTGCCCCGGAAAAGGACGTGGACGGCATCACGGACGGCTCGATGGCTGGTGTGTTCACCAATATGCCCATCGGTTATCCGCCCTGCACGGCGCAGGCCTGCCTTGAGATCCTGAAATACTACAACGTGCCGCTTTCCGGCAAACGGGCCGTGGTCGTGGGCCGCAGCCTGGTGGTGGGCAAGCCCGCCGCCATGATGCTGGACCGGGAAAACGCCACCGTGACCATCTGCAATTCCCGCACCCGGGACCTGCCCGCCCTCTGCCGGGAGGCCGATGTGCTGGTGGTCGCCATGGGCAGGCGGGGAGCCATCGGGGCCGATTGCCTGCGGGAAGGCCAGGTCGTGGTGGATGTGGGCATCCACGTCAATGAAGAGGGCAAGCTCTGCGGCGATGTCCGCTTTGATGAGGCAGAACCCATCGTGGAGGCTGTCACCCCGGTGCCCGGCGGTGTGGGCACAGTGACCACCTCTGTGCTGGTGGGCCATGTGGTGGATGCCGCATCCGCACAGTAAAACAGAAAACAACAGACGGTGCCGGAGATTTTCGGCACCGCCTGTTGTTCTTATCATACGGTTGCAAGCACGGCAAGGATGCTCTGCCAGCGGGGGTTCTGCACCTGCTGCGCGGCACGGCGGGGCGCGGAAGGCGAAACCGTGCGGGCAGGACGCTGGACGCAGTCAGCCGGCTGCGCAAAGGGGGAGGCGAGTTCGGCCTGCCAACGGGCAGCCAGTGCCATGGCCTCAGGGCTGGATTGCAGGGTGCGCCGCTCCGTTCCGGCCAGAAAATCGCCCAGCCAGCAGAGAATGGCCGCAATGGGCAGGCAGTCGGCGGCACGGGTGGACCAGTAGTTCCACTCGCCGCCCCGGCCCACAAAGCTCTCCACGGTGATCATGGCACCTTCCCGGGCAGATTGAGGCAGGCAGGAGCGGGAGGTGCCTGCCGCGCGGCGCAGCTCCCGCAGAATGATCTCAGTACGGCCCGCGTCCAGGGTGTCATCCCGGATGCAGGCGGAAAAGTCCGCGCTGTCCAGCAGGTTTTCGGCCCGGGTGGGGAATTGCCCTGTCATCTCGCCGGATGCGTTGTGGCAGAGCTGCCAGCCCTTGCGGAACAGCTGGAAGTTCAGGTTGCGGCGGCCCATGGTGGAGTAAAACACCCGGGCGCGGCCGTTGGGAGACTGCCGCAGCTCCAGATAGGCATCAGCGCCGCCCAGGTCCTGTACCTTGACGGTCAGGAGCAGGGAAGAATTGTTTTTTTGTGCGGACATGGCACGGTGCATCTCTTCAAAATAGCGGCTGGCATCCATAGCGGGTCTCCTCTCTGGTTTTGGATGATGTGTCGGAAACCATCCATCGGTTGTTCTCTGCCTGCATTATAACATATACGACAACAAAATACAACTATAAGTTTGACAAAAACCAAAATATTTTGGAAATTCGTGGATGCGGACAAACGGATTGGTTGTAAATGGAAAAGGCTTCTCCCGTCGGAGAAGCCTTTTGTGGTGGCAGGATTCAATCGCCCAGCTCCCGGATCTCATTCTGGATGAGCCGCCCGGCGGCGCGTGCCAGCTGATCCATGCCCCGGATGCGGGCGAGATTTTTGCCGTAGATGCGTTCTGCATCGTGGCTGGAGCTGTCCTCGCCCATGAACACGGCAGAAACACGCAGACCCCTGCGCTGCAGGTCGCGTACCTCAGCAGCGGCATCGTCCACGCCGTAGGAGCCGCCGTAATCACAACCCAGCGGTTGTTCCGGGCTGGGCGGTACGCGGCGGCTGTCGTTGGGGGAAGCATCCGTCAGCAGGATGAGCAGATGCCGGGGTGCGGGGCCGGGGTCAAAGCTGACCAGATCACCTGCCGCCCGCAGGGCAAGGCCGTCGCGGTTCCAGCCCGATGCAAAATACTGGCCGATCCCCTGCAGGCTTTTGTCCGCGAAGCCCTTGAGCACCCGCAGAACCGTATAGCCCCGCAGGCTGCAGAAGCTGCTGACCCGCACCGGGATGCCGCAGGCGGCAAGGCTTTGGGCCAGGATCGTGCCCTGCGCCGCAATGACCTCCTGACAGTGGAGCCGGGAAGCCGAAGCGTCCAGCAGCAGGTCCACGGTGAAGGAGGGCTGATTCTCCTCCTCGGCACAGCGGAACACCCGGCTGTCGTTCAGAAGGGGAGCGCGCCAGACCCGCTCCGGGTCCAGAGCGCCGCTGCGGGCGATCCGGGCATTGGGCTGCTGGTGGACCAGAATGCAGTTGCGGATCTGCTCGGTGAGCCGGAGCACCACGCTGCGGTGAAGCGCCCGGTTTTTGGCGTAGTAGGCGCGGTTGCGGTCGGCCTGCAGCTGAGCCTGCTCGGCCAGGTGCTTTGCCTCCGGTGTGGGGGCCTGTTCCGGGCTGGGCACGCCGGAGGCAAACCAGAGGCGGCACCCGAGGTGCGCCCCGGTGCAGAGTGCCTGCTCGGCCTTGCGCAGGCGCTCGGGCGGATAGAGGGAACGGCCAAAGCAGCTTTCAATGTAGGCGCGGTCCTCGGCGGCATTCTGCCGCAGGGTGATGTGGGCCAGCCGCTTGTCTGCCGTGGGGCCGGAGCCGCCCGCTTCCACGGAACCGGAGTGCTCCACGGTCAGCCGGTCGGTCTTGATCATCTGGGTGGGCAGCGTTTTGGTGGCAAGAGAGGCCAGCAGCCCCTCCAGATGCAGATGAAGCCCCACTTTGTGCCGGATCCTGCCGTCAAACAGGGCAAACCTTGCAAACAGGCCCAGCAGCTCACCCTTGAGCTGGCCGGGCTGGGGCGGTTGGGAGGGAGAAAGTGCCTCTGCCAGCCGGCTCTCGTAGGGGGTCATCACAGGCGGATGCCTGCCCTGTACGGTGCGCCAGCGGTCAGCCTGCATGGTGTAGACCAGCTGATTTTTTGCCATCCACTCCTGCCGCGAAAGCTTGTACTGGATGCCGAAGAAATAGTCCGCGTGGGCCCGGCGCAGCTCGGAAAGGACCGGGCGGCGGGGCAGCTCCAGCAGATAGACCGCGCTTTCGAGGTAGAGCCATGTCAGATCGTCCAGCTGGCTCTCCCGGAGATCGCCGTCCCATGTGGCAAAAAGGTCGCGGAGCAGGTCGTCGCCATAGTATTTGTGCACCAGCCCCACGACACAGTTCATATAAAAATCGATCGTGCCGTCGGTGTTGCGCGCCAGGAAAAGCGGCTCAAAGCCGTAGGCTCCCGCCGCCGCCCACACCTGATTGGCGG
>CDTY01028355.1_pt1 | contig 99913 bp, 65 predicted proteins | sample 557731 | NCBI WGS metagenome assembly CDTY01 (sample SAMEA3182101, study PRJEB8094) | gut metagenome | biome: human; feature: gut; material: Stool; isolation source: human stool | place: Canada | collected 2013-02-12
TATTTTCGCCCCCTCCCAAACCCGCATGAACAAAGGGCTTGGCGGCATTTGTTAAACGCAGACAAAAAACGCACATTCCTTTTACTGCCGCCTTTCCGGCAAGGAATGTGCCTGTTTTGCGTTCGAAACAACTGCATTCATAACAAGTTACATCCGTTTCCGCCCGGCGGGGCGGACGAGTGCGCCGCCTGTGGCGTGGATTTTACAGCGAGGGGGTTATTTTTTCTTCAGCAGGTCGGGGCGCAGTCGTTTTGTGCGTTCGAGCGATTGCGTCATTTCCCATTCCTTTATTTTGGCGTCGTGTCCGCTGAGGAGTATGTCGGGCACTTTCCAGCCCTTGTAGTCGGCCGGGCGGGTGTACACGGGCGCTGCCAGCAGGTTGTCCTGGAAAGAGTCGGACAGGGCGCTTTGTTCGTCGCTCAGCACGCCCGGTATGAGCCGCGTGATTGAGTCGGCCATGACTGCCGCGGCCAGTTCGCCGCCGGTGAGCACGAAGTCGCCTATGCTCACTTCGCGCGTTACGAGGTGTTCGCGTATGCGGTAGTCAATGCCTTTGTAATGTCCGCACAGTATTATGATGTTCTTGAGCATGGACATTTCGTTGGCCATTTTCTGGTCGAACTGCTCGCCGTCGGGCGTGGTGAAGATAACCTCGTCGTATTCGCGCTCGCTTTTCAGTGCGGTTATGCAGCTGTCTATGGGCTGGCACTGCATTACCATGCCGGCGAACCCGCCGAAGGGGTAGTCGTCCACGCGGCGGTGCTTGTCGGTGGTGTAGTCGCGCAGGTTGTGCACGTGTATTTCAACCAATCCTTTCTTTTGGGCGCGCGCCAGGATTGAGAGGTTTACGAAGCCCTCGAGCATTTCGGGCAATACTGTTATTATGTCTATTCGCATGGCTTTAGTTTGGAATGGCTGCAAAGTTAACTATTCTTGCGCTTGTGTGCCCGCCTGCACGAAAGATTTGTGGTTCTCAGGCATGTATGCCGTATGAATGATTAAATTTGCAGACAAAGAAACGTAACACTGAAACAACCGTCGCATGAAGAACTGTTTGTTGAGGATTTTAAACATGTTGTTGCTTTTTGCAGCGGCAGTGCCCGCAGTGGCGGGAAGTGGCGCGGATGTGCCTGTAATGCGCGGAACGGGCGAGGACTACACCGCCCCCGACGGCTCGTTGGCCACCCACGCTTCGGCACGCGAGTTCCCGCAAGAGGGAGACATGCTGTACGACGTGGCCGTAAACGGCCGGTACGTGGGACTTTACACCGACAAGAGCCATTGGGGCGGGCTGGTGCATTTCGGCAGTTTCGAGTTCGACGGCAGCCGCGGGGTGGAGGTAGATATAAATTATGCCCGCGAAATAAGGAGTTTCGAACTTCTTCCCGAAACGCCCGACGTTTACGGCGTGGAGCAGACCTCAGCCCGCAGCCTGCGCTTTAAACTAAGGAAACCCGATGTAAACGTTACGCTCATCGTGAACGGCGAACCAAAGAAAGATGTGCTCCACCTGTTCGCGGCAAGCGTTGACAGGGACGCGCCCGGTGTGGACGCCGATACGGGTTACCGCAGGTTCGAGGACCGCAAACTCATATACTTCGGCCCGGGATATTACGACCTCAGGAAGCTAATCGGCGACGGAACGCTCACAGTGCCCGACGGCTGGGACGTGTACATAGCGGCCGGGGCGGTGGTTTACGGGCGCATAGACGCCTGGGGCACGGGCAAGGGCACAAGGCTCCGCGGCCGGGGCATGGTTTATAACGACGAGAACAACACGGCAATGATATTCACCGTGACCAAAAGCACGGGCATGGAGGTGGAAGGGCTCACGTTCCACTGCCACAGGCCGCAGTGCTGGCAGGTGGGCGTTACGCAGTGCACCGGCGTGAAGTTCGACGGCGTTAAGATTATATGCACGCGCTACGCCAGCACCGACGGGCTTGACGTTATAAACTCGCAGGACTGCACGTTCAGCAACATGTTCATCCGCGCCAACGACGACGCCGTGGCAATAAAAGGTTTGCAGGACGCAAGGCCGGCCGATTGCCTGCCCAACAGGAACCTGCTGTTCGAGAACATACAGCTTTGGAACGACTGCAACTGCGCTTTCGGCATGGGGGCGGAAACAAGGGCCTCGGCCTACGAAAACATACGCCTGCGCAACAGCTGCGTGCTCTCGTCGTTCGACGACCCCGACCACCACGAGGAACTCGACGAACGCGCGGCGCTTACGATATGCAGCCTCAACGGCACGTATTTCAGCAACATACTTTACGAGAACATCGACGTTTACCATTGCGAACGGCTTATAGCCCTCGGCTTCAAGCCCGATTTCTGGTTCGGCTCGCTCAAGGGAGACCAGTCCACGCCCGGCGGAATAAGCGGCGTAACTTTCAGGAACGTGCGCTCGCACGCTTCGAGCGGCAGCAGCATAGCCAACCAGATACACCTGTACGGCTGGAACCGCGAGGGGACGCCGCCGAAATACGTGGAGAACATCACATTCGACAACGTGCGCATAGAAAACAAGAAAGTGAAAGGCAGCGGCAACGCGCATTTCCTTACAGGCGAGCTGGTGCGCGGCCTGAAGTTCGAGTGAGCGACGCGGGAAACGGCCCTTTTTACAGCAAATACCGTGCCGGGAACGGTGTGCAAAACCCAGCCCGGGAGGCGGCAAAAAATATGTCAGACATATTTTGAATTACGTCTGACATATTTTAAAATATCTCAGAGATAATTTTTTTTACGTCCCGTGGATTTTTCCCGTTGTGCATTCCCCCGCGCACGTATTGCGCCGGCATTTGTTTTTTATCGCACCGGCAGGCGCGGGGTAAGGGCGCATTGCTTATATTTGTATTCAAAACAAACGGAACAATGGACGAAGCACAGAGGATAATGGAACTGCGTGCACTTTTGCACGAACACAACTATAATTATTACGTTAAGAACGCTCCCACGATAAGCGACCGCGAGTTCGACGGCCTTCTTCACGAACTTATCGAGCTCGAGGGCAGGCACCCGGAGCTTTACGACCCTAATTCACCAACGCAGCGCGTGGGCAGCGATTTGAACAACGAATTTGTGCAGGTGGTGCACCGCTATCCCATGCTCTCGCTCGCCAATACGTATAACCGCGAGGATGTAAAGGCGTTTTACGAACGTGTGCAGGGCGGACTTGACGGGCAGAAGTTCGACATCTGTTGCGAACTCAAGTTCGACGGGCTTTCTATATCGCTTACTTACGAGCACGGCAGCCTTGTGCGCGCCGTGACGCGCGGCGACGGCGAAAAGGGCGACGACGTAACGGCCAACGTAAGGACGATAAAGACCATTCCTCTTAAATTGAAGGGTAGCGGCTATCCCGACGAGTTCGAGATACGCGGTGAGATAATCATGCCGTGGGAGAGTTTTGAACGGCTCAACGCCGAGCGCGAGGCGAGGGAAGAGCCTTTGTTCGCAAATCCGCGCAATGCCGCTTCGGGAACGCTGAAGAGCAAGAACTCGGCAGTGGTGGCCGAGCGCGAGCTTGACGCATATTTATATTACCTCTTGGGGGCGGAGCTTCCGGGCGACAACCATTACGACAACCTGCGCCGGGCGGCCGAATGGGGATTCAAAGTGTCCGACGCCATGCGGGTTGTTTCGTCGTTGGACGAGATTTACGCCTACATCGACCATTGGGACGAGGCGCGCCGCGCACTTCCGGTGGCAACCGACGGAATAGTGCTCAAGGTAAACTCGCTTGCGCAGCAACAACGATTGGGCTATACGTCGAAAACGCCGCGCTGGGCCATTGCATATAAGTTCCAGGCCGAACGTGCGGCCACAACGCTCGAAAAGGTAACGTTCCAGGTGGGACGCACCGGCGCGGTGACGCCCGTGGCTAACATGACACCGGTGCTTTTGGCGGGAACGATGGTAAAACGTGCCTCGCTTCACAACGAAGACATGATTAAGAAGCTTGGCCTACACATAGGCGACACGGTTTACGTGGAGAAAGCCGGCGAGATAATACCGCAAATTGTGGGCGTTGACCCCTCGTCGCGCAAAGACGGGAGCGAAGAAGTGAGATTCATAACCCATTGCCCCGAATGCGGCGCACCGCTTGTGCGTTATGAGGGCGAGGCTGCCTATTATTGCACGAACACAGTGTCGTGTCCGCCACAAATAAAGGGAAGGATAGAACATTTTATAAGCCACGACGCAATGAACATCGATTCCATAGGACCGGAAACGGTGGACGACTATTTTAACCGCGGGCTTATACACGACGCGGCCGATTTGTACAAACTTACGGTGGATGACATAAACGGTGAGGACGGCACACGCGAACGCTCGGCCCGGAAAGTGATAAAAGGCATAGAAGACAGCAGGAACGTGCCGTTCGACAGGGTGCTTTACGCCTTGGGTATAAGGTTTGTGGGCAAGGTCGTTGCACGTACCGTGGCGCGCAATTTCCGTTCGGCCGCAGCCATAGGGAATGCCACTGTTGAGGAGTTGTCTGCTGTTGACGGCGTGGGCGATGTGATAGCCCAGAGCATTTACCGTTACTTTCACGACGAAGAAAACCTTGAATTCGTGGAACGCCTGCGCACGGCCGGCGTACAAATGGAAATGGGTGAGCAGGACACGCCGCAGTCGGACGCACTTGCAGGCAAAGCCATCGTTATAAGCGGGGTTTTCGCCCGGCATTCGCGCGAGGAATACAAAGCTATCATTGAGCAGAACGGAGGGCGCAACGTAAGCAGCATATCCTCGAAAACGTCGTTCATACTTGCCGGCGAAAACATGGGTCCGTCCAAACTGGAGAAAGCGCAAAAACTCGGAGTGCCCATAGTTTCGGAACAGGATTTCCTGGAAATGATAAAGCCGCAGTGAGAACGGGGCTTTATCCAGGATTGCGGCTAACCGTTGTAAGGCTTTTGCCGGAGTATAAAAGAAAAATTACCGGCTTTGGTGCAAATGGGAAGCGTTTTAATGTTTTTTTTCAAGATAATTTGTACTTTTGCCGCAAAATCAAACAGTTGTTTTTGCAGGTTTTCCGCATGAATCCGTATGCGTGCGGGAGAATGCGCGCCACTGTGCAGGAAATGCCTGCGAACATTAATAAGTAATTTCCGAATATCATGAATATGAATCCTTTCCGCGGTTTGGGAGTAGCTTTGATAACGCCTTTCAACGAAGACGGCTCAGTTGATTACGCGGCGCTTACGCACCTTGTAAACGACCAAATCGATAACGGGGCAGGCTTTATCTGCGCGCTCGGTACAACAGGCGAGACCCCGTGTCTTACTCCGGAAGAATGCAACGAAATAAAGCGTACTGTTGTAAAGACCGTAGACGGGCGTGTTCCGGTATTGCTGGGAATAAGCGACAACTGTACCGCGCGGCTCGTAAATACTGTAAAGAATACGGACCTTGGCGGCGTTGACGGCATTCTGTCGGCCTCGCCGTCGTACAACAAGCCGGTGCAGGAAGGAATTTACCGGCATTTCATGGCATTGTCGCAAGCGGCGACGCTTCCAATAGTGCTTTACAATATTCCGGGGCGCACCGGTGTTAACATCTCTGCCGATACGGTGCTGCGCCTTGTGAACGATACCGATAATATCGTTGCCGTAAAGGAAGCCTCGGGCAACATAACCCAGATAGCCGACATATTGCAGGCCAAACCCGACAGGTTCGACGTGTTGAGCGGAGACGACGCGATTACATACGAAATGCTTGGCCTGGGAGCCGTGGGAGTTATATCGGTAATAGGAAATGCGTATCCGCGGATATTCTCGTCGATGATTAAGTCATACCTTTCGGGCAATGAATCGGACGCGCTGGCAATTCATCGCAGTTTGAACAGGTTGTACAAGCTGATGTCGGTAGACGGCAACCCGGCGGGGGTAAAATCGCTGCTCGCCTTGCAGGGAAAGATAAAGAATGTGCTTCGTTTGCCTTTGGTTCCTGCCTCGCAGGCAACACAGAACGCGCTTCAGGAGGTAATGAAAGAGTTGCAATAAGCACAACAAATAAACAAATCCGCCGGATTCCATGGAGTCCGGCGGATTTGTTTTATGGGATATGCTCGTTAATTTTTATGTGTCGGATGTAATTGTTCGGTAAACCGTTTGCAAATTATTTTGTTGGGGATTTACGGCATTATTTTACCGTTGCCGTCAGGTTTTCCAATGACGGAATTACAATATGGCGGCGTGAAAATTCTATCAGGCCACGTGATGACAGCGAATGCAGCATGCGCGAAAGTATCAGTCGCGAAGTGCAGAGCATTGCGGCAAGGTCGGTCATCTTGACGCGAAGAACCTTTCTTCCTACAGGCCTCAGGGATTTGAAGAGTACAAACATGGCAAGCCTGCCTTCGAGTGTGTACGGTGCAGCCGGTGCAAAGCGCGATTCGAACTGCTGAGCCGTGGAGCATACAAGGTTCATGAAATTGAAACGGAATACTTCGTTTACGAGCAGTTGCGATACCACGGTTTGTTTAGGCAGCCTCATTACCCTGCAAGGTGACGCGGCGGTGTATGTACGCATATATGTGGTATGCAGGCCGAACAGCCTTTGCGGTTCTATTACGCCGTTGGCGGGCATGTGCTCTTCAATTTCGCATATACCGTGTGGGTCGGAAGATGTAACTGTTATGCTGCCGTCCATGACTATTGTTAGCGTGCGGCATTCTTCGCCCCGTCTTGCAATCATTGCGCCTTGCCGCACTATAGTCACGGCGGGCCGCGCTTCGTCGTAGAATGACGAAAGCATGGCGCCGTCCATTCCCATAAATAAAGGGAGCGCAGCTAAGGTGTCATAATTGAGCGGTTTCATTGCTGGTATGGTTATTTACCTGGGGACTTCATTTTGCTTTCTAATTCCGGCGAAATCCATATTTCGTTTTCTCCCTTTGCGTTTGAATAAATGAACATGGCTTTCAATCCGGGATTGGAGCGCAGCACAGTACGCGCCGAATCGAGACCGAGCACCATGAATGCCGTAGCATAGGCATCAGCCGTAGCGCAATCGTCGGCCACAACGGTAGAAGATAATAAAGTGTGGTTTACGGGGTATCCGGTGCGCGGGTCTACGGTATGCGAATACCGGCGTCCGTCCTTATAATAAAAGCGCCTGTAATTGCCGCTTGTTGCTATGGCGCAGTCGGTAAGCCGTAGCATTGCTTGTATGCCGTTATCGGCACTCAGACTGTCTTCCACGGGCTTGCTTATTCCTATGTTCCATTCTTTGTGCCCCGGACCGTTGCCACGAACTACAATCTCGCCTCCAATCTCTATCATGTAGTTTTTTATGCCTTTGTTGTCGAACAGCCGTGCCACCTCGTCGCATCCGAAACCTTTGGCAATGGCACTACAGTCGAGCATTACACGCGGATCGCTTTTTACAACCCTGCCTGAAGCGTCTATCCTTACCTTGTTGAAGCCTACAAAGCGTCGCATGCTGTCTATAGCCGTTTCGTTTACATCTTGGCTTTTGTTGAAGCCAAAGCCCCATGCGTTGACAAGCGGAGCAACTGTTATGTCGAATGCTCCTCCTGTTTGTTCCGAGACTTTTCCTGACAGCGTAAATACTTTGACGAACATTGTATCGACTCGCACAGGACGGTTCTGGTTTACGGCAGTGATAATGCTCTTTTTGTTGAACGGCGACAGCGAAGAATCCACTTTTGCAAGACGCTGTTCAATTTCAGCCTTTATGCTCGAGTGGTACGAGTAGGTTATCTGGTAAGTGGTGCCGAATACAACGCCTTTGTCGGTTATGTATTTTGATGGCTTACGGTCGGTAAGCACGACATATACGCTTCCCGCGGCCAACAGCAGGAGAAAAACGAGCTTCCACTTTCCTATACGGTGTGACATATTATAAAATTTACTTGATACAGGCACGGCAGCAGGGATGTTTCCCCATGGTCTTTATCCGCCGGCTGCTATCTTTATTCCGAGAAGTATAAGGATTATACCGCCTGCAAGTTCGGCGTTAAAGTTGAAACGGCAGCCTATGAATGCGCCTGCCGCCTTGCCTGCCAGTGTGAGCAGGAAACTTCCTGCACCGATAATAGCGATTGGTTGCAAGATGTGTTCAACGGTTACAAGCCCCATGCATGTAAAAGTTATTCCGACGGCAAGGGCGTCCACGCTCGTAGCGAATGCAAGGTAAACGAGTGTGCCCGGTTTGTTGGGGTTGAACGCATGCTCGCAGTCGTCGTGCCTGCTTTCCCATATCATTCTCAGACCTATGAGCAGCAGCAGGGCAAATGCAATCCAATGGTCGAACGCTTCTATCTGCGAATAAAACGTTTTCGATATTCCCCAACCGACAACAGGCATTGCAGCCTGGAAAAAACCGAACAACAGCGCCATCAGCAAGGCCTGGTTCAGGTTGAAACGTTTTTCTATCATGCCGCAGGTTATTCCTATGCTGAAGCAGTCGGCTGCCAATGCTATTGAAATAAGCAAACTCTCAATCAGGCTCATCGGTGTCAGATGTCGAATATAAGGTTAAAAGTGCCTCCTATGACGGAGCTGCCGCCTTTGCCGTAACCGGGAACGTACCATGGCTCACCTACTGAGCCGGAGCTGTGCGTTATGCGGTTTTTGTAGCGAAGGCTCCAACCGAGGTGGAAAATGCTCCAAATTTTAGCCTCAAGACCGAAAACAAGCTCTATCCAGCTTTGATTGCCTTTCAGCCCGGTGTAATTGTTGGGCAATGTACCGCCCCAAATATTATCTTCGAAGTTAGGTCCGCTTATATCGTATTTAAATGTAGTGAAACCAATGCGCGCCCCTGCAAAAACACGGTTGCCGTTAGGGTTGTTCGACAAAAAGTTGTAATCGCACCCCAAGCGTATATACGGAGCGCGCGTTTCGAAATGCAGGTCGGTTGCGTCGTCGGTTTTGTCGCACACTCCGATTCCCACTTCACCAATGGGAAAATATTTCTCGTGCAGGTTAAGCCGCACGGCGCCCTCTATTTCGCCGTAAGAAGTAAATGCAACAAGAAACATGCCCATCAGGTTGCCCGACACAGAGAATCCCGCAAACAAAGGTTGCTTTACGTTGCTGTCCTTGTCGTTAGATACGTATTGCACGCCCCTTATGCGTTCGGGTGTTTCGACTGCAGTTGAATCCTGCTGCGCCATAACGGGCAATGCAATGGAAAGGCTAAGGCAAAGTAAAGTATATCTTAATGTTTTCGGTTTCATCGTAATTTACTTTTGGATTGGCCACGGCCACGCTGTCGATTCGCGAAAGCCCGGCTGCGTTGCCGTTTGAAGTCCATTCCACTCCTTTTATTTTATGGAACATCGACATGCCGCAGTCCACCGACTCAAAGTGCGGCTCGTTGGTGTGCGAGACGAATATGGTGTCGACCGACGAGGCTTCGAGTCCCATTATTTTAACCACGAACGTATCCACTTCTCTCATGTAGCTCATCGGCAGGTCGAGGCTTGATATGTTGTATCCGTAGTTGAACAGTATGCTGTCGGTTCCGGCGGCTGTAATAGTTATCGTGTCGCCGATAGTAGTGCTGCCGTTTGTTTCCGAGTTGTAAAAGCCGCAGGCCAGTTCCACCTTGTTGTTGAGCGGGCAGTCGATGTTGCTGCACGAGGCCGCGTAGGCAACCAGTGCAACAACGGCAGCCGCCGTGCAGGCTGTCAGTCGGTGGCGGTGCATTATCTGCCGTATTTTATGGAGCATAAGTGCTGGGTTATATTTCTTTTTCTATTTTGTAATTGTTCCTCTCTGCGGAGTTCCGGCTAATCAGTTCGCCGAGGAATCCGGCAAGGAACAGCTGCGTGCCGAGCAACATCATCGTAAGGGCAATATAGAAATACGGCGAGTCGGTCACAAGGTGCGCTGGTATCCCGTTTGCCAGGGCGTAAAGTTTGTTTGCGCCTACAATTACTATTGCCACGAAACCTATGAAGAACATCAGCGAGCCGAGGAATCCGAACACGTGCATGGGCTTGCGCCCGAAGCTCGTAAGGAACCACAGGCTGAGCAGGTCGAGGTATCCGTTGAAAAAGCGGTTCAGCCCGCCGAACTTGGTGGAGCCGAACTTGCGTGCGCGGTGGTGCACCACCTTCTCGCCTATCTTTGCAAAGCCCGCGTTCTTTGCAAGGTAAGGTATGTAACGGTGCATTTCGCCGTAAACCTCTATGTTTTTCACAACCTCGCGGCGGTAGGCCTTGAGCCCGCAGTTGAAGTCGTGCAGGTTGTGTATTCCGCTTACAAGCCGTGCGGTAGCGTTGAAAAGTTTTGTAGGTATGGTTTTCGAAAGCGGGTCGTAACGCTTTTGCTTGTATCCCGAAACGAGGTCGTAGCCGTCTTCCATAATCATGCGCCGCAGTTCGGGGATTTCGTCGGGCGAGTCCTGCAAGTCGGCGTCCATAGTTATTACAACGTCGCCCTTGGCCTTTTCGAACCCGCAGTAAAGCGCGGCGCTTTTGCCATAGTTGCGGCGGAATTTTATTCCGTGCACGCACGGGTCATCCTTGCCCAAGTTTTCGATTACCTTCCACGAGTTGTCGGTGCTGCCGTCGTTCACGAAAATTATCTCATAACTCAGGTTGTTGGCCTTTGCAACCTTTACTATCCAGTTGTAAAGCTCCGTGAGGCTCTCTTCCTCGTTATAAAGAGGTACGACTATCGAAATATCCATGTTTTTATTGCAGTTTCGTTAATCAGTTTCAAAGTTTCGGGCGCCGCATGGCCAGCAGGGCGGTGGGCAGCGATATTATCAGCCCCGAGAAAATGCTGAAATCAAGTATGTTCGCGGCTATTGCCACGGCCGAAAGGTCCTGGAACGCTTCGGCAATGTTTTTCATGTCCTTTAGCGATATGCCTCCCGCGAGTTGTTCCATTCCGCCCGTCTCGAACAGGCGTTTCACTTCGGGAGAGTCGAGGTAGGCCATGTAGCTGTTGAAGAACGAGCCGCCGTCGAGGAACTCGAAATACAGGTAAACGCCCACTGCCAGCAGCAGGGCGGCGTAAAAATACAGCAGCAGCGAGAACATGTATCCGCGGGTAAACGTGAGCAGCCCGCCGCACACGCGCTTGCGGAAACGGTTTACCAGAAACATTCCCAGGAACGGCACCGTAACTATCACCAGCATGAAACCAAACGACGCCCCGGCGATGTTGAACGAGTTTACGAAACACGCAAGCCCGGCTATCCAATACAAGCCGAAAAGAACAGCATAATTCATCGCGAAAGCATTGGTTTGCCGGAATTGTCCGGGACGGTAATTGGTTGTGTTCATGCCAAAGTGTTATATATCCGCTACAAAAGGCAAAATTACAACTATTTTCGTTCCCGCGCAAACGGCATACGCGCTTTTGGCCTACTTTGTAAATTTCATTTCGCCGTTCACTCCGAAAAAGGTGCTTTTCGCCGGTGCCGGATTCCGGATTGGAAAATGCCACATGGGAGCAAATAAAAATTATGTCTGAGATATTTCAAAATATGTCAGACATATTTTAAAATACAAGGCACATATTTTTTGCCGGCATTCATGGGCGCTCCGGCATGTCTGTCTGGAATTCCGGAAACTTTGCGGGCCGATTCCGAAATCGGTCCGCCGCATGCAGACAAAACCGTCCGGGCTGCGCAGTCTTTACGCAATTTCATTACGAGAGGATAAAAAGATTAAAAAAGAATAAAAGACGGTGACATTTTTTTCCATACATAATTCAAAAACGTTATTTTTGCAGGATACGACGAGAGAAAGGACAATTTATTAAAAGAACATGTATGTCTACATTAAAAACTAACTACAACAAACATTACAAGGATCTTTTTATGAGCGACGACCCGATACCGCGTTTCGACGTTATAAAGAACAGCGATTTCGAGCCGGCCATAAAACAAGGCATTGCCGAGGAAGACGAGGATATCAGGAATATCACAAGCTGCATTTCCCGGCCTACGTTCGCAAACACCATCGAAAAGCTCGACTCTGCGGGCGAATTGCTCGAGCGGGTAACCGATGTGTTCTACAACCTGCTTAACGCTGCTTCCGACGAGGAAAAGGAACAGCTTGCCGAAAAATTCACGCCGATACTTGCGGCGCACCAGAACAACATCATGCTTAACCAGGACCTGTTCCTGCGCGTCAAGTATGTTTACACGCACCCGCTCAAATCGCTTTCGCCCGAAAAACTGAGGCTTACCGAAAAAATTTACCGCAGCTTCAGGCGCAGCGGAGCAATGCTCAAGGGCGAGGACAGGAAACAGTTCCGCAAGCTCACCGAGGAAGCCTCGAAACTTACGTTGCAGTTCCAGACAAACCTGTTACACGCACGCAAGAAGTTCTCGCTCAATATAATCGGGAAGGACATGCTCGACGGAGTGCCTGAAACGGTGCTCGACACGGCAGCGGCCACCGCAAGGGAAAACGGCGAAAACGGTTGGACTATAACGCTCGACGAACCCGTGTACATGCCCGTGCTTACCTATTGCAACAACCGCGAACTCAGGCGCGCCCTTTACATGGCATACCACGGAGTGTGCCTGCGCAAAGGCGAGGACTGCAACACCGAAATATGCAAGGACATCGTAAACGTGCGGCAGAAAATGGCACAGCTGCTCGGCTACAAGTCGTTTGCCGACTATGTGCTCGAAGAACGCATGGCAGGCAGCAAGAACAACGTATATCGCATGTTCAGCGACCTCCTGGAACATTATTCCGACCCGGCAAGGAAAGAAGTGTCGCAAGTTGAGAGATACGCCAAAAGCATGGAAGGCGAAGATTTCGAACTGCAGCCATGGGACTTTGCATACTATTCGCACAAGCTGAAACTGTCGCTCTTCGACATCGACAGCGAAATGCTGCGTCCCTATTTCGAACTCTCGAAAGTGAAGGAAGGCATATTCAACCTCGCCACCGAGCTGTACGGCATAAGGTTCAGCATAAATCCCGACATACCCGTGTACGCCGGAGGCGTTACGGCCTATGATGTTGTGGACAAGAACAAGACCCTCCTCGGAGTGCTGTTCCTCGACCTGCACCCGCGCAAAGGCAAACAAGGCGGCGCATGGATGACAACATACAGCCCGCAATACATAAGTGAGAAGAAGAACCACCGCCCGTGCGTGGCAATAGTGACCAATTTCACCCCGCCCACGCCGCAGCGCCCCTCGCTCCTCACGCTCGGCGAAGTAACCACGTTCCTGCACGAGTTCGGGCACGCATTGCACGGGCTAATGGCAAACACGGTTTACCGCTCGCTGAGCGGCACAAACGTTTTGTGGGATTTTGTGGAACTGCCCTCACAAATTATGGAAAACTTTGCCGTAGAGAAAAAATTCTTGAGTACATTTGCACAACACTACCAGACGGGAGAACCTCTGCCCGAAGAACTTATCGACAAGATTGTGCGCAGCCGCAATTTCAACGTAGCCTACAGCACAATGCGGCAGGTTTCCTACGGCCTGCTCGATATGGCGTACTATACGCTCGAAGAACCGCTCGGCGGTAATATAGAAGAATTCGAGCATAAGGCCATGCAGCCCGCACAGCTTCTTCCAGAAGTGGAAAACACGTGCATGACAGTCCAGTTCGGGCACATAATGTCGGGCGGATACGCTGCCGGATATTACAGCTACAAGTGGGCGGAATTGCTGGAAGCCGACGCATTCGGCGAATTCAAGGAACACGGTACGTTCTCGAAAGAAACGGCAGAGCGCTTCCGCAACTGTATCCTTTCGAAAGGCAATACCGAACCGCCAATGGAGCTGTACAAACAGTTCCGCGGTAAGGAACCTTCGATAGACGCAATGCTTGAACGCGACGGAATTCAAAAAAGGCAGTAATGCGTAACGCTCTTCCCGATACTGTGAAACGCATAAAATAACACTTGCATGACACCTGCGGAAAAGAAACAGCATGAACTCGATGTGCGCTACCTGAAAATGGCGCGTATCTGGGCAGAGAACTCATACTGCAAACGCAGGCAGGTAGGCGCGCTCATAGTAAAGGACAAAATGATAATAAGCGACGGCTACAACGGCACCCCGTCGGGTTTCGAGAACGTTTGCGAGGACGAAAACAATGTCACCAAGCCATACGTTCTGCACGCAGAGGCAAATGCCATTACCAAGATAGCGCGCTCCAGCAACAACAGCGACGGAGCCACGCTTTACGTAACGGCTGCGCCATGCATAGAATGTGCAAAACTGATAATACAGGCAGGCATTAGCCGGGTTATCTATAGCGAAGAATACCGCATAGAAGACGGCATAAACCTCTTGCGGCGTGCCGGAATAGAAGTGAAATACATTCCCGTCGAACAAGACAACTGAAAGAACTTCCCGGCCGGTGTTTGTTTGCACGGCCGGGAAAAACATAAAAGATTCAATTTCCAGAATGAACCCTAATCGCTCTTCGCGCTTCGTACCTTTGATTATTGCGTGCAGCATAGTTGCCGGAATAGCAATCGGCAGCTTTTATGCAAACCATTTTGCCGGAAACCGACTCAGCATAATAAATACATCGAGCAACAAGCTCAACGACCTGTTGCACATAATCGACGCGCAGTACGTCGACAAAGTAAACATGTCGGACCTTGTTGAAAAGTCGTTGCCCAAAATCCTCGGCGAGCTCGACCCGCACTCCACCTACACCGGGGCAAAGGATGTTGAAGCCTCAATGCAGGATCTTAAAGGGAGCTTTTCGGGAATAGGAATACAGTTCACCATAATCGACGACACGATACGCATAATCACGGCCATAAACGGCGGTCCTTCGAAGGCCGCGGGCGTTGAGGCCGGCGACTGCATTGTGGCAATAGACGGAAAGCCGTTCGTCGGCAAAAAGGTAACGAACGACGAGGCCATGAAGCGTCTCAAAGGCCCTAAGGGCTCTAAAGTCACGATAAGCGTTGTGCGTCTCGGGGCTTCCAAGCCGTTGGATTTTACGATTCGCCGCGACGACATACCTATCAAAAGCATAGAAACCGCTTACATGCTCGACGACAAGACCGGCTACATAAAAGTCGACCAGTTTGCCGACGCCACCTATCCCGAGTTCCTTGTGGCAATGGCCAAGTTAGGGCAGGAGGGGGCCACGCGCCTCGTAGTCGACCTGCGCAACAACCACGGCGGCTTCATCCAGCCGGCCATACAGATGGCTTATGAGTTCCTCCCCAAGAACCGCCTGGCGTTCTACATGCAGGGGCGGCATTCTCCGCGCGAAGACTTTGTTAGCGACGGGCGCGGCTCACACCAGAACACCCCGCTCGTTGTGCTCGTTAACGAGGAAAGCGCTTCGGCCAGCGAGATATTCGCCGGCGCAATGCAGGACAACGACCGCGCCACCATAGTAGGCCGTCGCACGTTCGGAAAAGGCCTTGTGCAGGAATCCATCGAGTTCCGCGACGGCAGCATGCTGCGGCTCACCATAGCAAGGTATTACATGCCCTCGGGCCGGTGCGTGCAGAAACCTTACGTTCCCGGCAAGCAGGAAGAGTACGACATGGACATACTCAACCGCATAAACAGCGGCGAACTTGAATCGAAAGACAGCATAAAGGAAAGCGGAAAGAAGTACTTCACCCGCTTGGGGCGCGTTGTTTACGGCGAGGGCGGTATAACGCCCGATGTCTTCGTGCCCGAAAAAAGCGAAAACATGACATCCTACTTCAAGGAAGCCGTGATGAACGGGCTTATATTCAAATATGCCTATATCTACACCAACGCCAACCGCGAAAAACTCTCGTCGTTCGGCAGCTGGCAGGAGGCCGTGGCTTTCCTCAAGAAGCAGAAGCTCGTCGACAAGTTCGCAACCTATGCTGACAAGAACGGCCTGCAGCGCAGGAATATACTGATAAGGAAATCGCAGCGCCTGCTCGAGCATTACCTTATGGGTTACATAATCGACGACCTCATGGGGCGCGATGCGCTCAACCGTTTCCTCAATGCCGATGACCCGTGCGTTGAGCAGGCCATAAAGATAATGAACGAGGGCAAGGCTTTCCCCCAAGCTCCCGAAAAGGATACCAAAAAAGGCAATGCCGACAAAAAAAGAACTGCGCAAAACCATCTCCGCTCAAAAGCGCTCGTTCCCCGAAGGAACATTGCGTGAGATGTCAATACCTGTAATGTGCCGTCTGGAAAGCCACGCGCTTTTCCGGGCGGCACATACCGTTTTGCTCTACAGCTCCCTGCCCGACGAGGTGGACACACATACCTTTATCCGTCGTTGGGAGGGGTATAAACGCATACTCCTGCCCGTAGTGGTGAGCGACAGCGAACTCGAGCTGCGCGTTTATACCGGCAGCGGCAACATGCGGCGCGGGGCGTTCAATATCGACGAACCGGCCGGCGCAGCGTTCACCGATTACGGCAGCATAGACCTTGCCGTTATTCCGGGAGTGGCTTTCGACCGGCACGGCAACCGCCTCGGGCGGGGGCGCGGCTACTACGACCGCCTGCTTGCAAGGCTCGGCCGGGCGGGTGTCCCCACAATCGGCGTGTGCTTCGATTTCCAGAAACTCGACGCCATACCGGCCGAAACCCACGACATAGCCGTAGGCGAGGTGCTCTGAAACCTTGCGCGTCGCACCCACGGCCCAAGCGTGAAGACAGGAACTGCAAAACAGTCATCCGCGGCAGCGGAACAAGGGTCTTAAAAAGGTGTTTCCCGGTGCGGAAAAATGAAAACTGTTTTCCAGTGTTTTATACCCCCTTCTGAGCAAATAAAAAATACAAGGCACATATTTCGAAATATGTCAGACATATTTTGAATTATGTCCGACCTATTTTTCCTGCCCTGAAAACCGGCTTTTTTCATGCAGACAAAAAGAGCGCGGCCCGGCGGCAAGCGCCGGTGCAGGCAGTAACCCCGTTTGCTTGTAAGCCCGGTGTCCTTGTCATACCATTATATAATATGTGTTCCCTTGCTGAAAGGCATTGCAATCGGCCATATTTCTTTAATTTCCCGGTGTTATTCAAACTTTTTTTATTTATTTTGTGCCAAAACCAGCATTATACTTTTATGAAAACAAAAATAGCATTATTCTCCGTGCTGCTCTCGGTTGCGTCGGGCTCTTACGCCCAAGGCGACCACATGCGCCGCATGAACCCTGTGAACTTCTCGCACGTAAAGATACACGACGCTTTCTGGACTCCGCGCCTCGACAAGCACATGTCGGCCACGCTGCCGGTTTGTATAGACCAGATTGAAAACAAAACCGGACGCATACAGAACTTTGTGAACGCCTCGAAAGGCACAGGCAAGCATTCGGGCATTTTCTTCGACGACAGCGACGTGTACAAGGCTATCGAAGGCATGGCCTACGCGCTTACCAACCACCGCGACCCGGCGCTCGAGCGCAAGGCCGACGAGTGGATAGACAAGATATGCGCCGCGCAGCAGCCCGACGGATACCTCAATACTTTCTACACCCTTTCGGGCATGGAAAACCGCTGGACCGACATGAACATGCACGAAATGTATTGCGCCGGCCACATGATTGAGGCCGCCGTGGCATACAAGAATGCCACGGGCAAACGCAAGTTCCTCGACACGGCCATACGCTTTGCCGACCACATGATGAACACCTTCGGCCCGGGTAAACGCCACTGGGTGCCCGGGCATGAGGAGATAGAACTCGCCCTTGTCAAGCTCTACGACGAGACAAAGCAGGAAAAATACCTCGAATTCGCCAACTGGCTCATCGACGAGCGCGGCCACGGGCACGGAGTGTACAAAAACGACCTGTTCAACAACCTGGCCTACGACCAGGACGAAGTGCCCGTAACCGAGCTGTTCAGCATTGGCGGCCACTCCGTTAGGGCCATGTACCTGTTCTGCGGCATGGCCGACGTTGCGGCCCTCACCGGCAACAAGGCCTACACCAATGCCCTCGACAGCCTTTGGGAAGATGTTGTTCACCGCAACATGTACATCACGGGCGGCATAGGTTCGTCGGGCGATAACGAAGGCTTCACCACCGATTACGACCTGCCCAACGAGCAGGCATACTGCGAAACGTGCGCCTCGGTGGGTATGGTGCTCTGGAACTGGCGACTCAACCTCATGACGGGCGACGCCAAGTACGTCGACGTGCTCGAGCGCGCCATGTACAACGGAGCATTGGCCGGAATATCCCTCTCGGGCGACAGGTTCTTCTACGTCAACCCGCTTTACTCCAAAGGCGGCCACCACAGGCAGGAGTGGTTTGGCTGCGCATGCTGCCCGAGCCAGATTTCGCGCTTCCTCCCCTCGATAGGCAATTATATATATGCCCTTTCCGACGACGCATTGTGGGTAAACCTCTTCATCTCGGGCAATGCCGACATACCCGCCGGCAACGGCACCCACATCAACGTGTCGCAAAGCACCAAATACCCCTGGGACGGACAGGTGGAAATAACGCTGAACACCAAGCTGCCCATGAAACAGCTACGCATACGCATACCGCAGTGGGCAGGCGAATACACCATAGCCGTTAACGGCAAGAAGAAAAAAGCCAAGGCCGACAAGGGCTACGCTGTGATAAGCCGCAAATGGAAGGCCGGCGACCGCATAACGCTAACACTGCCCATGGAGACGCGCGTAACCGCTGCCGACCCGAGGGTGAAGGAAAATATCGGCAAGCGCGCCGTAGAGCGCGGCCCGCTCGTTTACTGCATGGAGCAGGTAGACAATACGGTAGACGTGGACAACGCTACGCTGACCCCGGACACCAAGTTCTCGTTCGCCTTCAACCAGGAGAAACTCGGAGGTGCCGGCCTCATAACCGCCACGGCCGGGAACGGCGCTTCGCAAAGCCTGAACCTCATACCGTATTATGCGTGGGACAACCGCGAGGCAGGCAAAATGGCCGTATGGCTCAAATACGAATAACTCCCGCGCGTGACGCGGTAGTGATATTACTGTTGACATGAGAGCCGGCGTACACCTTGTGAAAGGCGTGCGCCGGTTTTCGTTTACGCCGGTACTTACGGGGGAACATGCCTTTTGCGTGCCGGCGGGGCGGGGAAGATGTCGCTTTTTGTCTGCGCGAAACGGGTACTCGTTTTCAGGGAGTTATACCCCTCTCTGAGCAAATGAAAAATACAAGGCACATATTTTAAAATAGGTCGGACCTTTTTTAAAATACAAGGCACATATTTTTCAGCCCCTGAAAACCCGCTCCGAAAAACACACTTTTAAGGAGGCTTTTTCAACCCAATTTGGTCGTTTGGCTTTGTCAAATTGCGTGCTTATGCCCGGCGGATAGCTATGCGCCCGTCTGAAGACGTAGCGGGCTACGGCTAAGCCGGGCGGGAAGGCTGGTGGCGGCATAAGTGCGCAGGTTGGCCAAAGGACCCACTCGACGTTGCTACTTAATTCCCTAATGGCCGTTTTGGGTTTAACGCTTCGTGATTAGCTTGTTTTAACACCCTGCGTTGTTATGGTTGGTGCGCCCTTTTTTATTGTGAATGGAATTTTATTTTACCCCCCCCGTTAAAAAATCTTAATACAATGAAAATTTTTTAGCCTGTTTGTTGCGAGAATCTAAAAAAATCCATTCTTTTGTAAAAGACCTGAATTCTACAATCGAGTACATGAAAACCATGTGGCCCTTTGTATCCATTCGCTAACCGATAATAAAACCATAAAAACCCATTTAAAAAAAGTATTTTATGAAAAAACGAAAACTGATGATGCTCCTTTGCCTGATGGCAATAGGGGCGTGGCTGTGTCCGCTACATGCCGACACCGGGCCACAGAAAAAGTTGACGCGAGACGCTTACGTCATCTGGGAACCCCAGCTGGGCGATGCCTCGCAGATTATCTCTAACAGTAACGCAACGGCCGACGGGTCGGACTACGCCAACCTGATAGACAATGACGTGAATACGATTTTCCACTCCATCTGGGACACGGACATGGCTTTGACTACCACTACCGTGGACTCGTGGGTGGCAAAACTGGCTACTCTTTCGGGCGGTATAAACTCCGACCCGGGCTACCATTTCCTGCAAGTGCAGCTCAGCGAGCCGGCAAGCTCGTTCCGCTTCGAGTACAAGGGGCGTAACTCCGACTGGCACGACAACCCCAACCACATCGAGATTTTCGCCACCAACGACCCCGGACTCTGGGCAAGCCCTACCAACTCCAACCAGGACCAGTGGGATAAGATTACCGAGCTCACCCCGGAGAACACCGACTTCCCCGAGGACGTTCTCGTAATCGACGAGCCTTGGCAGTCGCCGGTAATAACAATGCCCGAAGCATACCAGTACATCCGCTTCGTGGTAAAAGGTACGACGCACCAAAACAAGGTGGACACCCGCATGTTCGCAGTGCCCGATATAACGGGCGTTTCGTTCAACCTGAGCGAGTTCCAGATCTATGTGCCGCGCGAGTCCACCGACCCCGGAGACATACTCCAAAGCCTCGTGGACAGCGTGCAGAACGTATGGACGAGCTACCAGTTTAAGATAGGTACGGACCCGGGATATGTGGACAGCACCAAATATGCCAGCACATACCGCCTGTATGAGGAGGCTTTGGATGCTTTGTTCTTGAGCCTGACCGACGAAGAATACACCGATTACATCAACCGCTTGCGTGCGGCCGTTACCGACTTTATGACAACGGGTATCAACCAGGTTGAGACGGGCTATTACAACTTCGTGAATGCCTATCCAGAATATATGAACAGGCAGAACACCACCATGTCGATGTACGTCAACCCGCAGAAGGAACTCGCCTGGACAAAGAGCGACTCGCTCAGCGCAATGCAGTTGTGGTACGTGGAGAAGCTCGACAGCGGACGCTATTCCATAAAGAACGTCGCTTCAGGCGAATATATCGGCACCATTGCGGGCACGTCGCAACGCGTGCCCATGACACCGGCGCACCAGACCGACCAGTGCTTCGAGTGGATGCGCATGTTCCCCGGGCAGTTCCATATATATAATGTGAAGAACGACGTGCCTTACCATACCGAAGACCACAATAGCGGTGCGGGCACGGCAGGACGCATAGTAACGTATGACGGCACCGGCAACTCGTGCTCCGAGTGGTACGTGCGCCGCGTGACCGACCAGGAACTTATCGACAAGCTCGTTGCCGAAGGCCCGCAGACGCTCCTGGCTTCAGTCATGAACCTTGCCTTGGACAGCGCAAACATGTCGCGCAACAAAGCCAACGAATACACCAAGCTCATCACCAGCGCCGACCAGATAAGCTCCAACGCACAAAGCGCCGGCGACGGCTCGGCATACGCCAACCTAATCGACAACAATACCGGGACGATATTCCACTCCGTCTGGGACGCTGCGTTCGCTTCGCCCACACTGCCGGGCGACAGCTACGGCTGGCACAACCTGCAGTTCACGCTCAACGAGCCCATCTCGCAGATACGCTTCGAATTCACCGGGCGTAACGACGCTTCATGGTGCGACACGCCCAACCATATCACCATCTACGCCACCAACGACGACGCCCTCGGCGCAAGCACGGCGGCTGCCGACTCGGCTTCGTGGACGCAGATTCTGGACATGACCGACGATGAGTACAACTTCCCGGCAAGGGTGGCATTGGGCTATTACTCCTCACCGATAATCGACCTCGGCGGCGAGTACAAGTACCTGCGCTTCGTTGTTAAGAGCACGGTGAACACAGTTGAAGGCGGCGGCCGCTATGGAGCATTCACCTCACCGTCGGCCACCGGCATTACGTTCAACTTGAGCGAATTCCAGATTTACGACCCCGTGCCCACAGAGAAGTCGCAGTACTACACCGTTCCCGGCATGAAGGAAGCGTGCGACGCCCTCGAAGAGGCTATGACTGCCGCACAGGAGAAACTTGCGGCCGGCACAGTCACCGAGGCCGACATTGCAGCCCTCCAGGTTGCTTACCGCCTTGTCGACTCTACCTACGTAGACCGCAACGGGCTGTTCAGCCAGCTCACATCGCTGCTCGAATCGGGAGAGAACCTCTACAACAACGCAACAGGCGCACGCGTGCCTCTGGTAAACGACGTGTCGCAGCTCAGCACAAACAGCGACGATAAAGCTACAAGCCAGTTGCCCAACCTTATTGACGGCAACACATCTTCGGTATTCCACTCCATCTGGAACACGGCAATGGCTAATCCCGAGACTACGTCGGAGGCATGGCTCGATACGATATACAACTCCTATCCCATGTCGACCGGTACAGGTTACCACAACCTGAACGTGTCGCTGGTAGAGCCCGTATCGGAATTCTTCTTCGAGTTCTACAGCCGTCCCGACGCAAACTGGCACGACAACCCGAGCGACATAATCGTCTACGCCACCAACGACCCGGAACTTTTTGCCGACGTGCGCGATTCGAACACGCCGCAGTGGACGCAGATAACGGAACTTACCGAAGGCTTCCCGACAGGTATGACGACCGAGATACCTTACACCTCGCCGATGATTGAGCTTGGCGGAGAGTACAAGTACATACGCTTCGTGATAAAGAACACCTGCCTGGCCAACAACCCGGAAGATGATCCGACGATTGCCGACACGCGCGACTTCGCCGTGCCAGACATCACGGGTATCACATGGAACTGCTCCGAATTCCAGCTCTACAACGGCCTCGACCCCGAGAGCATACAGTACAATTACATCGAAGAGGTGCGCGTGGCTGCCGACGAGATGAAGGAACTGCTCGACAAGTATGCGGAATACACCGCAAGCGACATCAACTCGGAAGAACCGGTTGACGAGCTGACGGCGGCGGTTGAGAAACTCCGTGAGGCATACGTCGACACGAATGAGGTATGCGATCTCTATGACGACTACAAGGAAATCTTGGGCCGCGAGATATACGACGGCGACCTCCCCGGCGACGTTGACGACTACAGCGCTGTAGAAACCTTCGACGCATTGCTCGACGAGGCACGCTTCTCTATCGACAAGAAGAAGCCTACCAAAGAGCAGGTGAACAATGCAACCGAGAAGATTGAGAACGGCTACGAAGAGTTCATGAGCCACGTTATACTGCCGCAGCCATACGTATGGTACGTAATCCGAAGCGGTGTAAAGAGCGAAAGCTATCCGTATGCTATCGACCAGCCCATCTTCCTTGGCAGCACATCTACAGGCTCCAAGCTCAGTATCGGCGGCTATCCTGAAGGCGGTGAATGGTCGGATGTTTACGCTATCTGGCGTCTCGTACCGGTTGAAAGCAACGAACCCGTTGCAGAAGGCGAAGAAATCAAGCCTTGGGAGCAGACGTACGCTATCCAGAGCCTCGGAACGGGCCAGTACTGGGGTAAATACAATGGAAGGGGAACGGCCAACAGCCCGGTAATGGAAAGCGAACCTACTCCTTACCACATCTACTTCTATGGCAACGACTGCTTCGCATTGCAGCAGGAAGGCGTTGAAGATCCGTTCGACCGTATCAAGGCCGACGGCACCGACAAGGTTATCTGCAACTACCCGGCAAACGGCGGTGACCAGCAGTCGTGGAAGTTCGAAAGCCTTGCAGAAGAAGGAATCGAAGAAGTTATGATCAACTGGTTCCCGGCACAGTCGACGAGCATTATAACACTGCCGTTCGACCTCACGGGCGACAATATGATTAGCAACCTCAATCCTGAGGTAGCTACCTACGCAGTCAACAGCGTGATAGAGAACGAAGCTGCTGAAGGCGACGAACCGTCGTACACCCTTACGCTCACCGCTAAGGATGAGTTCGAGGCAGGCGAACCGTTCGTTATCGAAACTTTGGCAGAGCCCGACGCAAACGGCCAGCAGCCGCTCATGTTCATGCTTCCGCCCGCAGAGGCCAATGCAATTGTTGACACATCGGCAGTTGATTACAACGGCCTTGTAGGTACTCTCCAGGGATTGACAATCAAGGGCCAGGCAAGCCTGTACTTCCTGAATTCGGTGCTCAACGTTGCTACCGACGCCGGTTACTCAATTGCCGGTCGCGGCGGTTACATCGACGTAACGAAGGTTGAGGACCTCGGCGGTTCGATTGACAAGACCATCACAATCAACGGCATAATCAACGACATCAAGAACGTTGAAATCGTTGAGACTGAAAACGAGATTGTTGATGTTTACACAATCGACGGCGTGCTCGTTAAACGCAACGTCAAGGCTGCCGAAGCAACCAGGAACCTCGCGAAGGGCATTTACATCGTAGGAAAGAAGAAAGTCCTCGTTAAGTAAACAAACCCTTTCTGACAATAAGGCACCCGCGCCGGACATTCCGGCGCGGGTGTTTTTTATATCCCGCGGTGCGGTATCCGGTTCCTGCATATCCCAAGCCGTGTTTCAAGGCCGGAAACCCTGGTGCGGCAGCCGTGGAGCGGAATGCCCGGCAGCGGGTACTGAAAATGCGCTCCAAAGTGCCGAAATGTTAAAACCGAAAACCGGTCACGACACCCCCTGTCGGAGCAAATAAAAAATATGTCGGACATATTTTAAAATATCTCAGACATATTTTGAAATATGTGCCTTGTGTTTTTGCCCGTGTATTTATCGGGGTTTGCGGCGTGCTTTTCCGGTTAATTAAAATTCTATAAAAGCGCGTCTATTTTTATAATATTTATTTGCTTGTATGCAAAACAATTAATAAATTTGGGCGTATCCGGACGTGTGCCGCGCGGCAGGCGTTCAATCGCCTTTTTCCGCCCGGCAGCGTCGGCCGAATAACCAAAAGATGTAATAACCATAAAAACAAATCCTATGAAACGAACGATTTTATCATTGCTCCTGTGCACGTTGGCATTCGGGGCATGGCTGTGTCCGCTTCATGCCTACACCGGGCCGCAGAAGAAAGCCTCAAAGGCAGGTTATATCATCTGGGAACCGCAGATAACCTCGGGCGACCAGTTCAGTTTCAACAGTGTGCACACGGATTATTCCGTTCCATACACCAACCTCATAGACGGAGATGTAAACACTTACTTCCACTCCGTGTGGGACGCGGGCGGCATGAAAAACGCCAGCATAACGGAGGACGAATGGGTGCAGATACTATCCGGGCTTTATAACGGCGTGAATACCGACCCTGGCTACCACAACATACAGGTTGCCCTCGGTGCGCCGGTCAGCACGTTCCGCTTCGAGTACAAGGGCAACAACAACGCCACGTACCACGACAACCCCAACCATATCGTGATTTACGCCACGAACGACGCGTCGGTGGCCGCGAGCACGTCCAACTCAAACCAAGACCAGTGGACGTTCATACAGGAACTTACTCCCGAGAACGGCAACTTCCCCGGCAACGAGGTAATAATCCGCGAGCCGTACCAGTCGCCCGAGATAATCATGCCCGAGGCGTTCCAGTACCTGCGTTTCGTGGTTAAGGGCACTACCAACCAGAACCAGACGGCAGAGCGCACCTTTGCCGCTCCCGACGTTACGGGCGTAACCTTCGACATAAGCGAGTTCCAGGTGTATGCCCCGCGCGAATCCACCGGACCGGCCGACGAACTGCAGGCCCTCGTGGACAGCGTGCAGAACATGTGGAACAACAACGACTACCAGATAGGCACCGACCCGGGCTATGTGGACGCCACGAAGTACGGCGAGGCGTACCTGGCGTGGGAAGAGGCCGAAAACGCATTGTATGTGGGCCACACCGACGAGGAATACACCGTTTACCTGTCGCAGCTGCGCGCAGCCCTTACCGACTTCATTGAAAACGGAATCCACTACGTCGAAACGGGATACTATTACATCATAAATGCCTATACGGCATACACCACGCTGCAAGGCTTGACGAAGTCCATGTGCGTCAACTCGCAGAAAGAACTCGGCTGGGCTACCACCGACTCGCTCGACGCCACACAGCTGTGGTACATCACCAAGCTCGACAACGGCTATTATTCAATAAAGAACGTTGCCTCGGGCGAATACATCGGAACCGTAGCAGGGCAATCCGAACGCGTGCCCATGACTGCTACGCACCAGGTTGACCAGACTATCGACGGCGATAATAACTACATCGGCCAGTTCCATATAGCCAACGTAGCGAATGACCTCGACTATCATACCGAAGACCACGACAGCGGCCGCGGCCTCAGCGGGCGTATCGTTACGTGGGAAGGCACGGGCAACAGCGGCTCGACATGGTACTTGCACAGGCCGGCAAGCCAGGAAATAATCGACAAACTCCTGGCCGAAGGGCCTACCGCGCTGCTGCGCGAAAACATGCAGCTCGCCCTTGACAGCGCCAACGCTTCGCGCAAGAAAGCCAACGAATACAAGGCGCTTATCACCCGCGCCGACCAGATTTCATCGAACGCGCAAAGCACGGCCGACGGCTCAACTTACGCAGGCCTGATAGACAACAATACCGGTACGATATTCCACTCCGTTTGGGAAGCAGCCATGGCAGCACCCACCGTGCTGGGCGAGAGCTACGGCTGGCACAACCTCCAGTTCACGCTCGACGAACCCGTGTCGCAAATAACGTTTGAGTTCCGCGGCCGCGTGAGCGACGGCGGTTACTGGGACACTCCCGACTACATGACGCTCTACGGAACTAACGACGACGCTCTGGGCGCAAGCACGGCGGCTGCCGACTCGGCAAAATGGGATTTGATAGAAGACATGACCGACGCCGAGTACAACTTCCCGGGCCGCATACCTCTGGCACACTACATGTCGCCCGTAGTCGACCTCGGCGGCTCGTACAAGTACCTCCGCTTCGTGGTGAAGCACACCGTGACAATGGAACCGGGCGCACCGCGCGCCAACTCGTTCATGTCGCCGCAGGCCACGGGCGTGACGTTCAACTTCAGCGAGTTCCAGATTTATAACCCCGTGCCCACCGAGAAGTCGCAGTACTACACCGTCGAAGGCATGAAGGAGGCTTGCGACGCACTTGAAGCAGCCATAGCCTCGGCACAGGAAAAACTCACCGCCGGAACGTTCACCGAAGCCGACATCACAGCCCTGCAAACGGCTTACCGCCTTGTCGACACGCTTTACGTTGACCGCAGCGGCCTGTACACCGAGATGAAGTCTTTGCTCGAGACCGGTACCAACCTGTATAACACTTCTACCGGCTCGCGCGTTGCGCTCATAAACGATGTGTCGCAGCTCAGCACAAACAGTGTCGACCCGGGGCAGGGCGGCCTTTCAGCCATGATTGACGGCGACATAACCACCAGTTTCAATTCCGTATGGAATGTTGCCATGCGCGAACCCACAACCACGCTCGATTCGTGGGAAGAACTGATACTAAGCACTTATTCCGAGTCGCTCGGCGCAGGCTACCACAACCTGAACGTGTCGCTCGCCGCGCCGGTGAAGTCGTTCTTCTTCGAATACTTCTCGCGCTATGGTACAGATTACCACGACAACCCCACCGACATTGAAATCTACGCCACCAACGACGCTGACCTCTTTGCCGACGTGCGCGCCGACGCTACGCCCGACTGGACGTTCATTACCGAGCTGAACGAGGGCTTCCCGACGGGAGGGTACTCCGAAATACCTTACACTTCGCCCACTATCGAACTCGGCGGAGAATACAAGTACATACGCTTCGTGGTGAAGAACACGTCGACGGCCAACAACCATGAGGACAACCCCGGCGTAGCAAACAACCGCGACTTCGTGGTGCCCGAAATAACGGGTATTACGTGGAACGTAGCGGAGTTCCAGATGTACACTGGCCTCGACCCGGAGAGCATACAGTATAACTATATAGAGGAAGTGCGCGTTGCCGCCGACGAGCTTAAGGAAGTAATGGACAAGTATGCCGGTTTCACGGCCAGCGACATCAATTCCGAAGCACCGGTCGACGAGCTCGCGGCCGCTGTTAAGAAGCTCCAGGAGGCATACGTCGACACGACGGAAGTGTGTGGGCTTTACAAGGAATACAAGGAAATCCTTTCGCGCGGCATTACCGAGGGCGACCTCGTGGGCGACGTTGACGACTATTCGGCTGTCGAGACATTTGACGCAGCCCTTGACAATGGACGCGCACTCATCGACCCCAAACGGCCTACCAAGGAACAGGTGAACGCCGCTACCGATGTTATAACCTCTTCTTATGAAGAATTCATGAGCCACGTAATCATGCCCGAGCCTTACGTTTGGTATGTAATAAGGAGCGGCTCGACGCGCGAGTATGCCTTAGACCAGCCTGTGTACCTCGGCGACGTATCGGCAGGGGCTAAACTCTGGATAGGTCCTTATCCTATGGATGGCACCGGCAATGAATACCGCGACATTTACGCTATCTGGCGTCTTGTGCCCGTTGAAGGCAACGAGCCGGCAGACGGCGAAGAACCCAAGCCTTGGGAACAGAAGTATGCTATTCAGAGTCTCGGAACCGGACAGTACTGGGGCCCGTATCGCGGACCGGGAGCGGACAACAGTCCTCTCATGAGCAACGAACAGACACCTTACAACATCTACTTCTACGGCATGGGTTGCTTCGCCCTGCAGCAGGAAGGCGTTGAAGACCCGTTCGACCGTATCAAGGCTGACGGCACCGAGTTCGTAGTGCTCAATTACCCGGCCAACGGCGACCACCAGCAGGCATGGAGATTTGACGACGTGCTCGAAAACAGCGGCGATATGGTAAATATCAACTGGTTCCCGGCACAGTCGACCAGCATTATAACCCTGCCGTTCGACCTCACGGGCGACAACATGATAAGCAACATTAACGGCGACATCAAGACCTACGCAATCAACAGCGTGGTAGAGAACGAAGCCGCTGAAGGCGACGAACCGTCGTACACCCTCACGCTCACAGAGAAGTTTGAGTTCGAGGCAGGCGAGCCGTTCGTTATCGAAACCTTGGCAGAGCCCGACGCAAACGGACAGCAGCCGCTTGTATTCATTCTCCCGCCTGCAGAGGCTGACGCAATTGTTGACACTTCGGCAGTTGACTACAACGGTCTTGTAGGTACACTCGAAGGATTGACAATAAAAGGCCAGGCAAGCCTGTACTTCGAGAACTCGATACTCAACGTTGCTACCGACGCCGGTTACACGATACCCGGCCGCAGCGGATACATCGACGTAACGAAGGTTAAGGACCTCGGCGGTTCGATTGACAAGACCATTACAATCAACGGCGTAATCAACAACATCAAGAACGTTGAAATAGTTGATAATGAAAACGAGATTGTAGACGTCTACACAATCGACGGCGTGCTCATCAAACGCAACGTCAAGGCTGCTGAAGCAACCAGTAACCTCGCGAAGGGCATTTACATCGTAGGAAAGAAGAAAGTCCTTGTCAAGTAAATACTTCTTCATACATGTTTTCGGGAATCCCGCACCCCTCCGGGGGGTGCGGGATTCTTTTTCCCGCGGCAGCGGCGGGGCGGAGCGGGCAGGCAGTGGCGGTGCAAGGAGGCGGCCGCCGTTTTTGTCCGCGTTCCCGGGGCTTTTTCCAGGCGGGTTTCCGGGGCGGCAAAAAATATGTCTGAGATATTTCAAAATATGTCTGACATATTTTGAAATATGTGCCTTGTAATTTTTCCTATTCCCTATGCCGGCCCACGGCCTTGAAAAATAGTTTTCTGTTTCCGCGTGCATGGGAACGCCGTTTCCGCCTTACGGTTTCATCTTTCGGACACCTGCAAAGCCGTGCCCTGTTTTTCCCGGAATAGGTGTGCGCCCCATGTAATAGGGCACGGAAAAACGCCAAACAGCTGCAAAATTTTTAAATTTAACTATAAATTAACTATTTCGGGGGGGGTGATTTATTAATTTATACTAATTTTGAAGCGTAGTTTCCCTGCCGATGTCCGCCGCTTCAATGCTATGCGTGCGGATATGGGGCTTGCAGGCAATGACACCTCAATTTATAACAATAAAAAAACAACGTATTATGAAACGAAGGAAACTTTTAATGCTCCTGTGCGCTTTGGTGCTCGGGGCATGGGTGAGCCCTTTGCGGGCCGATCCGGGCGGCGCAATTGATTTGCGCGTCATGTCGTTCAACATCCGCGTCCTAAACACGTCGGATGCGGCCGAAAACCAGTGGACCAACCGTGCAGACAACGTTTGCGCCCTGATAACCGAATTGCAGCCCGATGTGCTCGGCCTGCAAGAGGCTGTGCCGCAGCAATACGAAGATGTCAAGGCCGGCCTGGACGGGTACGTAAGCATTTTTGCCGGGCGCGACGACGGCACCAAGGGAGAAGGCACGCCAATATTCTACAAGGCCGACAGGTTCCGCCTTGTCGACAGCGGGCACTTCTGGCTGTCGCCTACGCCCAACCAGCCGTCTATAGGCTGGAACGCCTCGTGCAACCGCATTGCCGTATGGGCTGTGCTCGAGGATGTTGCCACGGGCAAGAGCTTCGTGTATCTTAACACACACTTCGACCACGTGAGCGAGGAAGCCCGCGTGGAATCGGCCAAACTCATCAAGGAGACCGTTCGCGGCATAGCGCCCAACCTTCCGTTCGTATTCAATGCCGACTTCAACCTGAATGAAAAGTCGGAGGGCTACGACATGCTCGTGAACTATTCCTATCCGTGCATAGACACGTGGAAGGCGGCCAAGGAAACCGAAGGCGGCCCCGGCACGCTAGACATCTGGGGCACTACTCCCAATGTGCTCGACAACAAGATAGACTTTATCTTCGCCTCGAAAGGAACCGAGGTGGAACGCTCCGTTATTTGCCCGGCCGCAAACAGCGCGGGCAAGTACTACTCCGACCATAAGGCCATATATGCCGACATCGCCCTGAAGAAAGAAGAATCAGGCGGCGCATACCTTATATGGGAACCGCAGATAGGCAACGAGGTGCAGATTTCGTCCAACAGCCTGTCGACTGCCGACGGCGGTACGCTCGCGGGTCTCATAGACAACAACGTGGAAACCATTTACCACTCCATTTGGGACGCAGCCATGGCTTCGACTTCCACTACGGTGGAATCATGGGTGGCAAAACTGGCCACATTGAGCGGCGGCATTAATTCCGATCCCGGTTATCATAACCTGCAATTCGAGCTCGACGAACCTACAAGCTCGTTCCGCTTCGAATATCTGGGACGTAACTCCGACTGGCACGACAACCCAAATCATATAGAGATTTTCGCGACCAACGACCCCACGCTCGGCGCAAGCACTTCGAACGCCGACCAGGACAAGTGGACACGCATTACCGAGCTCACTCCCGAGAACACCGACTTCCCCGGCGACGTGCTCGTAACCGACATACCTTGGCAGTCGCCTGTGATAAACATGCCGCAGGCGTTCAAATACCTGCGCTTCGTGGTGAAGGGTACGACGCACATGAACACCGTGGATTCCCGCATGTTCGCCGTGCCGGAAATTACCGGCGTAACCTTTAGCTTGAGTGAGTTCCAGATATATACGCCTCGCGAATCTACCGGCCCGGCTGACGAGTTGCAGGCCCTTGTTGACAGCGTGGGCACGATATTCAAGCTTTACGGGTTCGAGTTCGGCACCGACCCGGGATTTACCGACCGGACCAAGTATGAAACAACCTACAGCCTGTACGAACAGGCCCAGGCAGCAATTTTGGACGGCGCTTCCGACGAGACGCTCGCACAATACAGCGCCGACCTGCGCGCAGCCATAGGCGACCTTATGGCAACTGGCGTACACCCTGTCGAGACGGGATATTACTACATAGTAAACGCTTACACCGGATTCGAGCAATATCAGGGCGTAACCAAGTCGCTCTATGTAAATAATGAAAAGCAGCTCATGTGGACTACTACCGATACGAACAGCGCTGCACACCTGTGGTATATCGAGAAGTTGGATAACGGTAATTTCTCAATCAAGAACGTGGCTTCGGGCGAGTATATCGGCTCAATGCCTGCTTCGGGCGGAAACGTGTCGATGACGCCTGTACAGGAAACCGAACAGGTTTTGGAAAGGCTTAAGGGAGTGGCCGGACAGTTCCACCTGTATGGTGCAGGCAGTTACAAGAGCCTTAGTCCAGCAAACTATAACGACGGCATGAGCATTAGCGGCCTTGTAACAACGCAGAGCGGCTCGGGCAACTCCGTTGCCGAATGGTATCTGCGCCACCTAACCGACCAGACCGTCATCGACCGGCTTACGAACCAGGGACAGCAAGCCTTCCTTACCGAGGAAATGTCGCTCGTGCTCGACAGCGCACGCACCTCGCGCAACAAAGCCAATGATTACAAGGCGCTCATAACGCGCGAAGACCAGATAAGCGCCAACACGCAGAGCACGAGCGACGGCTCGGCCTACAAACACCTCATCGACGGCTCCACCTCTACGGTTTTCCACTCCGCGTGGGACCGCGCGCGTTACTCCACGGCCGGCCTGCCGCTCGGGAGTGGCGACGGGTGGCACAACCTGCAATTTGCGCTCGACGAACCGGTGTCGAAAATCACCTTTGAGTTCACCGGACGCAACGACGCCTCTTATTGCGACACACCTAACCACATAACAATCTACGGCACCAACGACGACGAACTTGCAAAAAGCACCGCTGCGGCCGACTCCTCCTTGTGGACAGAGATAATCGACATGACCGCCGCAGAATACAACTTCCCCGTCAGGGTGGCGCTCGGACATTTCTCGTCGCCCGTAATCGACCTCGGGGCAGATTACAAATACCTGCGCTTCGTGGTGAAAGGCACGGTGAACAGCGGGCCGGGCAGCGTGCGGACCTTCGCCTCGCCGCAGACCACGGGCATAACGTTCAACCTTAGCGAAATGCAGATTTACGAGGCTGAGGCTCTTCCAACGTCGGAATATTTCACCGTTCCCGGCATGAAAGAGGCTTGCGACGCTTTGGATGAAGCCATAGCTGCCGCAGAAGGAAAACTCAGTGCCGGAACGATTACCGAAGCCGACATCGCCGCGCTTCAAGCTGCTTACCGCCTTGTAGATTCCACGTATATCGACCGCGACGCGCTCTACGGGCAGCTTACCTCGCTCCTCGAAACGGGCAACAACCTTTACGGCATGTCCACAGGCTCTCGCGTGGCGCTTGTAACCGACGCCTCGCAGCTCAGCACAAACAGTATCGATACCAACAGTTGGGGCAACATTTCCAACCTCATCGACGGTGACAAGAGCACGATACTTCATTCGGCCTGGAATCGCGACGTGGCCAACAAGGAAGACCTCACTGTGGAGGAGTGGGAGGATTATCTGTATGAAAACTTCCCACAATCCACCGGAGCCGGCTATCATAACCTGAACGTTGCGCTCAAGGAGCCGGTGTCGCAGTTCTTCTTCGAGTTCCTGGGCCGTCAGGATCCTAACTACCACGACAACCCGAGCGAGATAGCCATCTACGCCACAAATGATGAAGGGCTGTTCAACGACGTGCGCGACTCTAACACCAAGGACTGGACCAAGGTGGGCGAGATTACCGAGGGCGTACCCAAGGAAATGATGTCCGTGCCCTATACGTCGCCTATGATAGAGCTCGGCGGGGAGTACAAGTACATACGTTTCGTGATAATGAACACCTACACCAACTACGAGGGCGGCGACCCGGTGATAGGCACTTCACGCACGTATGCTCACCCCGAGATTACCGGCATAGCGTGGAACTGCGCCGAGTTCCAGCTCTACACCGGCCTCGACCCCGAGAGCATACAGTACAACTACATAGAGGAGGTGCGCCTTGCAGCCGACGCGCTTAAGGTTCTGCTCGACAAGTATGCCGAATACACTGCTATCGACATTACTTCCGAAGCGCCGATTGACGAGCTTACCGCCGCAATTGTGAAATTACAGGAGGCCTACGTCGATACTACCGAGTTCGCAAGCCTTTACAAGGAATACAAGGAAATTGCAGGCAATTCGGTTGACGGCGAATATGTGGGCGATGTTGACGACTACTCGGCAGTAGAGACGTTCGACGCAGTTCTCGACGAGGCACGCACCCTCATCGACCCCAAACGTCCCACCAAGGAGCAGGTGAATGCCGCTATGGACAAGTTAGCCTCCGGCTACGACGAGTTCATGAGCCACGTTATACTGCCCGAGCCTTACAAGTGGTACATAATACGCAGCGGCGTAACGAGCGAGAACTATTCCTTTGCTATCAACCAGCCCATATTCCTCGGCGATGTCTCCACGGGGGCGCAGCTCAGGATTGGCGGCTATCCCATAGACGGAAGCGGCAGCGAGTACGGGGACATATACGCTATATGGCGCCTTGTACCGATAGAGAGCGACGAGACAGCCGCCGGGGGCGAAGAACCCAAACCGTGGGAACAGCAATATGCGATCCAGAGCCTCGGCACCGGCCAGTACTGGGGTCCGTACCGCGGACAAGGGGCAGGCAACAGCCCGCTCATGAGCAGTGACAGGACTGCCTACAGGTTCTTCTATTACGGCAAGGAGTGCTTCAAGCTTCAGCAGGCAGGCGTTGAAGACCCGATGGACTGCCTTAAGGCCGACGGCACGAACAGGATAATCCTCAATTACCCGTCGAATAACGGCGACCAGCAGTTGTGGAAGTTCGAAAGCGTTGCCGAAGAAGGAGACGGAATGGTAACTATCAACTGGTTCGCGGCAAAGACCACGAGCATTATGACCCTGCCGTTCGACCTTACCGGCGACAACGCGTTGTCAGAGTTTAACGACGGCGTAGAGACTTACGCAGTCAACAGCGTAACCGATAACGGAAGCGCCGAAGGCGGCGAGCCGTCGTACACCCTCACGCTCACGGCCAAGGACGAGTTCGAGGCAGGCGAGCCGTTCGTGCTCGTCACAACAGCCGAGCCGGATGTTAACGGCAACCAGCCGCTCTGGTTCAACCTCCCGCCCGAAGAGGAAGGTGCTCTTGTCGACACCAGCGCGGTTGACTACAACGGCCTCGTCGGCACGCTCCAGGGTCTCACCATCAGCGGGCAGACAAACCTGTACTTCCTTAACTCGGTGCTCAACGTTGCCACCGACGCAGGCTACACCATCCCAGGCCGCAGCGGTTACATCGACTTCACCAGGGTGAAGGACCTCGGCGGCCCGGTTGACAAGACCATCACCATCAACGGCATAATCAATGACATACAGAACGTTGAAATCGTTGAGGAGGAGAACAGCGAGTTTGTGGATGTCTACACCATCGACGGCGTGCTCGTTAAACGTAACGTCAATGCTGCCGAAGCAACCAGGAACCTCGCAAAGGGCATTTACATAGTAGGAAAGAAGAAAGTCCTCGTCAAGTAAACAACCCTTTTCCGATAAAAGAACGCCCGCACCGGTCATTCCGGCGCGGGTGTTTTGCATTTTCAGCTGCATTATCCTTGTATTGTGTTTCGCTCGAAGTATGGTGTGACGGAACAATGTGTTTTTTACCCCGTAAAGGCAAAGGCGAAAACAGACATTTAAAACACGAAAACCGGGGAAAGAAAATGCCCTTTTCGGGGTGCGAAAAATGGGTACTCATTTTCAATGCGTTATACCTACATAGGAGAAAAGAAAAAATAAGTCTGAGGAATTTTAAAATATGTGCCTTGTATTTTGAAATATGTCCGACCTTTTTTTTGGGGGTGTAGGAAACCCGCTTTCCCGTGGCAGACAAAAACGGATAGGATAGGGGAACAATTTGCCGAAATTTACTTTTTCGTAAAAACAGGCATAAAAATTTTGCCGTTTCGGAATGATTACATAATTTTGCACCGCATTACCAAACGGGTAAGTGCTGTACGGTTAGCTCCCTCTGAATCCTCCAGGGCGTGATTGCAGCAAAGGTAGGCTGGTTGTAGCAGCGCGATGCAGAGAGCTTACCCACCCCGCCTCTTTAGCTCAGTTGGCCAGAGCACGTGATTTGTAATCTCGGGGTCGTTGGTTCGAATCCGACAAGAGGCTCGAAAGACAGGCAAAGCGACATGCAATAATTATTGTGTGTCGCTTTTTCTGTTGTTTGTAATGTATGATATGTCTTGCGTTGTTGCCGTGACTCGCTGAAGTTTTTAACCTCTGTGTTTTATGCAGTGTTGAAACTTTTTATATTTTTGTGGGAAATAATCGTAAAACAAACATGCAACAGAATAGAGTAAGCCACTATGACCTGGCGGGCGGAATACTGATTCTTTGGATTATGGCTTTCCACCCCATGAGCCAGAACTGGGTTTTCGACCCCGAGGATGTGCGCGTGGTGCTGCCGTACCTCGTGTTTTCAATGCCGTGGTTCTTTTACAAGGCCGGGCATTTCTTTAAGGTAATGGACTGCCGCGAAGGCGTGAAGAAGGACGTGCGCAAACTCCTCTTCCCTTTCCTTAAGTGGACAGCGGTGGGATACGCCATTTACCTCGTAATGCAGCTTATCGACGGCACGTTCACGTGGCATTCGTGCGTGGTGGAAGCGCTCGACGTATTTTCGGTTTACGGTTACATACCCGTCGACGTGCCGGCGTGGTTCCTGCTTTCGCTCATGGTGGTGCGCATTGCAGCGCGTTACCTCATAAAGTGGAAAGTGCCGGCCGAGGTGTGCACGGTTGTGTGCATAGGCATAGGTTTCGGCATTCACCTGTCGGGCAACAACCTGCCTTTCTATCTGTCGAACATCCCCATGGGGCTCGCGTTCTTCATGGTGGGCTACAAGTACGGGCGTTTTGAGAACAATCGCGGCCTGTTCGCCCTTTGCGCGGCGGGCTACATCGCGTTCCTCGTGTTCGGGCCGTCGGTGGTGGGCCACCACAGGAATGTGCTCCTTTCGGGATATTACCTGCTTTGGCCGTTGTACGCTTACTGCGGAATAGTCGTGTTCAACAACCTGTGCCGTCTCGCGGTAGGAGCTGTGGAACACGCGGGAAAGCACTTCCTCGACCCGCTGATGTTCATAGGCAGGCATACGCTCACTCTGCTCGTTACACATGCGTTCGTATATATGCCTTGGGTGCATTACACCACTCTCACGCCATGGCAGACGGTGATATGCACGTACATCTGCTACGCAATATTCCTCACGCCCCTCATGGTGTGGGAGTGGAAGAAGTCCCGCCGCCCGGTATAGCCGGCGGAAAGGCGGATGTCCCTTCATTTTCGTGACGATTGAAAAAGCAAGTGCCGCATAACCGGAGTTATGCGGCACTTGCTTTTTTTATGTTGGTTTGCCGTCCCGATTGTGTGGCATGTAACCGCCGGAACGTCTCAGTTCTTCATGTCTACAACGGTTATGCCTGCGCCGCCGAACTGTACGTGCTCGTCGCGGTAGCCGGCAATGCCGGGAATGGTGGAGAGGTAGCGGCGTATGAGTTCGCGCAGCGCCCCCGTGCCTGTGCCGTGCAGGATTCTGACGCGCGCTATTCCGAGCAACTGCGCGTCATCGATGAACGAAGTTACCTCGCGCAGGGCTTCTTCGCCGCGCATTCCGCGCACGTCTATGTCGGGTTTGAACGTAGCCTTGCGCTCTTCGACGGCGTTGCGGGTGGAGCGGCTCAGGTATACGGCGTTTTGCAGCGTTTTCTTTTCGGGTGCAGGGGCAGGTACGAGGCGGTTTTCTTTTACTTCCACCTGCATTGTGCCGTAAAGCACTATGGCTTTGCCGTGGTTCAGTTCCCTGAGTTTTCCTACCGATGTCTGCCCTTTTATGCGCACGTAGTCGCCCGGTTTCGGCTTTTCGGGCTCTTTGTTCTCGGCCGGTTTCTCGGGTTGGCGGCTTTTGTCGGCTGCTATGCGCTGACGTCGTTCCTCGCGGCGTTGTTTGCGGCGTTGAATCTGTTCTATTTTGCGCTGTATGAAGTCTTCCGAATCGGCTGCCTCGGAAATTTCGTTTTTGAACTCTTCCAGTTCGCGCCGCACCTCGCGTGTTTTTTCGCGTTCGGCCTGCATTTCGCGTATGGAGCGTATAGTGTTTTCAATACGTGCGTTGGATTCTTCGAGCAGGTGCTGTGCGTCTTCCTTGGCTTTGGCTATTACTTCCTTTTTGCTGCTCTGGAGTTGTGTTATTTCGCTTTCGTATCGTTCTATAATCTGTTCAAGGCGTTTTTCCTGCTGGTGTACTTTCTGGCGTTTCTGTTCCCAGTAACGTTTGTCGCGTACAATGTCTTGCAGGTATTTGTCGCTTTGTATGTATTCTGCTCCAGCAATTTTCGAAGCGTCGGCTATCACGTCATCGGGTATGCCTATCTTGCGCGCAATCTCTACGGCGAACGAACTGCCCGGCTGCCCGATTTGCAGCTGGAAGAGCGCCTGCATTTTTGCCCGGTCGTAAAGCATGGCTCCGTTCACCACTCCCATGTGTTCGTCGGCGTAGTGTTTCAGGTTCTGGTAGTGTGTGGTTATTATGCCGTATGTGCCGGCGGCTATGAAGCGTTTCAGTATGGATTCGGCCAGTGCTCCGCCTATGAGCGGCTCTGTTCCGCTGCCGAACTCGTCGATGAGCAGCAGGCTCTCGGGACCTGCGTTTTTCATCATAACTTTCATGTTGAGCAGGTGGGAGGAATAGGTGCTCAGCTCGTTTTCTATGCTTTGCTCGTCGCCGATGTCGATGAACAGCCCTTTGAAAACGCCTACCTTGGAGTTTTCGCGCACGGGTATAGACATGCCGCATTGAACCATGTATTGCAAAAGTCCCACGGTTTTCAGGCATACGGATTTGCCGCCGGCATTAGGTCCGGATATGATTAGTATGCGTTGGTTGGTGTTCAGTTCTATGTCGAGCGGCACTACTTTCCTTCCGTGTGCTTTCAGCGAAGCGGCAAGCAAAGGGTGCTCTGCCTGAGCCCAGTCAACCATAGGTTTGCTGCCTACGTGCGGTTCTATTGCGCCCATTGCTTCGGCGAGTATGGCTTTGGCGCGGATAAAGTCTATTTCGCCCAGGAAGCGGTAGCCTGGAAGGATGTTTCCTATTTGCGGCCGCAGCTCGTCGGTAAATTCCTTGAGTATTCGTGTCATCTCGCGCAGTTCGGCGCTCCGCAGCTCGCGTATCCGGTTGTTGGCTTCCACTACTTCGGCCGGTTCGATAAACACGGTGCGCCCTGTGGCCGACTCGTCGTGTATAATGCCGCGTATCTTGCGTTTCAGTGCCGGGGCAACGGGTATTACCAGTCGCCCGTCGCGCATGGTGGGGGAGACGTCCTTGTCGATGTAGCCTTCGCGCTGTGCGTTTTGTATTATGGTGCGCAGGCTGTGCGATATGCTGCGCGTGGTCGATTCGATGTCGCGGCGTATGCGTTTGAGCTCGTCCGAGGCGTCGTCCTTTATTTTTCCGTATTTGTTGAGAATCTCGTCAATGCGCTTTATTATTTTTGGAAATACGGCCACATCCTCGGCCAGCCTTGCCAGGGCAGGGTATCTTGCATCTTCGCCGTCTTCGCTGTCGCGTTTCAGGAAAGCCACTATCCCGCTTATGGTGCTTAGCGAGCGTTTGAGGTCGAACATCTCGAGTTCTTCGAGAAATGTTCCCTCCAGGCGTATGCGCATGAGCGACTGGCGCACGTCGATGAAGTTTTCGTCGGGAAAATCGTCTTCGTCGGCCATGATGGCGCGCATTTCCGAAATCTGCGACAGGCGTTCGCCTATCTCGTCGTTGTCGTCGAGGAATTCCATCTTGTCCACGCACTCAATGCCCAGCGCCGACAGGCAGCGTCCTTTAAGCATTGTGCGTATCTCGTTGAATCCTATTTTACTTTCGAAGTTTTCGGGATATATCATCAGTGTAGTTCTTACTCTTGTATAAGGTATTTCGGCAGAGGTTCCGCTCCTGTGAAAACAGCCTGCTGTCGGTATGCGGAGCATCATGCCGGCTTCAAGTCGGTAAAGTTACGAAAAACAGTTGTCTTTGCAAAAAGTGCGGCTATGATTTGAGTGATGCAGGCGCGATTGGCACGGATGAATGAATATTCAGCCGGGACAAGGGCCGTAAACGTATGTTTTCACACCCCGTTGGGAGCAAAGAAAAATTAGGTCGGACATATTTTGAAATACAAGGCACATATTTTAAAATATCTCAGACCTATTTTTGCAGCGGCTAAATGCCCGAAAAAACAGGGGCTAACGCAAGCGGCTTTTCCGGTGAATGTTTATTACGGAAAGCCGGATAATTATTCTGTTTCGGGCTGTGCAATCCTGTTGACGAAACTTGTGCCGGCCGGGCCGGTAACGCTACATTTTTGAGCAACAAAGAAAAAACATTACCGCCGATTTGCACGGAAGTTTATAATTTCTTACTTTTGCACCGTCGTCCGCGGAAATACATTCCGTCTTTAAGAGGAGAGATGGTAGAGTGGTCGATTACAGCAGTCTTGAAAACTGCCGTGCTGCAAGGCACCGGGGGTTCGAATCCCTCTCTCTCCGCCATGAAAAGGTGTTTATCAAGCTATTATGCGATAGACACCTTTTTTCGTACACGATAATCAGGCGGGCTGTTTATTTCAGTTTTAAATCGAACTATAGTTTATAATCGTGAACATCAACGCAAAAATACTAAGGACTTTAATCATAGCGGTCGCTTCGGCATTGGCACTTGTGCTTTACGACCGGGTGCATTTGATAGTGGCTCCGCTCCACCTGCAAAGGACGCTGGCCGTTTTGATAATGCACATGATAGTATGCTTGCCCATTGTGGTTGTTTTGTTACTGCTTAACAGGCCTAAGGACTTTTTCCGCCACCTGGGGCTTGACGGCAACTTTATAAAAGGAATGGTTTTCGCGTTAATCAGTACGCTTCCCCTTTTCATTGCTTTTCCTGTTGTGGGGGATTTCAACGGCGGGCTGACATGGGACAAACTGGTGCGTTCCGCCGTTATTGCGGCCTTTTTCGAAGAAGTGATTTTCCGCGGCTTCATTTTCGGGCAACTGTTCCGTTATTGCAAAATAGGTTTCTGGTGGTCGGTGATTATACCATCGCTGCTGTTCGGCTCAATCCATCTTTACCAGGGCAGCGACCCGCTTTCGTCGCTCGCGGCTTTCGGAGTGACGTTTATAGGCGGTTTGTTTTTCAGTTGGATATACGTGAAGTGGGATTTTAACCTTTGGTGTCCCGTGGGATTGCATTTCTTTATGAACCTGTCGTGGCTGTTGTTTACGGTGGAAGGCAATTCCGTGGCGGCGGGAGGTGTGGTTTCTAACGTATTCCGGATTCTGTCGGTGGTTGTTGCCATAGTTCTGACAAATGTCTACCTGCGCAAGCGGGCAACTGCCGATTCTGTATAAAACAGTCAGGCCTTATTCCGTGATGTTGATAATTAGATAGGAACAAGCCGGTAATGTTCCTGTTGCAAACAAAATACTCCGGTTCCCGCGGGAACCGGAGCACCATTAACAAACCAAAATTCTATCTTCACAGACAGCGTCCTGCCCTCGTCTTGCAATCAGAACAGGATTAAGGGGTATTATGTAGCTTCGCATGAAGCGGCAGTGTCTTTGTGTTACTACAATTCGGCGCGAACGTTCTAAGTAGAGTGCGCTTGTTGCCTTTAGAATTGTTTTATGAAGTCGTCCAGGGTCATGTTTTCTATTTTCATTTTCTCTTTAAGGCGCATTTTCTTTCTTGAAATGCTCCCTTTGGCTATGTGGTATATTTCTGAAAGCAATGAGAGCGAGAACTCCATTTTCAACAGGCAGGCAAAGCGTATTTCCTCGACGGTCAGTTCGGGGTAAGCATTTTTCAGTCGCATGGTGAAATCGTTGAAGCAGGCGTCGGTGTTTTGTACGATTATATCCCATTCCTCTTTTTTCAGGTGCATTGCCCCTTGTGAGTTCTGGCTTTTCATAAGAATTGGAACCGTCAGGGCGTTCAGTCGTCTGTAGTATTCTACGCTTTGGTTGAGCGATTCTATTTCAATGGCTTCGCGGTCCCGTTTCTCTTTCAGGTATTTTACTTCTGTTTTTTTCTTTTTCTGGTTTATATGGAAAAAGCCGGTTATTCCCAAAAGCAAAATAAAGGAAAGGAGAATGGCGAGCCTGTAGTAGGAGAGTTCTTGTTCAGAAAGCTCCGCATTCATTTGAGCTATCCTTTTTTGCTGGCGTTCGTGTTCCTGAAAGGCGTTCAGGTTGCTGATATATCCGGCCTTGTTGTTTGCTTCCAGTGAATCCCTGGTACGTATGCTTTTTTCGGCGTACTTGCATGCCGATTGGAAATCCCCCTGTTCTTTTTTAAGGCACGACATTTTATAATAAATGTCGTGCCTTTCGTTTAAAGGAAGTTTCCCGATGTATTTCATGAAGAGTTGCTCTGCGTCTTCAAGGCGGTGCATTTTAAGGTAGATGTTCCCTTTGAGTATATTGCACGCCGGTTCGTCGAGGTATCCGTTTTGCAATGCTACATTGGTGTAGAGCAGTGCAGAGTCAAGTTTGTTCATGGCCAGGTAAACCCTTCCCAGGTCTTTGTTGTATTCGGCCCGGGCAAGAGAGTTGTTTTGCGACACAAGGCTTAGCGCTTTGCGCAAATTGCTGCCAGCCAGCACGTATTTCTTTTCTGAAATACGCAGCTCCGCAAACTCGTGCAGGGCTTCGGCCATAAGAGCGGAGTCGTTTAACCCGTTGGCAATATAAAGGGCGCGCTCCAAGCATGTTTCCTCCATGTTGTGCATCATCTTGAACCGGTAGATATGCGCTTCTCCTATTTTAATTGCAAACAGCATTCTGATGTTTTGCCCTGCATACTTTTCGGCCTGGTTGTATGAGGCATTGGCCCTGAGAAAGGCATATCGGTTAAAGTATATACGGCCCAAGTAAAAATATGTCTGGCATAAACGCACTGAATCCTTATTTTCCTTGAAATAGGAGATGACCAAATCCGGATTGCTTGCTAAAACATCCGGCGCGCTTGGTATAAGCTGCTTGGATTTTATCAGCAGGAAATGGTATAGTATGTTGTCGTGCTTGCTTAATGAGGAGGTGTCTATGTCAAGTATCTGGTTCAAGGCCTCCTGTGGATTTGTGTCCAGGGAATCTTCCAGCACAAGCAGTGACGGACTGTAAGCCTTATGTCCCTGACGGCTACACGAAAATAGAGCTGTTACTATTATTGTTGCAATAAAAAATATTTTCAACCGCATTTCTTGTTCTTTTGTTATACTGCTTTTGTATTTGCCGCAGAGTTCCCGGAAAAGTTTCGGAGCATTGTGCCTTGCAGAATATCCGGCTTTGCAATAAGAAAAAGCTACAGGCAAAAGTTATTTAAAAACAGTGCTTGGTAATACGTTGTGATACAATACACATCGTGTAGGAAATAATCTGTTTCGGCAAGATTAATCGTTACGTATCCGTGTTGTTGTTTGATGATGCAAATTAAGTGGTATTTGAGCAGAAAAGCAATTTTTCGTATGTACATTAATAATGTTTATAATGCTGTTTTATTGCTGTTTAAGTATTTTTAATGATGTACACGGGTGTTTTTGTGCCGTAAAGGCGGAAGTATTTAATGTGTTTTATGTGTGATTCGTATTTTGTCTGCCACGTTTACAATATTAATAAGGTAAGAGGAAAAGATTTTCCTGTTTGCTTCCGAGTACGTGCGCTTTGTTGGATATACAGTATGTATGCACCGATTATGCATATAGGGCAGTCTTTGTTTTAGTGTTTTTCTTATGCCGGATTTACGTTGGTGGGAGAAGAAAAAAATATGTCTGAGATATTTTAAAATATGTCTGACATAATTCGAAATATGTCTGACCTATTTTTTGCTCCTTGATTAAGGCCTTTCGTTCATACCCCCGACAAACTTAAAAACGAAGCCGAATTTTTATACAATAAAGCGGGAGACATGTGACTTTATTTTGGTCGTTTGATATTGGACGAATAAAAGTATTATAATTTCACTTTTTTTGCGCCAGTAAGGGGCTGCCTTGCTTATTTGTACATTTATGTTTTATGTAATTTATTCGCATACAGTAAGGTAGCGAATATAAGTGTACATTTGTTTTTGCTGCCGGCGTGATATGTTCTGTCTAATTTTGCACAAAACTAAAGCCGGCCTGTTGCTCTTTCCTGGCGAATGGCGCAGGCGGCGGTTGAAGTGATACGCAAGGCAATATTTATTAAATACAAGCACCGTATGATAAATAGAATTTCAATGCTTTTCATATATCGTGTACTCGCGCCCGTGATATTATGTTGTGTATGCTTGCCTGCAGTCCGTGCGCAGAAGCTGGCCGTAAAGACAAACCTGCTTTATGACGCAACGACTACTCCTAATATAGGAGCCGAGTTGCAGACGGGAAGGCACACTTCGTTGCAGGTGGTGTACGGTCTCAATCCCTGGAAGTCGGTAGGAAACGACCGGATTTTGCGCCACTGGGTGGTCAATCCCGAGTTCCGCTACTGGTTCTGCCGCCCGATGATGGGGCATTTTGTAGGAGTTGACGCATTGGGCGGGGAATATCGTTTGCAAGGAATCCGCTTGCCTTTCGGCCTGTTCCCTTCTTTGAAACACAATCGTTATGTGGGCTGGTATGCCGGTGGCGGCATTGCTTACGGGTATGCCTTCCCCTTGAGCAAGCATTGGAATGTGGAAGCTGCAGTCGGAGTGGGGTATGTTTATACGCGCTACAGGAAATATGAGTGTGAACGTTGCGGCGCGCTGCTCGATAGAGGGCACAAGAATTACATTGGTCCGACAAAGGCTGCCGTAAACCTGGTGTATGTTTTTTAACTCCATGCCATTAACCGTTATGAAAACCAAGAATATTATTCTCATCCTCATCCTTACTATGACATGCCTGCCATTGGTGGCAGACACATCTCGCGTGGATATACGTAAACTTACAGCACGCTCCAACTCCGGAAAGCTGGTGGTGTCGATGGAGTTTGTGTTCGATGAATTGAAACTGAAGGCCGACCAGCTTATGGCATTCCAGCCTGTCATTACTTCTGCCGACGGGCAACAGAACGTTCCGTTGACCCCGCTGCTGCTTACAGGTCGCCGGGCGCACATTTACCACGAACGTGCCGGAAGTGACAATTATCCCGACGCCATAGAGCTGCGCCGCATGAACGGCACCGAACAGACGTATGCCTATACGGATGTTATTGCTTACCAACCGTGGATGAAAGGTGCAACGCTTGCCGTAATGCAAGACCTCTGTGCCTGTGGCGACAAGCTGGAACAGGCAACCGCCCAAACAATTCGCGTAGACTATGAACCTTTCGACGAAGTGCAGTATGCGTTTGTTACACCGCCTGCAGAAACGCGCAAATTACGCGAGGTAAGCGGAAGCGCTTTGCTTAACTATCGCGTCAATGCCACCGAGATTGACGCAAGCTATATGGAGAATACGGCTGAATTGGACAAAATACGAAGTACTATCAATAAGGTTAAGGAAGACCCCAATGTGAACATTACGGCTGTTTCCATTCACGGCTACGCTTCGCCTGAAGGGTCTTATGAGAATAATGAGAGGCTGGCGCGTGAACGTATGCAGTCGCTGTTGGGATATGTGAAAGGATTACATCGCTTTGACGGTGTTCGCTTCGACGTTGCTTCCACGCCTGAAGATTGGGAAGGCCTCCGCCGCATGGTATCGGAATCGTCGCTCACACACCGCGATGAGATTTTGAAACTTATCGACAGCAACGAAGATCCCGACAGGAAAGAACACGGTATCCGTGCTGCTTATCCCGACGATTACCGCATTATGCTGGCTTCGGTATATCCGCTTTTGCGCCATGCCGACTACACGGTGCAGTACGTGGTTCGTCCGTTCACATCCGAAGAAGCTGCGGAAATATTCCGCACCAAGCCCAGTCAGCTGTCCCTGGAAGAACTCTACCTGCTGGCTCAAACATATCCTGCGGGTAGCGAGGAATATAATAAGGTGTTCATGACGGCTGCCTATATGTATCCAAACGACGAGGTTGCCAACATCAATGCGGCTAACGTGGCGCTGCGGAGCCGTGATGACAAGGCGGCCGAGCGTTTCCTTACGCACGCAGGAGATACGGCTGAAGCCGAGAATGCCCGCGGTATCCTGCATTTGTTGCGCGGCGAGACAGAAGCGGCGGCAGCCAGCTTTGCCCGCGCTGCACATGAAGGATTGCAACAAGCAGACTACAATTTGAATTTGCTGAAATAATAAACAGAAAACGAGTATTAACAGTAAAACCAATTATGTGTATGAGAACTAAATTTTTTGTTGCTGCCGCAGCTCTTTGCTTGGCTGCGTTTACAGCATGTAGTGACAATGATGTCCTCGATCCCAATCCCGGAGGAAATTCCTTTTTCAATAAAGAAGGCAAAGGGTATATCCGTCTGTCGTTGGATGTACCGGTAACTGGTGCAACTCGTGCAACGACCGACAATAATGACGGCAATCTGAACGAATATAAAGTAAACAATGCTTACCTGTTGCTCTTTACAGGTAATTCGGAAGAAAACGCTAAGTTCAGTGCCGCTTACGACATGACTTCCAACTTTGCGCTGGTGAGTCGCGACGAAATTACTTCTACAGCCCAGATTATTCAGGAAATAAACGGGGCAGGCATAGAAGGAGCTACCGACGGTTCCATGGAACTGATGGCTTATGTTATGCTGAACAAGCCGGAGGCTATCACATTTGAGAATAATACGATAAAGTTGACAACGGCTGTAAAGACATACGATAAAGCCAATGGTTCGTCTGCCGACGCTGCTTCTAACACGGCTATGACTTATGCAGATTTTACAAAGTTGGTTGCAGCAGCACAAACAAATGAGAAAATCTTTACTTCCAACGGCTTTTTCATGGGCAACTCACCACTTAGTGATAAAGACGATGCTCTAACAAATGCTGCGTCGGCCAAAGCCACTACTTTGGTCAAGATTGCAGCCAATAGCATTTATCCTTCTCGCCAAGCCGCCGAGCAGGGTACGGTAAGTACTGAAGTATATGTAGAACGTGCCGTAGCTAAGGTAGAATTGAAAGATTTGACTCAGGCAGAAGATACCTTTAGAGTAGGCAGTACGAAATTCAGGTATGTAATAAAAGGCTGGGCACTTGACAATACAGCCAAGAATGAGTACATCACTCGCAATGTAAGTGGTTTTGCCACATATCGTGATTACGTATCTACCCGTAAAGGCGAAGCCGGCTACAATATCCCTGAAACATCTCGTTTCATCGAGAGCCGCAAAATGGATGGCGCTGCAGATTTTTATCGTATCAACTTTGCAGAAGCTCCTACCTATAGTTATAGCATTCCCGTTAATGCAGCTAACAACTATTTCAACCGTGCAGCAGCTCCGGAAGCAATTGCAAAATGGAATACGGCAGGTAACGATGTTGCTTACTGCTTTGAGAATACTTTTGATATGGCTCATATGAAAGACTATCAGACAACACGCGTTATCGTTAAGGTAGAACTGCAGAAAGAAAATAACGGAAACTATGCAGCTGCCGATTTTTACATGCGTAATGATAAGGGAAGTAACATCTATGCCGATGAAGCTACTGTTAAGACAGACCTGTTGGCAGAAGTAGCCGGATGGGACTTCGTAAAAGTTTGGATAAAAAATCACAACCAGGCCGAAACTCCGTTGACAGCAGCGAATTTTGCAACGATAAAAGACTTTGTCTACACGAACGGCAAGGTTGTTCCCGAATTGACGTTGGCTAAATCCGGCTGGGAAGCTCCTAAAGGAACAGCCAATGCGGAAGGTCTTGAAGATTTGGAGAATGAAATCAATGCCCGTCTTGCTAAGATAACTGTCAGCAAGTACACCGGCGGCGTGTCTTATTATCCTGTAATGATTCGTCACTTCAATGATAATGAGACGCCTTGGAAGAGTGAGTGGGCACCTCTTAATGGAAAAGCTTATGAGGTGCAGGAGAACCACAATGCTGCAAAAGACTATCTTGGCCGTTATGGCGTGGTTCGTAATACGTGGTACGAAATCAACGTGAACAGCATCAGCAAGATTGGTTCTGCGGGTATTCCTGAAATACCTAATGGTGGCGACGGCAATTGGGATGACTCCGTAGAGCGTTACCTTAGCGTTAAAATTCATACCGTAAAGTGGCAGAAACGTTTGCAGAATGTTGATCTGTAAGGTTAAAAAAATACCCCTTGCGAAAGGGCTATGAAAGGATGTCATGGAACGCAGAGACACAAAATCACAAAGGACGTTGGCGACGCAGCCACCTTTGTGTCCCTGTGACTCTGTGTTCCGCTCCTTTTCATGTAGACTAAACCCTTTACCTGAAAGCTGCTTATGAAACGAATGATTAACTATCCGTCTATCGGTCTGCTGGTATGCCTGCTGACTTCTCTTTTGTTCTCTTCGTGTACAATGATGGATGAAGACCGCAGCGACTGTGAAGAAGGCCTCAATGTGAGTTTCCGTTACGATTATAACATGCATGGCGACCTGTTTAATGACCAGGTAGGGGCAATCACGCTATATGTACTCGATACCAATAACAAAGTTGTGCGTGTTGAGACGGCGGAAAACGATGTAAGCAATGCCCCGTTGGCTGTGCCCGGTTACAGGATGCACATAGAAGGGCTTTCTCCAGGTAAATATCGCTTGGTTGCTTTGGCTATGCAAGCAGGTGAGGCCAAACGCCGGGAACGGCAAGGCGCAAAGTTTATCATTCCTCATCTCCAGATCGGAGATTCGCTCGACAAGTTGCAGATAGAATTGGAGCATAGCAAAGATCCTCGCAGTTTGTCCTTAGGCGAGCACGATGAAAAAGACTTGTTGGTACATACTGTAGAGAATGGAGGAATGGCACTTGATACGCTGTGGCATACGCTGGAGGTTCAGGATTGTGAGGTTCGCTTTATGAAGCCCACCTATGCGACGGTACCTTTGATACGCGATACAAAGCTCATTAATCTTACCATTCGACAGACTGAAGATGCTACGGATTTAAAAGACACGGACTATGATGTTTTTATCACGGCAGATAACGGACATTTGAATGAAAAGAACGATGTTGTTCCTGAGGAGCCGTTGCTTTATACTCCGTTTGCACAGTGGACTATAGACGAAGCCTCAAGTGCCGTTACGACTCCCGATGAAGGAGAAATAGTCCATGCAAATTCGTTGCACTATGATTTTTCGGTTTCTCGTCTGGTGGTTTATCCAAAGGAGGAATCCAAGCATGCGGCAAAACTTTATATAGTTAACAAAAAGGACAACAAAAGATTAGTTGCCGTACTCAACTTGCCGGAATTCCTTAGTTACGGACGCGAAGCTTATGCGCGCCGTTACTCGTCGCAGGAATACTTAGACCGGGAGAACCAGTATGACATAGACCTTCTTATTGCCGGAAACCGTCTTCGTGCCATAACCATACGAATTGGGATATTGAGATGGCAGAAACGTATTCAGATTGAAGATATATAGAGAAACAGATAAAGATTCTTGATTTGATTACGGTCGGGTAACGTACTTTTTCAATAGTTCAATTCCCTATTAATTAAATCCGCAATATGCGCGAGCCAAAGTACGTACAAATTTTAGGAATATGTAAAACGTTGGTCAATCGAAATTATGAAGACAATACATAGTACTACTTGACCAAAATAAGATGGTGCTCAACGTAGTGTACGAATTTTATTTTTTAGTTTGTGAATTGATGAGTTAGTAAGTGTATGAGTTGGCGCGTGAATTAATTTTCTCTTGTTGCTCGTCTTCTTGTTAACTAAAACCCCTGTCTAACGCAGATGAAACTTAAAATAATACATACTATAGAGATTGCACTCCTTTGCCTAGGAATGCAGACGGCTTGTTCTGACGAGACGTTGCGTAAAGAGCCGCGTCACACGGGGATAGAACATGTTTTTAATGCCGCAGGAGAGGCTTATATGCAATTCCGTCTGCAAGTACCTATGGGGAATTTTACCCGTAGTGTTTCTCCGCAGAATGGAACTTCGGCAGAGTATGCAGTAGATCTTTCACATTCCTATTTGATATTGTTTTCAGGTGTTGATGAGAACAATGCCGTTGCACGTTCTGTTTACAAGCTCGACAGTTCGTTTATTAAAGAAGATGGTCAAAACGTTACTGCAAGTTCTTCGTTCGTGACTCAAATTGTGCGTAACAACATCGGTGACAACGATAAACTTTATGCCTTCGTCATATTAAACGCCTCAGAGTCCCTGTTTAATTTTACAGCTGGGGCGAATGCTGCTGATAATATGTTGCGTTGTGATTCAGTGATTATTGTTGGAAAAACCGATATAGGGAGAAACGATAATATCCGGTTTTCTGACTTTCTTGCGTTAAAGGCGGGTTTTAACTCCGGAGTAAGGATGTTGCCACGGCTTATTCCCGGGAGCAACGATAAGTCCACGCATCCTTTTGCCGATTTTAACGGAGTGAATTACCTGCTTATGACAAATGCAGTTCTTTCTACCGCAAAAGGTGGAACATTGTTATCTGCACCAAATGTTTCGACTCAGATTCTTGCTCCTGTCGCTATAGACCGCCTTTATGGTTCTGCGAAAGACGCAATAAATCATGAGCCTGCTGCAACGATTTATGTAGAACGTGCTGTAGCGAAGATAAATGTAGCTAAGACGGGCAGTGCTGCCATTGGCAAGGATGATAATGGTGAGTTATTTACCTACGATATAACAGGATGGACCTTACTTAATGTTGCAAGTAGTTCATATATTACAAAGAATATAAACCTTGTAGGTTCTCAACAGGGACTGTTTGCCAACTATGCCGGTTATAAATCTTCCGGTTCATCAAATAACTATCGTTTCCTTGGTACAGTCTCGTTGTCAACTACTGCAGCTGAGACTCCATTTTATCTAATCAATTGGGCCGTGTCTCCTTATTATAACGTCGTATATAACTCTAACAATTATCTTAATGCAACCGTCCCCGATCGTGCTATGTGGCACAATTCACTTAATGAAGTGGACTATCCCATGGAGAACACCACAGATGTGGATCATATGCGTCAACAGAGTACTACTGCTGTCGAACTGGAAGTGACTATTGGTTCGACGAAGAATGGACAGGAAATTACGAACTATGGCGTAATTACTTCCAGTGAATTGCCAGATGAGGTTTTTACCGTGCAAGGCTTGAATAATCTTGTAACGCATAAACTAATAGCAGACCAAAATCTTAAACTGCTCGCTGATTTGTTTGCCATAGACTCCATTTATCAGTATCCAAAAGGTTATTCTGTTACAGAAGCACAGCTGACAGCATGGCGTATTAATTGGTTAATCCTGTTCAGAAAACTGCTTAATCAGCCGACTGCACAGCAATTTTATGCTGCCGGTGGCGACATGTTCAACGCCTCGTTTACAGCAGATGATAAGACAGTGTATTTTTCTGATCTTTACGATATGAATGGTGACACTCCATTGCTAACACCGAAGGAGAATCCCGCAGGAACAGCCGTTGGCGATTTTGGCACTGCTTTCGTCGCGTCGGCATCTCATTTCAAGAGTGATGCAGATCTTAACTCTGTTACTGGGTTAGAAGGACTCATTCGTGTTAAAGAAGATTTACCAGTGTCATGGGTTAATAATACTAACGGAACTGGTTTAACGCATAATGAAGTAGCATGTGTATTGCACGATTTTCTTGTTTCTGCGCTTGCTTGGTTAGCGGACAATTATACTTCGCGCTTCGGTTTTTATCGTGGAGGAAAGATGTACTACGTTGTGCCTATACGTCATTTCGATGATAGCGAGACACCGTGGCATGAGAACGAGACACCAAAGCCTTCTATTGTGGTTTATCCTAAGACTAATGCCGACGCTCAAGGTGCAACTGTTGTTACACAGGGGCAGAACTACCTTGGACGCTACGGATTAGTGCGTAATAATTGGTATGAGTTGAATATTACAGGTATTGATAAGCCCGGTGCTACGGAACCGTTGCCTTTTGATTCCGACAGAGAGAATGATTCTATGTTGAGTTACCTGCGTTTCTACATTGAAATTCTGCCTTGGCGTGTAAAGAGTAATCAGGTTATAGATTTTACACAGATAAATGCTAACTAAATTGCCAATAATAATGAATGTAAATACGACACAAATAGACTGCTGTGTAGAGGCTTTCAGCCGAAGGATGCGGCCTGTGTTTTTTTTGCTCATAGTTGTTTTTCAGGTAGCCTGTTCCGACATTAAAAACGAATTAGAGCCGAAGCCAGAGCCACAGCCGGTGCCAATAGGGCGTACATATATTCGCTTTCGCATTTCTCTGGCGAAACCTAATGCTTTGTTTACTCGTGCGGAAGAAATAGGAGAGTCCATTGGGTCGGATAACGAGAACACAATACGTTCGTTCTATGTATTTATCTTTGACCAGAACTTTAAATACATAACAGATATCGACCTTACAGGTAAAGTAGAGAATAATACAGAGTATCTTTATTCTTCCGACAACTTGGTGTTGAAGTCAGGTTCACAGTATATGATGGCTTTGGCTAATCTCACTCCGGAGCAATATGACAAGTTAAAAGCGATGGTGGAGAACTTTGATAGTCTTCCTGCCGAGGAAAAGAATTATTATAAGTATATGAGAATGACTATAGGCTCTGGTCCTTCCATGATAGGTATGTCACGTTTTAATGATGTAATTAATTATTTTGCTCGCAATTCTGATGGACGTCAACAGAAACTTGAGTCTGATTCCGACGGATGTATACAAATGCAGGCTGTAGGTACGAGCGATAGTAATTCTTCGTCGTTTGACCTTAGCGTTGTTTATTCAAAAGACAATCCTCTCGATGTTAATTTCGAGTTAACCCGTAGTGTAGCGAAAGTTCACCTGCTTTATACGGATACTGAGACGAGCGGAGGAGTAGATTTTATAAAAACTTACCAAAAAGCTGACGAGACTAACGTCACTAACATAAATGGCGGTATTGGATTTATTCGCGCTGATTCCATATTTTATACGGTAAATAGTATGAATCGTGAAATATATCTAATATCCAAGGAGGCAGATCAAGACAAGTATCCAAAATTGTGGTATGAAGACCCTAATATGGATCTTGCGGAAGTGATGCAAAAGATAGATTCTAAAACTTATCGCTACGACCAAAGCAAACTTGATGAACACTTTGTTTATATACCGCCGCAGGATTATGGAAAACTGACCGACGCTCAGTTTTACAGCCACCTCGAAAGGGCTGAGAAATTGGATAATGCCAAACTTTACCGCACAAACCATCGTCAAGGTGGTGGTTATGTGAAGGGGGTTTACACTCTTCCTAATGTTTACGGCAAACCAACGGTTGACCAGACCGACGCAAACAACTTGCTGGCTAACAATCTTGTCAGTCCTGTACGTTCCATTACGCACTTGCAGGTGGCATGCCGTCTCATGCCGCGCGAACTCTATGTGGATCGTGAAACTTGGAATTATGTGAAGGATCCTCAAAATACCTATCTTACAGACGAAGAACGTGGCTTTATGGAATCACTTTTCCATCAGTCTACGACTGGCGACGGCAGCTATTTCCATGAAGATGTTTTTATGTCCGATCGCGGGGTGCGTTTAGCAGAAGGTAGTTCCAAAGCAAATTTTGAACTCGACTGCGTGCACATAGATTTCGGCCGCCGTTTCAAGGTAGCAGGAGAAACTACAGTGGAGGAGAACAAGACTGATAACGAGCTTGGCTTATACAATAAGATAGAGCGATTCCTCTCGCTCTGTCTCAAGGTACAGAACGAATACCGTGATACCGGTACAGCCTGGCAAGCAAATAGTTTTACACCTGGTTCTTATTGGACAGTGCCTCTACCATATACAAACGAGACAGGTAAGCAGGAAACAAAGTATTATTTTATTACAGAACGTTTGGCACGTCGTCCAGGTTCACTTGCCGGAGTGCGTAACCGGATTGTAACTCACGTAGGCGGGTGGTGTTATTTTTTTTCCTATATAGAAGATTATAACGTTAAGAAGAAAGAAGACATCGTTTACGTGAGCCCTAGCCAAGGCTATGTTAATGCTCAGTTATTGCGCAACACATATTATCTGCCACAATTGCGTCGAATCACTGTTCCAGGAAACGGTGATGATGGCGGCACATATATCGAAGTCAATACCGTAAGCATAGGCTGGGGTAATGGCGGTGAAGGTAAAACTTTTTTAGATTGACAAGAAATGAAAATAAACTTATATTTGGCATATAGGCGTTTTTGTTTATTGCTATCGATAGTTACGGGGGGGACATGTTTACTCTCCTCGTGTACTGTCACGGAAGATGACCCTAATGTGCGACCAGATGATATTAATAATGAAATCCGTATGAATTTTGTAGTGAGTCGTGCCGGTTTACAACAGATTGATGGTGTGCGCATGACTCCGAACATATTACTTATGACACAACAGCAGGCTGTTGCGTTCAATGAACCACCTAATGACTATTTAAGTGCGTATAACGCTTATACTCACCTTGTAGAAATATTGGGTAAAATCAATGACTATAATAAGATGACTTATAACACTGGTGTGGAGTATGCTTCTAACGGTGATACGTATTTTGCACGAGGTTATGCACCTGCAGTTGTACTAGCTCCTACGGAAACAGTTTATGGTGCTTTCGATTATCGTGAACTGACACTAAGCGATGAAGCTATACAAGGTACTCTACCTTTGGGAAGAATGGACTTTCTTTCCCTTGACGCGGATCCTGCTTATCAAGGACGTATGGATGATAAGTTTGGCCAAGAGAAGAATCGGCTATCTTTTCGTCATCTAACTGCACAGATACTCTTCGTGGCGCAGAGAGACCAATCTATGGTAGATATGCAGTATGTGCGTGATGTTGTGCTGAGTAATATACGGGTGTGCTACTACGGAGGTAATGCAGACTTTCCGACAGCCGACGATGTAGGTTGGCTTCCTTTCAGCATACCTCAGAAACTAAGTTGGAGACCCGGCCAAGCAATTGCACAGAATGGAACTTCCTCTATATACGGTTATAAGGTGACTGCTATGGAAGATCTTCCGGATACCTTCTCTATCCGTACGATAGGACATACTCAGCTCACGGTAGGGCGCGACGTAGCGGTGGATTCCATATTTGTAAACGTACGTACTAAGCGAGATACTCCGGAAATGATTGAAAATGTACCAGCCACAAAGGGCGTTTTTCTGAAGATGGATGTGAGCGCCCAACTTTCACATCTCGATACTTTTCCTATGGATCCGAGTCGAGCTGACCAGGAAAATGGACTTACTCACACAATGACGTGGAAGAATGTTATTATTCCAGTATATGTGGCCGGGACGACGATTCTAGTTAAGTCAATCGAAACTGGTAAGCGTTACAAGATTACAGTTGTTTTCGGACGTCACAATCTTTATCTTGACGCTGTTCTTATAGACTGGAAAGACGGTGGCTTACATGATTACGTTTTTCGCCCTGCGCATGATAATGAGAGAAATACCTAAAATCTTTTTTAGACTTTTAATTTATGAATATTATTCCTTGTTGCCTTTAGAAGGTGGGATTATTTTAGGAATGTCAGGAAAATCTTTAATGTATGAAACATTTAATCAACATACAACTTTTTATATTAGGAATGATGTTGACTTTCGGGTGTTCTGATCTATCTCATGATGATGGAACAGATGATGTACGCTATGATTATCGTGTGAGTGAATTAATTGCTATGCGTGCCGGAGAAAATGCGGGCTCATCCGATTTTCCCACAGGTTCACTATATCGTTTATTTGCATTCACACAGAAATATGATAATGCGACACCGAATCCATATATTCCTGCTACAACTCTACGTTTTGACCAGCTTGTTTCGGAACAGGAGACGGGAGAGGACGGACACAAATATATCAAGATAGCAAATGCCAACGACGATCTTAGTTTCAAACCTTCTACGGATAGAGAGAAAGCGGAAGATCCTTTTGCCAAACGTACTATAGATTTTTATGGCTTTACCTACGACGGTGAAAATTATTATCCCGCAAAGGACGCGAAAGAGAATTTTGTGCCTTTGAAACGCGAAAACGGTGCCTCTTATGATGGAGACGATCCAGGAAGCTATTATTACGAAACACCAGACTTGAGTGTGAAAAATAATAACGGTTTTCCAAAAGACAGCTTGAGCGACCTTATGTGGGGACGTCTGCTCAATCAGAATGTTCTGACGGCTTTACCTCATAGTCACATTCCTTTTAGCCACTGTTTTTCACAGCTGACATTTGAAGTAATGCAACAGGAGGGCAACGAGACAGGTATAGGACGTTATGACATCAGTATTGCCGATATTAGCCTGATTAATGTCTATCGTCAAGGACGTGTTAATCTTAAGACAGGTAAACTTACCGTTACTGGCGATCCGTGTAGTATTAGAATAAATCCCAGTTCACCACAACTTTTGTCAGAAAGAATACCAGTGAATTCGTCGCGTTTCTCAACGTTGCTGGTATTTCCTACACATGGTGATTCTTACGATTTATCGGATGGTATTAGTGCTCCTGGTGGTAATAAAACTTATGCTCTTCAAGCTCAAGTAACGCTGAAAGGTGACTCGTATGTGCTAAATCGTTTTGCCAATAAGGCGTATGGCGCTATTGACAAAGTAGAACCTGTTGACGGTGAAGATGGAGTTTCTACTCTCGTATTACCATCATTTGAATTACCGCGTACCGTACAGAGTGGAGAAGGACTAAATGAAGATAAGCTTTATTTAAAGGCAGGTTACAGTTATACAGTACGTATATCTTTCTTGGAAGACGGTGTGTTCATTGTAACGCAGATTCCGCAGAAAGTACGTTGGATTCATGGCGAAGGAGATGAAAACGGTATAGGTGATGGGTCCGACGGTGTATTCGATTATCAGTTGCTGGCTACAGGCAATCCTGTATATTTTGGCGGTTCTGTATGGATGGACCGCAATTTGGGGGCGGAAGAATGGAATGCTTCTGACCCCGATACTGATCCCGATCGTTTGCAGGGTTATTACTACCAGCCGGGACGGAATATCCCTTATTGGCCGTTCTATAGACCTTATTATAATTCAACAAAGCCATTACCAACATGGCATGAACGATGGAATGTACCATTGGTGAATAGTGAAGGTACCGGTTTTATGGATAGTCAAATGCCGTTGTTTCCCATATTACCTGATTACATGGTTCTAACGGCTCGTACCAAGTGGTATAAATTATATGAAGAAAGGAAAGGTTATTGGCAATGGGCTGAGAATTCTATGCTGGCGTCGGACTATGTACACGCAGCCAACGATATTGTGGAAAAAGAAGAGTATGAACGATGGACTAAGGGCGGAGCCGATAGCAAAACTTATATGCGTGCAGCCATGTATCCTCGTAAAAAATGGGAAAATGGAGCTTCGGAACAGCCGGTGCCACCAGGTTGGCGTATTCCTACGATGGATGAATTTCTACAAATTTATCCTTCGTGTTCTGCTGCTGGTAATTATGCTTTTATTACCGGACCTACAAATACGGTTAGCTTACAATGGGATGATAGAGGAAATATGCCAGACTCAATCCTGCGTGTTTGTGTTCCCTATTACAGACCAGGTATGCCGGCTCCGGCAGATACTAAAAAGGATACTCAAGGTATGAGTTATAGGCCTGGTTATGAAGTCTGGGAACAGTTTCACAGAGACTATGAGGAAAGTGGAAACTTTCCGTCAGACCTTACATGGAGTTCACCGCGAACGGATTATAACAATGGCATATGTCCTGCTTATGACCCGTTGCCGGGGCAAGTTTCAGTGTATTTGATAGTGCGAAAACATGACGCTATAGGGTCCTGTATAGAGGCAGAAGAAGTGAGGCGGAAGATAGGAACTAATGCTGCTAAAAACTTGGATTTGTATAGAAGGTCGTCATGGGGTACGGTATATGCTATAAAGGCTTTGCATACCCCGGAGGCTTATGCAATGCGATGGCGAATAGAAGTGAGCCCGAATGTACAAACATTGCTTAATGGAAAGTTGGCACCTGTTTTTTATTTACGTATCGACCGCTATAAACTTGAGGACCCTGTGAATGCAGAATTAGATGCCATGAATTACGAAAATCTTGTGAATTGGGACAATCCTTCGGCAACGATGTTTCTGCCAAATACAGGAATGGCAAACTTGAAGAGTAGTGGTAATGGAGCCGGCTTGTATTATTATGGAATTGAATCAATGTATTTGACATCTACAATGAGTGATGCAGGTTATTATTGCGTGTGGTTGAAAGGACCTTGGGCAAATGCTCCGTTAAACAATGTTCGTATTGGACTTTCTCCTCTTCGACCATTTAAAGCAGGTGATGTTAATTCTATAAATAATTTTACCGGTCAACTCCGTCTCATAAAGCGGTGATTTACTATTGACAATAAATGAATCATATCATTTTGCATGTTTTAGTATAACATAAAAACTTGAGAACTAAAATGAACAATATATTGACAACCTGCCTCGGAAGCCTGGTACTCGTATTATCAGGAGCTTGTACTTCCGACAATGTAGTGTCGCAACTTGGCAGTGAACGGCACCGTATAGAAATTGTTCTTTCGGGCAATTCAACTACAGCACGTGTTGCCAGTAGAAACACACGCACTCTTGTTTCCGGAAATCCGGCATTGGTGCATCCGGAACTATCTAATCCGCGTAGTGTAGCAGACATTCTTAACCCTTATCTCGATAATATGGTTATAGGCAGTACCGTTCGCCTGCTTGTATGGCCTGCGGTAAAGAATTCAAATGACAACAAATGGCAACGCAAAGAAGGAGTCTTACCTCTTAATCGTACATTTGTGGTGAGCGGTGATGTTGACACACATTTATACTATTTACGTCCTTGCCTGGTTAATTCCGACGGCAGTTTTAAGAGCTATGGAGGTTCACCTCTTATTCTTGAGAACGGTGATTGGATTATCTATGCGTCATCGCCTGCCCTCCCGTTGGACGACAACGCTGGGCTAAAGCTCGATAACGGACAGGAATACATGAGTAGCGACTGGCGCTACACGGAGACTTATCCTACGTATTTCCATTTGGAGCCAACAGATGACGATGTTATCCAGATGACACTAAACCCTATAATACATCAGAATGCACGCCTCATACTTTCTCTCTATTCTGAGAACGAGTTTATAAGTTCGGTCGATTTGCTCAATGCCGGTATTCATGTCAACGGACTTCAACGTCCGGTTTATTATACTGCGGCAAACGGTGCCCAATATAGTATGAACTATGCTGATACGTTGAAAACGCTTTGGGGCAAGAAAAACGAGAAACTTGTTCTTCTTAATAAGTATATTGCTCCGGTCAAGGTGCGTTACAAAGCTCAGGACGGGAGCGATAGTATAGTTACTTATCGAGCCTTCAATGTCATGGCGGATATTCTGCCAACCGAAGCTACTTCGCAACCGCTTAATATATTATTTAGTGGCGTTGTTAACGGAGTTCCCGCTAATTTCTCCTATAACTTAAATGAGAAAGTTTTTAGACCAGGTTATTACTACCATTACCTGGGCAAAATTGATATCAAGGAAGGTGTAGTAGTCTTAGACTGGGGGTCCAATAACTGGGAAGCGGATGTTGACTTGAATTATAATGAAAGCCAATACAAAACAACAGGCAATCGATAATTTGATAAAAGTTATAATGATTAGTGTTATGAAAAACTTGTTTATTCTGTTGCTTGCATTACTTACGTTCACAACTTGTGACGATTCCGACCGAGACGATACCTGGTTGCAAAAAAAGAAAGGCGGCAGGTTGGTTGAAATACCCGTTTATATAGGATTGCGTCCTATGGTGAACGCAATCACTACTCGTGCTGAAAATCCACTTGACCCGGCTACGGAAAATTATATGAATTCGCTGCGTTTTTTCGAGTTCGATCAAGAAGGGTTTCACAATCGCAACGAAGACTATCACGAAATACTGTTCAGCCAGGGGCACACTTCTTATCCTAATATTTCTATTCACGACATTAAGTTTCATGAACTTTCACGCACTATCGTTTGTGTGGCAAACATTACGCCGCGTAACGTGGAGGATTTATATAATACCTATTCCGGTACTGGTACAGACAAGGAAGAGGGGCATATCACTCTCGATGACTTCAAAAAATGGATGATAGATGTGGAGTATCAGCAATATGACGCCGAAAATCCGAACGAGAAAGCCTTCTTTTCCAGCGTCTACGAAGGACTTCCTGTTTCCATGCCGATGTCTGCTGTGTTTGAGGGTAATCCGATGGATTTTCAGAATAAAGGCATTACTTTCTATATGGGGCGTTTGCTTACGATGTTGCACTTTACCTTGTATTTCAAGTCTGAAATCGATAAACCTTTCGGAGCCGAGTTTAACAATGTTGCGACACAAACTCATCTTTTCCCAGGTGAACGGGTGGAAGTGGACCCTAACTGGACACCACGTTTCCAGATTGTTGATATTCTGCCCCGTCCGCAAGGCGCATATTGGGGGCCTCGCGAAAGTTATAAAGTAGGGGAATCGGTGCAACGTTATCTTTATATACCTGCTACGGCGGCTACAGATTGGAAGACCGCTGTTTTTGCTGATATATTCTATGGCAAGGCTTGTGAACAACGTTTCGGCAATCCTCTTGCCGATCCGCCAATACAGCCCGTTCCGCGCGACCAATATGTCATTCCTAACGCTCGTGTCTTTTTGACGGCAAACCGTTTGAATACACCGGGTATTTCAAACCCCTATCAGCTCGACGCGAATACCATTTATCGCATTCGTCTGAACTTGACCCTGACAAACGATTCTTCTAAACTGGACAGCTATGATACGCCCCCTATAATTTTTGATGGCGAGACAACCCGTGCCGCCCTTCCTACTCGTGCTTTGTCCCTCGATTCTCCTGACGCAGTACTTTCCGACGGCACGCTAATTTATAATGTGACGGTTCTGGATAAATGAAAATGATACTGTTTCAAAAAGTGTGCAGGGTTATACTGACGGGTTTTTAACTATTGTGAACGGGAATGTAGGGGCGTAAAAGAGGAGTTAAAGTAGGGGGTAGGAGCAAATAAAAATTAGGTCGGACATATTTTAAAATACAAGGCACATATTTCGAAATATGTCAGACATATTTTCGAGTGTCCGAAAAACGCTTGCATAGAGACCTTTGCGCGTTGGCATTCCCTCGCACATGGTTTTAACATTCCGCTCCCTGCTGCTTGCCGTAATGTCAATTATATGTGCGAGGCATTCCACGCCTAATCAAACTGGTCATTCATGCTTTCTGAGCTTTTTAGTAAGATAAATTCGTTTTCAGCTTGAAGTTGGTAACTTTTCGGCCGGGTAATATTACCCGTAACGGATATATAAGGTATTACAGAAATTATGGATGTTAAGCGATTGCTTAATTGTTTTTCTGTTTGACGTCATTAATGGCTTTTGCCAAAGCTTCAATATATCCTCGGCCATATTTTATGTCAGGTTCCATGTAATTGCCTTCGCCCCATTCATTCCATGATTTTAAGAATACCAGCTGGTTCTTTTTTCTCTTCACAATTTCTAATACTTTCTTTGCGTGGATATAGAAATATTCGGGTTTGGGATTTTCCAAAACGAGGGCGTATCGTTTACTGCGCGGCGAATGGTCCCAGTTCGGAATGAGGCATGGAATGTAATCTTCTCTAATATCTTCGGTTTCGTTTGTAAAGTAAGGTATGCAGTCTTTGTATGGTATGGCCACCCTTATGTGTTTCAATTTGGATTTAAGTCGGATTATGATTTTATCTATAATGGGTCTTTGGGGGTAGCCGTAAGCGCTTCTTTCGCACGTGAAAATATGTATACCTTTTTCTTCGCATATTTTTTGGGAAGCACCTATCAGGTTTATTTGTCCAATGAAATAAATACCGTCAAAACCGGCTTTCTTTGCCAGTTTATCCCAGCATGGTACGAAATCGCCGGGAAGAAGGTCAGGACGGTAGATAAGGAAAACCGGTTTGTTGCCGATTTTTACATATCGCTTGTCTTTGAAAGCCTTTAGAGCATATTCGAAGTGCTCGCGATAGTCTTTCTCGCCTCCGTATGTCTGCTCTATCAATATTCTGTCGCCGGAACTGTCTTTGTTCCACTGCTTCGCTTTCCACGAGTCGTTAGCCCAGCCGAAGCAGAAAGGGAAATCCGGTTTGCCCGTGGCAATAACATCGTCGATTATTTCGTTGAGTAGCTGCCGCTTGTTGCCGAACCAATAGTGCCAGTAACAGAATCCTGTTACCCCGGCTTGTTTGGCCAGTTCAACCTGCTGCTGCCTAACTTCGGGCAGACGCAGGTCATAATATCCTAATTCCGTGGGAACCTTGGGCTGGTAGTGTCCCCTGAAAAGCGGCTTTGCCTTTCCTACGTTTGTCCATTCTGTGAATCCCTTTCCCCACCATTCGTCGTTTTGGGGAAAAGGGTGGTATTGTGGAAGATAATATGCTAAAATTATTGGATCGAAACTGTTCATCATATAATTTTTTATGTGCACAAAGTTACAGACTTTCTCTTATAAATTTGTGCTTTTGCATAAGGCATGCAATCTTTTGAGTTGACAAGGATATATTATTGGAAATGCTAAATGTATTTTTATCGTTGCTCTTGTGCTACTTTCGGGACGTATAGAGGACTTTAATGGTTTGTGTGATTGTTCTGTGATTGTAAGCTCTGTCGACTTTTTCTATTATTTTGTCTATGTCTTTGGTCGTAATGTTATTTATCATTGTCGTTAGTTCTTTTCCGTTCAAACCATTGGCCGTGAATGCCCCTTCAAACTTATAGCTATATGCTAATCCAAACAGGGGAACACCGCTGTATATGGCAGCAAAGTTGGCGTGCATACGTGTACCGATGAAGAATGACATTTTGCTTATTAAATATTTGACTTGGGGGGATGTTAAGTCTTTATCCACTAATATTATGTTGCTTTTATTGGAAAGGCGTTCGTATGCAGCTCTGCAAGCTATTATGTCATCATTATTTATTTCAGGTTTTTTGTAATTGTACGAATGAGGAATGAGATAAATGGCATGGCCTTTACTCTGAAAGTGAGTTATCATACGGTTAGTCAATTCGGGATAAACACTAAATTGTCCTGCCAGTTCGCGAAAACTATTACTGTATGCCAATCCGCTGATATTTATTCCAATTGAGTTGGGCATTACATCGATGTCCCATGCATCAGGTTGCATATAAGCAGAGAGATCTTTTGTTATTTCATAGTTTATTCCCATTTTTTTTAATTCCGGCACAAATTTGTCATCACGTAAGTATACGGATTTTGAATGTCGTAGTATATAACGTGCTTCATTATAGTTGCTTTTTAATTTAAAGGGACCCAGTGTCTGTGGAAGTTGTATTATAGGAATGTTCATTTTGATTGCAATCAATGTTTCGGGCAATCGTGAATGAAAAGTTTTGGTGCCGTAGATGTCAGAAAACCCGTCTCCGCCGTTGATAGCCGCCAGATATTCCACATTTTTCAATATCCTGCCGACTTTGGTCCATGGCAGACGGATTCCGAATTTACAAAGCAGCCACCATTCTGCAAAGAACATACCTATTATAGTTTGACACCATTCAGCGCCGTTGACTTTGTAAGTTAGTTCTTTTTGTTTTCTGTTATTTGGCTTCAAAAAGTTTCTGTACAGTCGTATGTTTAATAAGTTGTCACCGGCTTTTAATATTCCTTTTTGTTGAAGAAATGATATGGCCCCATATCCGAGGGCTGCGGTACCCCGATTGTTGTCTCTCAAGTCAAACCCGGAAATTATGACATACTTATTTATTTTTTTACTTTTTCCCATTTATCAGTTTCAGGATTATAGCGTTTTACAATACGTGCAGGGTTTCCGGCAACAATGGAGTATGGAGGTACGTCTTTCGTAACAACGCTTCGCGCAGCAACTATACAATGTTTACCGATATGGACACCGCTTAAAATTTCGCAGCTAAATCCGAGCCAGCAATCGTCTTCGATAATGACAGGCCCTTTGCACAGCAATTTTTGAGGTGTTATTGGCTGCGAAGTATCTTCATAGCCATGCGAATGGTCTGTAATATGCACATGCCCGGCAAAAAGTACATGCTTTCCTATTTCCACTTTGTTTATAGCTGCTATGCTACAATTCTTTCCTACCCATGTATCATCGCCAATCAGTATTCGGGGATTATATGGAATTCCGGCATATTCAGTGACAGGCCCTAAGTATGTACCTTTTCCTATTCCAACGTTGTTTCCTACAGATATGCAATGGGGATTGTTCAATTCAATTTTTCCGGTTACAAAGAACCGTCTTCCGGCCTTTTCTAACATGCTACCGTATAATTTTGACCGAAAATGATTTACAAACCTGTTAATGAACTTTTCTATAATCAAGGGGAAATAATGTTTTTTAAACAACATGCTTGACATTCGGATTAATTTAATATGTATGTGCATGTTTGACAGCGATTTTGTTGCCCATTTATGATATATGTGATTGGAAATTAGTAATCGTATAAAGTCAAAGTGTTTCTTCCTATTGCTGAAATTATAAGTTTTTTTGACGTTCGGATATTGTGCAACGGCGTATTCGTTATAGTTTGAAGGCTCAAGTGTTACCTTTCCGTTTTCACTTAAATCATTTATAAGTTTTTTCCCGGATAATGAATTCACGATAACAAGTGTATGGCCTATATTGTCCAACTTCTTGTATGCTTCAAGCCACGGGTCGGCTAATGAAACGTCAGCTTTCCAGCTGGTATCACGTTTGCAGTATAGGCATTTAATTGGCCGGAATAGGAGAGATTGATGAATTGAAGCCCAAGGCTCTGTATAATTATGTTTGAATATCTTATCCCCGTTTGTAGTTTGGATCTGTATTCCACTTGGCCAACCGTTTCCACGGTATTGCATATTTGCAATATCTTTTTTATCTAAGCCGATGAAACGATAATAACACCAAGTTCCTTCAATTGTAGTTTGTCCTGAACAGGAAAATGATATAATGAAACTCTTTATTTTATGTTTATCGAGGAATTGCTGGATGACAGAAACCTGGCAAGGGGGGCATGACACGACCATGCCGTTTCTTATTTCATTGATATTGGCTTTAATGAATCCATATATGTCAATGTCTTGATATATAGATCCGCAAATATTGACTTCCGAATGCGAATGAATCATTTTAGGAACATACATACACTTTTCCTTGTCAAAAACAAAGGTCATACTTGTTCCATAGTCTTTTTGCAGAAGATATTTTACAATAGCAGTGCCAATTCCTCCGGAAGAAGCCTTGAATCTATCTTCTTTATTGTTTGAATGGCACATGTAAAATTCGCTTTGTTTCAAGAAAACATTCATTACTTACCTATTTATCATTTTGCGTTTTATAATATTTACTGCCATACCTCGCTCTTTATCACTAAGCCCGAATATGTATATCGACAAACTGGTCAATATAATACATAATATCGTTTCGCCCATGAAAGAATAGAATGTAGTATCGTTCACAAGATAGTATAGAAGCGCGATGACAGCAACTGTAGGCGTTGCCGATTGTATAATAGGCAGCAAGGCTTTTGATAGGAATTGGGAGGTTGAGAATCCCTGTATCATATCTTTTAGCAACCAAAGTCTTGCAGCGAAGCACATCAATGAAGAAACGATGATGGCTACATAACCATATTCGGCGGGTAATCCCAGCTTGAAAAATGTGTATGACAAAGGAAAAGCCATAATACTTAACCCGCCTACTATTATTTGATACTTTTTAATGCGGCCTGTTGCCAACATCGCGGAGTATAGGCATTGTGAAAGGCACTGGCATAGAGAGTACAAAAAAGCCAACCGCACAAAAGTCGGTACAAAGTCAGGGACCTCTACCAACCAAACGGAAAGTATGTATTCAATGTTCAAGAATACAGGTACACATATAATTCCGAAAAGGAAGAAACAATATTTAGAGCCATATATAATCAACTTGTTTAGCGAATCGTAATTTCCAGCTGCATAAGCTTTTGTTATCTGAGGTGTCAAAGCCATTGTAAAATTCTGTACGAATGTGTTAATTGTCGCATCTACCTGGGAGGCAATTCCACGGGCTGCATTCAGAGCCACTCCAAAGAATAGGTTGGTAAGCACATTGATTGCCTGATTGTTCATGACTGCTGCTGTCTGGCCGATGAAGTTCCAACCACTGAAAGACAATATTTCACGAAAGGTTTCCTTGTTTACAAACAAGGAAAAGCGGCAATCTCTGAATTTGGAAATACAGTACCCGCTATAAATAAAACGCATACATATCGCTACAATTAACATAAGGACTGCATAAACGATTAATGCGTCGAACGCCATTATTGACAATGTGAATGCCACTGCCAGTTTCAGCGTGGCCTCCAGGATACCTATATAAGCAAAAGCCGACATCTTTTCATAGGCTATTATGGCTGCATTATATGGTATACTGATAATATTTACGCAAAAAGTTAATATAGAACACTGGAGTACCCAATTAGCGGCTTCCATACGTTCGGAACTTATGTTCATCATGTTGTTAAGGAACCATACCCCTAAGCTTTCGAGTATAATGAAAATCATAATTGAGAGTATTATGTGAATACTCAGGGTAGTGGAAAAAACTTTTTTTATGTTAGGCCGTGGCTTGCCTAATTCATATGCCATGAATCTTTGGCTTGCGGCGGTCATAGTCCCGCTAATGGCAGTAAACATAGTCACAAATCCTCCGACAACATTATAGATACCGTAATCATCAACGCCTAATGCTTCTAATACAACGCGGCTTGTATATAATGATACAGCCATGATGATAATGGTGCGAAAATATAGAAACAGTGTGTTTTTTGCAATGGTTTTCTTATTTGTAGTTATGTCTGGCATGTGCTGTGTTGTTTGAGCCACTGATTGCGTAGATGATGACCTTAATTATTAGGTTTATTCTGAGGATGTAATGAATTGCTCTTATTTGTTAGTCATTAATAATGGTTTCATGTCAATGTTATGGTGTTCTTTCAATACTGCCTTACGGGGAAGAGGGCTACGCGGAGGGTTGTGCAGCCGTAGGGGATGAGTTCTATGTTTTCTTCTGCTCCGAGGTCGTTGCCCTGTTGGGTGAAGTACGCAATCGGGCCGGCTGAGCCGCGAACCAGAGTCCAGTTGTTCAGGCGGCGGGCTTTAAGTGTGAGGCTTACCGGGGCCTGTTCGGTGTTCCAGGGGTATTTGCTGTTGTCCCAGTCTTTGGTCGTTACTGTTATGTGCTCTTTTGCCCATGCGGCGTTGAGGATGTTCCCGGGCATGGCGTAGTTCCACGGCGTGGCGGATGTCACTTCGTAATACCATGTGCCGTATGTTGCATGTTGTTCGGGCTTTATTTCTTTCTTGTCCCATTTTTCTTCCATTTTCAGGGCATAGAGCAAAGGCCCGCGCTCCACGCACACCCCGCCGTCGTACCACTGGCTTGCTGTTACTTCCATAGGGAATGTTACGGACAAGATGTCTCCGTCTTTCCATGTTCTTATGATACGTGTTATTTCCCCGCCCGCAGCGTCGGATACTATGTCTTTTCCGTTGAGTTTTATAATTGGTGACTTGCACCAGCCTGGTATGCGGAAATGGAATGGGAAAAAGGCTTTTTTCTGCTTCTTGTCGTCGAATTTAAAGGTAAACTCTATGTTCTCTCTGAACGGATAGCCTGTTTTCTCAGTAATGGTTACGGGAATGCTGTCGGCTACGAGCGCATTCACGGTAGAAGGTGCGTATACGAGTGCCGCGATACCCTGCCCGGCTGTGGCGTACCACAGATTTTGCACCAACTTGGGCCAGCCTTGGTGCAGGTTGGATGTGCAGCAGGGATAGCCTGTAAGCGTGCCGAACAGGATGTCGGTATCATCGTGCGGAGTGGAAAACTCACGCCATTCGCGGGTGATGTTTACCTGGTTGAATTGCTGGTAATACTGCCGCGCCGAGAAATCGTCGGTTATCTGCGTGGGTAGAGCGTTGTATGCCACGCGTTCCAGGTAGTCTCCCCATTTTGCGTTGCCTGTTATTTCGAGTATGCTTTCGAGCGAGAACATCATTTCCACGGCAGTGCACAGTTCCGAGCCTGCTACGGGCGAACCGAAGCGCAGCAGTTCGTCGCCGCCCCAAAGCCCGGTGGGCAGTCCTATGGTGTGTCGCATTTGTTCCACGCCCTTGTCGAGAGCTTTGAGGTGTTCGGGGTTTTTGCTTTGCTGGTAATATATGGCCGGTTCCTTGAAGCCTTGTCCGAGGTTTACGCAGTGGAGGCTGAGAGGGCGGTTGAGCCATCCGATTTCCGTAAATACGCCTGTCCAGTTGAAAGTCTGGCGGTGTATCAGTTCCGCCAGGTCGAGCAGGAACTTTTCGCCGGTATGGTTGTAGAGCCAGTAGACAACCATCAGGTTGTCGCCTCCGCGCTGTTCGCCCCAGTATGTCCATTTGCCCAGCGGTGTTTTTGGCAGTTCGTCAAGCTGGTAACGGAAATATTTGGTTAAGAATGCGATTACCCGTTCATCGCGCGTAGCCATGTAATATTGTTGCATTACTTTAAGCACTACCATGCGCGGCCACCAGTCTTTTGCATTGTCGCGTTGGAGTCCGGGTTCGTTTGGACGGTCGGTGTCGGGGCCGAAGAAGCCGTTCTCCTTTTGCGATTTGAGAGTCCATTCTATCCATGGCTGCACTTTGGCTATGAGTTCCTTGTCGTCCAATATATAGGCCAGCGGCAGCAGGCCGTCTATCCAGTAGGGTCCGCGTTCCCACACGTCGCCGTCGCCGCCGAGCCAGCCGTTGCGTTTCCCCATGACAGGCTCGTACACTTGGTCGAGGTGGCCGGTAAGTCCGTCTTTCATTCGGATTAGCTGTTCTTTGAGCCATCCCTCGGCGCGTATGTTTCCGAGGGGTAAGGCGATGTACTCTTTCTGTGCCAGCGGTAGCCGGTTGTTAGGGTAGTTACCGCCGAACTGCGTTTGCGCGGTGGCCGTTAAGCTGCAAACAGCGCAGGCAAGTGCCAAGTATATTTTCATAAAACAGTCCTTCATTTTATTTCTTTTTATCATATCGCGGGGCGCATGCAAAGGTAAGACAATGCAATAACCGGGTATTTGTCAGTTTGTTAAGGAATTTGGCATAATGCCGGCTTTGCGGCAATGGCCTTATAATTGCAAATTTACGATTAAAAAGCAAATTTTCAAATTTGCGTTCCGGCTTTCTGGAGCAACATGTACAACACCGTTTTCGTGTCTGCTTTTGTCTGTTGCGTAAGTGTGCAGTTTTCCAGGGTGTTAGACATCGCTGAAAATATGTCTGAGAAAATTCAAAATATGTCTGACCTATTTTGAAATATGTGCCTTGTATTTTTTATTTGCTCTGAGAGGGGGTTTAAAAGCAACATTCCGGTTTTCATCTTTTCTTGTCTGTTTTGGGTGTTTCCCTGCTGCTTCTTTCATTTGCAGTTGTTGTATCTTCCCGAAGAGGTGTTACGGTGCGGTTGTGAAGAGGCAAATTATGTGGCTAACAGCGTTTTTGCTCACTGCATTTAATGTTTTATAGGTAACGGGAACTAAAAATCAATAAAAAGCGATGTGTTGTTATATGTTGAGATATTTTTTCGTATTTTTGCGATGTTTGAATTTTCGCTCTCGCAAATAGTGAAAAGTGGCCGGAACAGCCAAAATTTTGTAAATGAAGGGACTCGTACTCCCGGAACTTTCGTTGGATATTTTGATAACTGTCTGTTTTGCTGTACTATAAGCAAGATTGCAGGATTAGAAGATTTGTCCCTGTGTGAAAAATGAGTGATGTAACAAGCGGCGAAAAGACATGCTGGTTCGTTATGCGCGACTTGGGGCGCACGAGTTTGGACAAGTCTTATTACAAGCTGTTCAAAGATAACGGCTTTGAAGCGTACACACCGCTGAAGTGGCAGCTTGTTGTAAAGAACGGCAAGCGCAGCAGGGTGCAGGTGCCGGTGATCCGCGATTTGCTTTTCGTGCATGACGTAAGGAGCCGCATAGAGGCATTCATACAGAAGTATTCAGCAATACAGTTCCGTTATGTAAGGGGGGCGTATTGCTGCCCAATGGTTGTGCCGGAAGCCGACATGAACCGTTTCATAAGGGTTACGGATTCTACCGATTCGCCGGAGTATTATACTCCCTGCGACATAACTCCCAATATGTGTGGCCGCAGGATACGTATAATCGGTGGCCCGCTGGACGGCTGCGAAGGTAAGCTCGTTACGGTGCGCGGGTCAAAAAGGCGACGCATAATGGTAAGTCTTTTGAACTTGCTGTCTGTGGCGGTGGAGGTTAAGCCCGAGTACATACAATTCATAGAAGATTAGGCTGCCGGTCAGTTTTAAACTATAAATGTTGAAGGTTTTGGTAACCGGCGCGGCCGGGTTCATAGGTTCGTTCGTAAGCAGGCGTTTGCTGGAGCGCGGCGATGAGGTCGTAGGGCTCGACAATATAAACGACTATTACGACACGGCGCTTAAATATGGCCGCCTGGGATTTCTCGGGGTCGAAGGCGATATACGTTGGAACGAACCGGTGCGCAGCGGTAAGTATGACAAGTTCCGCTTTGTGCGCATGAACCTTGAGGACCGCAAGGCCATGCACGAACTGTTCGCAGGCGAAAGGTTCGACGCGGTGGTTAATTTGGCGGCGCAGGCCGGAGTGCGTTATTCGCTGAAGAATCCGTATGCTTATGTGGAAAGCAACGTTTATGGTTTCCTGAACGTGCTTGAAGGTTGTAGCACCGGCGGAGTGAAACATTTGGTTTATGCCAGTTCAAGCAGCGTGTACGGCCTGAACGGCAAAGTTCCTTTTTCAGAGCACGACGGCATAGCCCATCCCGTGAGCATGTATGCCGCCACAAAGAAAATGGACGAGCTTATGGCTCACACATATAGCCACCTGTATGGCTTGCCGACTACGGGGCTGCGCTTTTTTACGGTTTATGGTCCGTGGGGCCGGCCGGACATGTCGCCTTTCCTGTTTGCCGACGCCATTCTGCACAACCGGCCAATAGATGTTTTCAACAACGGCGACATGCTGCGTGACTTTACGTATATCGACGATATTGCAGAAGGGGTGTTGCGCGTGATAGACCGCGCTCCGGTTGCCGATGAATGCTGGAAAGCCGACAGTCCCGACCCTGCAACGTCGTGCGCGCCTTATAGATTGTATAACATAGGCAATTCACATCCCGTAAGGCTCATGGACTTTATTGAGGCAATAGAGGAAGCCATCGGCCGCAAGGCAAAGAAAAATTTCCTGCCCATGCAACCGGGCGATGTGTACCAAACATACGCCGATACGACCGACTTGCAGGCGGATTTCGGCTTCAAACCGGATAAATCCGTGCGTGACGGCGTGAAAGAAACTATAGACTGGTTTCGTAAGTTTTATAAATTGTAGACTATTCTTTTTATGGATATAGCTATAGTAGGAACAGGATACGTGGGATTGGTGTCAGGCACGTGCTTTGCCGAAATGGGCGTGAACGTGACGTGCGTGGATGTAGACACTTCCAAGATAGAAAAACTAAAACAGGGAATAATACCGATTTACGAGCCGGGGCTGGAGGACATGGTGCACAAGAACGTCGAAGCCGGCCGCTTGCATTTCGTAACAGACCTGGCTTCGGTACTCGATGAGGTGGACGTAGTGTTTTCCGCCGTTGGGACTCCGCCCGACGAGGACGGCAGTGCCGACCTGAAGTACGTGCTTGAAGTTGCAAGAACCATAGGTCGTAACATGAACAAGTACCTTGTTGTAGTTACCAAAAGTACCGTTCCCGTAGGTACTGCCCAAAAAGTAAAGACGACTATACGCGCAGAACTTGACAAGCGCGGCGTGAATATTGATTTCGACGTTGCTTCTAATCCCGAGTTCCTTAAAGAAGGTGCGGCCATAAAAGACTTCATGTCGCCCGACCGTGTTGTGGTGGGCGTGGAGAGCAACCGCTCGCGCGAGATAATGGCGAGGCTTTACAAGCCGTTCATGCTCAGCAGCGACCGGATAATTTTTACCGATATACCGAGTGCCGAGATGATAAAGTATGCCGCCAACTCCATGCTGGCAACGCGCATTTCATTCATGAACGACATTGCCAACCTGTGTGAGATAGTGGGTGCTGACGTTAATATGGTGCGCAAGGGCATAGGTTCCGATACGCGTATAGGCAAGAAGTTTCTCTATCCCGGTTGTGGCTACGGCGGCAGCTGTTTTCCAAAAGATGTAAAGGCACTTATAAAAACGGCTGAACAGAACGGGTACGACATGCGCGTGCTCAAAGCCGTGGAAGAAGTGAACGAGGCACAGAAATCTATTCTGTTTAAAAAGTTGCAAAAACACTTCGGAGACGACTTGGCAGGTAAGACGGTTGCCATGTGGGGACTGTCGTTCAAGCCGGAAACTGACGACATGCGCGAGGCACCGGCCCTTGTACTGATAGATAAGATTACTAAAGCCGGTGCTACGGTAAGAGTTTACGACCCGATAGCTATGGATGAATGCCGTCGCCGCGTTGGCGACAAGGTGACGTATTGCAAGGATATGTATGAGGCCGTTGTCGATTCCGACGCATTGTTGCTCGTAACGGAATGGAAGGAGTTTCGTATGCCCTCGTGGAAAGTTCTGCGCAAGACGATGAAAGGCAATGTCATCATCGACGGCCGCAACATCTATGACAAAGCCGAAGCCGCCGAGAACGGTTTCGTTTATTACAAGATAGGATAAGTGGCCTTGCGATAGATATACGCTAAAAAGGAATACAAAATAACGAACATATGAAAGTATTAGTAACCGGTGGGGCCGGATTCATAGGCTCCAATTTATGTGAACATCTTTTGAATGAAGGGCACACGGTACGTTGCCTCGACAACTTTGCAACGGGCAAACCCAAAAATATTTTCCCGTTGCTCGAGAAATTTCCCGGTACGTTTGAGTTGCAGGTGGGCGACATCCGCAATCTGGACGATTGTCGCAAGGCCGTTGACGGCATGGAATACGTGTTGCACGAGGCAGCCCTCGGCTCCGTTCCGCGCAGCATAAAAGACCCCATTACTACCAACGACGTGAATATAGGCGGTTTCATGAACATGATAGTAGCCTCGCGCGACGCCGGTATCAAGCGTTTTGTATTCGCTGCAAGTTCCTCGACCTACGGCGACAGCAAGTCGCTGCCGAAGGTAGAGGACGTGATAGGTAAACCGCTTTCGCCGTATGCAATAACGAAATATGTTGACGAACTGTATGCAGATGTATTTGCCCGTACTTACGGCTTTGAGTACATAGGCCTGCGCTACTTCAACGTGTTTGGCCGCCGCCAGGACCCGTATGGGGCATACGCCGCCGTGATACCCCTTTTCGTGATGAAACTCATGGCGCACGAAGCCCCTAACATCAACGGTGACGGCGAATACAGCCGCGACTTTACATACATCGACAACGTGGTGCAGATGAACATGCTTGCGCTCACAACCGATAATCCCGAAGCTGTGAACCAGATTTACAACACGGCCTACGGGGAGCGTACCACGCTAAACCAGCTTGTGGCATATCTGAAAGAATACCTCTCGGACTTCGACCCCGAAATAGCAAGCATAGAACCGACGCACGGTCCCAACCGCGCGGGCGACATACCGCATTCCTTGGCCTGCATAGACAAGGCAAAGAACCTGCTTGGTTACGACCCGCAGTTCAACATGCGCGCCGGCCTCAAAGAAGCCGTGAAGTGGTATTGGGAAAACTTGAAGTGAAATGAAAATAAAGTAATATAAATATGGAAACAAAAATTTGTGTAATAGGTTTAGGTTATGTAGGCCTGCCTTTGGCAAGGCTTTTTTCTACAAAATATAAAACAGTAGGTTTTGACATGAACCAGGCGCGTGTAGACGCTCTCATGTCTGGTCATGATGCAACGCTCGAAGTCAGCGACGAATTACTGCAAGGTGCGATAAAGAATGGTTTTACCTGCACCACGGACATTGAAATGATTCGCGACTGCAATTTCTATGTTGTTGCCGTGCCTACTCCGGTTGACGAGAATAACAACCCCGACCTTACCCCGCTTTACGGCGCAAGCACGACTGTGGGCAAGGTTATTTCTAAAGGAGACATAGTTGTTTACGAATCCACTGTTTACCCGGGAGTTACCGAGGACGAGTGCATTCCCGTTGTGGAAAAAGTTTCGGGTTTGAAAATGAACGTAGATTTCTATGCAGGTTACAGTCCTGAGCGTATCAATCCGGGAGACAAACTGCATACTGTGGAGAGGATAAAGAAAGTAACCTCTGGTTCTACTCCCGAAATTGGAAAGAAGGTGAACGAAGTATATTCTTCTGTAATTGTAGCCGGGACACACCTCGCACCGAGTATTAAGGTAGCTGAGGCTGCAAAGGTAATCGAAAATTCCCAGCGCGACATCAACATAGCTTTCGTCAACGAGCTTTCCAAAATATTCAACAAAATGGGAATAGATACGCAGGATGTGCTCGAAGCAGCTTCTACAAAATGGAACTTTCTGCCGTTCAAACCGGGTCTTGTAGGCGGCCACTGTATAGGCGTTGATCCCTATTATCTGGCACAGTGCGCGCAACGCCACGGTTATAACCCCGAGATAATCCTTGCCGGTCGCCGCATGAACGATGGAATGGGTGAGTATGTTGCCGGCGAGACAGTGAAACTTATGTTGAAAAAAGGCATACAAGTACTCGATTCAAATATAATAATATTAGGCTTCACTTTCAAGGAAAACTGCCCCGACGTGCGTAACACCAAGGTAATTGACATTTACAAAGCCTTGCAAGAGTACAATGTAAATGCAACGGTTTACGACCCGTGGGCAAATCCGGATATAGTAAGGCATGAGTACGGGATAGAAGTCACGAACGAACTGCCGAAAGAAAAATTCGATGCCGCCATACTCGCTGTGGCGCATAAGAAGTTTGAAACCCTCGACGTGTCCGCACTTCTCAAAGAAAACCACGTAATCTTCGATGTGAAAGCTTTCCTCGACAGGAACATCGTGGACGGAAGGTTGTAAAAGTTTAAAGCAAGAGACTGTTTGTAATTAAGACAGCCTCTTGCATTTTATTAATATTCAGTAACAAGAAAGGATTGTATATAAGTTGTCTATCCTTGTGAATAATGATGTTTTGCTCTCATGATAAGTTTGGTTGCATGAAGAGTGTTGCGTGAAACCTATTGACGTTAGTGTTGTTGCTTTATAAAAAGTGCAGATATCAGTTTTATATAACAAGGTCGCTGAGCTATTTTATAGATATTACACAACTACTTAATGTAGGAACATTTGTTCGAGTTTCCGGTTATGTATTTATAAAAATATAAATAGTAGGGATGCAGTTAGGTTTGTTGATAACTTGTACTTATTTGAAGTTCCAAAAACTGTTAAGTATAAACTAAATCATAGTCTGCAATATGTTAAGACTTATAAAGCACGAGTATAAAAATCATGGAATACGTCCTTTCATGTTAGATCTAAGCATAGCTATGTTTATAGTGGCAAATAGCTTGGCTTGGGTACTGCCTGTAAGTTCGAGTCCCTTGGTTATTGTGGTGCTGTTTGTGTTTTTGTTGTTTTTGTTTGGTTCAAAATTAAGAATCCAGTCGTTTAAGCCGATGTATATAGTTGTATTCAGTTTGCTTTTGTTTGTTGAGGCATTTATACGTATCGGTTTTAGTGATTTTGACGAAGATACAAACAAGTATTTAACAGAATTTGTGGTATTGGGCATTCCTTCTATGTTTATGGCAAATACAAGCTTCCGCCCTTATAAGGTGCTGGAAATAATTTGTGTGTTGTCTGTGCCATTTGTGTTTTATGTCTGGGGGCTTAATATGATTACCAGCAAAATTGACTATGGGTATTGGATGGGTATATCGTATGGTATTGTTAAGTATATCGTCGTTTTATTTTTGGTTATATTTTTTATTAGGAAAAGCAATTTAGCGATAAGGTTGTTATTGCTGGCTGTCTTGTTTTCATATATCTTGTTTTATTTGGAATATGCCTCGCGCGGAGCTATATTGGCGGTTATAATATCTATCGGATTGTTCTATTTGGTTTATAAAAACTATTCTATAAAAAAAACAGTATTACTGTTATTATTACTGTCAGTTACCCTTTCTATTCTTTTTTATGGCATGCTGCAGACTATCTATTATTTTTTACAAGATCAGGGTATCGAGTCGTTCGCATTGCATAAAATGTTGTTTATGGATGATATTACGAATGGACGGGAGAACTTATCTAAGAATGGAATAGAAATATTTATGAATAGCCCTATTATAGGTTTTGGAGCTGGCATTTATGAAAGGGAATATGGTAGAGGTTATATACATAACTGTCTGATACAATTTTTAGATGAGGGTGGTATTGTTTATTTCGTAATAATGTTGGTAGTTATAGGGAAAAGTTTTAAATATGTTTTTGATAGACGCTTAAGCAATGATGAACGGTATTTTATGGCTTTCCTTATTTCTGGCGGATTTGTACAACTTTTGTTTTCCTCTTATTTTTGGGGGGCGCAATGTTTTTGGCTTATGATAGGTTATGCCTTTTTCCTAAGTAATAAATTAAAATATATATCGCATGAAAATACTACTTCAAGCATATAATACGTTTGCACAAAATCCGGGCGGTGGAGTACAGACCAGACTCAGGTCATTGTATGAAGAGTACAAAAAGCAAGGTGTGAATGTTCATCTATTCGATAAATGGAATACGAAAATAGATGATTATGATTTGATACACTTTTTTAAAGTGACAATCGATAATTACGGCTTAATGGTCTATGCACATAGTAAAGGTAAAAAAATAGTAGTTTCCAGTGTGGTGCCTTTAGATCAAGCCTTTCGTATAAAGGCTCATTTGCTGCTTAATAAACTTTTTCCCTTGCATACATTATTTGAGATAAACAAAAGGTGCATGGATTTGTCAGACTTGGTTATTACCCAAAGTCAGACAGAGAGTGGCTTCATTCATAAAAATTACAAGATACCATATAAGAAACTAACTGCACTCCCAAATGGAGTAGCAAGTCGTGTAGTGGGAGGTGATCCCGATTTGATAAGAAAAGAATTACCTTTTTCCGGGGATTTTGTATTGCAGGTTGGGCGTATAGATAGCAATAAAAACCAGTTAAGTACTATTAGAGCCTTAAAAGGTACGGGCATACCTTTGGTTATTGTAGGTGGTCCGGATCCACAAGAGCCGCAGTATTTAGACATGTGCAAGAAAGAGGCCGATGAAAAGGTTTATTTTACTGGTTGGATTCCACTTTCTGATCCAAGGCTGGCCTCTGTTTATTCGGCGGCAAAAGTATTGGTGTTGCCCAGCAAAAAAGAAATTTATGGTAATGCGATAATTGAAGGTGCAATAGCGGGTTGTAACCTTGCTTGCTCAAATGTGATTCCAATAGTTGATTGGAATATAGGCGATTTCATACGTACTTTTAATCCAAATTCAGTTCCTGATATTAAGAAAGTTTTGTTAGAAGCATTCAATGCGCCAGCAATCCTGGGGCAAAAAGATAAGTTCAAAGATTTCTTTTCATGGGAAAGGATTGCCAAAGAGCATATTAAACTTTACAGGAGTATTTTAGATGAAGAAAAATAAGAAGTTGTTATTTCTGTCCAGTTTGGACATATCTGGTAATAGGGCTTGTTCGGATGGTGTTACAAAGAAAATACTTTTAGAAATAAAAACATTCCGCGAATTAGGATATTCGGTAGAGTATATTGTTCGTATAGATGGCAAAGTTTACCTCGTAAAAAATGATGGCCAAAAAACAGAGCTAACGTATTATGATGGCGTCTTTTATAAGACGATGGCGCGTGTTTATAAGGTTTTGCGTGGCAGCTATGAAGCTCCGAATGTAATTTACGTGCGTTATGAGGGGAACAGCATAGAAATGTGGCGTTTCTTGGCAAAGATGAAAAGGTCGCACCATAACATTAAAATCATAGCGGAACTGCCCACTTATATGGGAAAATGGGAACAAGGGGCAAGTGCTAAAAGTAAATTGGCTTTCATAATCCATAGGTTAACTGATGTTACTTACAGAATGCCGATAGATTACATGGTTACTTTTGATAACCATAATAAGATTTTCGGGTATAAAACAATCCAAATCGAAAATTTTGCCGATGTGGCGGCGTTGCCGGTAAAGAAGCACCTTGAAGATACAAATGGAACGTTTAATATCCTTGCTATGGCCATGATGACACCGTCGCATGGTTTTGACCGTATTATAAAAGGAATATATGAGTATTATAAAAAAGGGGGTAAAAGGAAAATATGCTTACATTTGGTAGGAACAGGAGCTGTAGAAAGTGAATGGCTTGATTTGGCAAGGAATTTGAACGTTTCTGATTCGGTTGTCTCACATGGTTTGATGTATGGAAATAGTTTGGACGACTTATTCGATATTTGCCATGTAGGCTCTGGTGCCCTTGCGATATTTCGCAAGAAATGTAAAAAAGCCTCAGAACTTAAAATCAGGGAATATACAGCACGGGGGCTGCCTTTCTTTTACAGCGCGGAAGAACCGCAAATTGCGCATGAAAAATTCTGTTTGAGAATTCCGAATGATGAAAGTCCGGTTGACATTCAGAGCGTATTGTACTATTATGATATAGTGATGCAGACGGGTGCATATAATAAAATGCACCAATTTGCCTTGGAGAATTTTTCGTGCTTATCACAATTAAATGAAGTGTTAATTAAATCAGGATTGCAATGATAACAGTCTTTACCCCAACTTACAACAGGGTGTATTATCTAAACAGATTGTATGAAAGTCTCTGCCAACAAACTGATAAAAACTTTGAATGGTTGGTTGTTGATGATGGCTCTACGGATTACACAGAAGAATTGATAGATACATTCAGAAAAGAAGGCATTATAGAAGTGCGTTATATAAAGCAAACCAATGGCGGAAAGCATCGTGCTGTAAACCGTGGGGCGCGGGAAGCCCAAGGGAGTTTGTTCTTTATTGTGGATTCAGACGATTACCTCTGCAAGGATGCGATTGAGGTTATTACAAACGAATATAAGGAAATAGAACACGATAAGGATTATTGCGGGGTTTGCGGGTTAAGAGTTGATAATAAAGGTGAAAAAGTCGGGGGGGGTATTTTGAAAAAATTAACACGACCTTCATGGACTTCAGATATAAGTATAAATTCAAAGGCGACATGGCTGAAGTCGTGCGGACAGATGTAATGCGGGAATTTCCATTCCCGGAGATACCAGGGGAAAAATTTTGTCCCGAAGCTGTGGTTTGGAACAGGATAGCTCAAAAATATAAAGTTCGATATTTTTATAAAGGTATTTATATATGCGAATATTTACCGGATGGGTTAACTCATAAAATAACAAAAATAAGGATGCAAAGTCCGGTGGCTTCTATGTTGTGTTATTCGGAATTGTCAAAGTACAACGTCCCTGTCCTTACTAAGATAAAGTCTGCCATAAATTATTGGAGGTTTTGGATGTGCGGGAATAAACCGTTCGTTGAGGCGGTTAGAGACATAGGATGCCTGAATGTGATTTTTTTGCCCATGGTTTTTTTGATGCATGTGAGAGATGTCCGCAATGTAAGGTAAGCGGTATTATGGAAATTAAAACCAGTATATAAAATGAAAAGGATAGAATGGATAGATTCGTTAAGAGGGTTTAGCATTTTCTGCATAGTATTGGGCCACACGTTGGCCGGTATGGGAATAGGGGCGTACAAGAGCGTGCTGAGTTCTATAATCGTTGCATTTTGGCTTCCTTTGTTTTTCTTTATAAGCGGGTTCTTTTCATTTAAGAACGGTCTGCCATTGCGTGACCGGATAAAAGAGCTAAAGCCGAAATTCATACAGCTTATAATTCCGGCGGTTATATTTGTAACAATATATTCAGCCGCTTTCAAGGAACTGCCGTTTGTGTGGATTTATAAAGGTTTTGGGGCTTATTGGTTCACTATAGTCCTGTTCTTGTTTATAGTGGTTAACGCTTTTATGTCTCCTCTCAATAATAGAAAATTTGACAAATTATATGACATTGCACTTATATTTATATCGCTTTTTGCCATTATTGCGCTAATAACGCTTCGCAATGATTCTTGGGCGTGGAATTTTTTCTGCTTGGAGAATGCTACTAAATATTTCCAGTTTTATGCTTTGGGCATATTAAGCCGGAAGTATTCGGATAAATTTTATAAAGTATTGGATAATAAATTGTTAGTGGGGGGGTAATAACGTTTTCTGTCATTAGTTTGTTAATATATTTCGGGAAGACGTTTGAGAATGTACCTTCTTGGGCCTTTAATTTAAACAGGGATATCGTCATAAGGTATCTTAGTGTGGCTGTGTTGGTGGTTTACTTTTCGAAGAGTAACAAAGATAGTTCAAGAAGCCTGGGATTTTTCAACAGGATAGGTAAGATAACATTAGACATATATTTGATTCATTGGTTCTTTTTACCTCATTTGGAAATACCGGGCATTACGAATGAAAGAATAATCATAGTCCAGCTGGTTTTGGCTTCGGCTATAGCTTATGTGATAGTAAGGATATGCGAAGTTGTATCGTGCACGTTGCGCTTTTCCGGCTTTATAGCGAAATATGCCTTGGGGGCGAAAAATAAGAAAAACGAATGAAAGTCCTTCATGTTATAACTTCCCTGCAAACAGGAGGCGCTGAGAAACTTATGGTTGACATGTTACCCCGTTTCCGGGATAACGGGTTAGAAGTGGAGTTATGCTTGTTTAATGGTGCAAAAACCCCGTTTTATGTCCAGTTGGAAAAGTCCGGGGTTAGAATACATGATTTCGGTAATGGCTCGGTTTATAATCCTCTTCATATAATACGGTTAGCAAACCTTGTACGTAAAGGCCATTACGACATAGTGCATACGCATAATACGTCGCCACAGTTGTTCGCGGCTTTGGCAAGCGTGTTATGCTCGGTCGTGCTTTGCACGACCGAGCATAACACTTCCAACCGCCGACGCGGTTGGAAGTGGTATGCTCCTATCGATAGTTGGATGTATAGTAAGTACCGTCATATAATTTGTATTTCAGAAGGAACGGAAAAGAACTTGGTTGAATCTGTAAAAGGAATATCGGGCAAGACATCTGTAATATTCAATGGCGTTGATTTAAGCAAGTTCGAATGTGTCGGAGGTGATACTTGTATGAAGCCGTCGGATAAAGAAAGCATTTCGATTATCCAAGTGGCCGGATTCCGTTACCAGAAAGACCAGGATACTGTAATCAGGGCGTTGCAATACCTGCCTAGGAATTATAACTTGTATCTCGTCGGCGACGGTGCAAGGAGGGAAGAACTTGAAAGTCTTGTGTCTGTATTGAATTTACAAAGACAGGTGCACTTTTTGGGTGCCCGCACGGATGTCCCCTCTTTGTTGCAGAAATCAGATGTTGTTGTTGTGTCGTCGCATTGGGAAGGTTTCGGCCTGGCAGCCGTGGAAGGCATGGCAGCAGGCAAGCCTGTTTTTGCGAGCGATATAGTTGGCCTTAGGGAAGTTGTTGGCGGGGCGGGAATCCTGTTCGGGCATGGCAATGAAAGGGATTTAGCTGAAAAGGTGGAATATATAATGTCAAATATGTCCTATTATAGGAAGATAGCTGAAAAATGCCGACAGCGTGCCAAGGGCTTTGATATTTCCAAAACGGTTGCGGGTTATATAAGAACATACCAAGACTTGTTGCAATGAAAATCGTTAGGACTTCCACTGTTCCTACTTCCCTTGATACTTTCTGCTGCGGTTTGTTGAGGGAACTAAAGGAAACTGACGGTTATGATGTAATAGCTGTAAGTTCTCCCGGGAAAGAACTTGATGATATACGCGACAGGGAGGGCGTAAGGACATACGCGGTAAAAATGGAACGCCATATTTCCCCCCTCCGGGATTTTAAAAGTTTGCTAGGATTAATAAAGGTGTTCCGAAAGGAAAAACCGCAGATGGTGCATTCCATGACGCCCAAAGCCGGCTTGTTGTCAATGCTGGCTGCGTGGGTGTGCCGTGTGCCTGTAAGGTTGCATACCTTTACAGGACTTGTTTTCCCTACTGCCAAAGGACTAAAACAAAAGATTCTGATATTTACAGACCGTTTGACTTGCGCTTGTGCCACGCATGTCGTTCCCGAAGGGCAAGGCGTGAGGAATGATTTGGTTAAATACAAAATCACGCGGAAACCTTTAAAAGTCCTTGGCTATGGGAATATCCGCGGGATAGACTTGGCATATTATGACCGTACACCAGAGGTAATGGCTCAAGCCGCAAAAATACGCAAAGACGGCTTGTTGACTTTTATTTTTGTCGGTCGTCTTGTTGGCGACAAGGGAATTAATGAATTGGTCTCGGCTTTCAGCACACTGAATAAAAAATATCCTCATACACGGTTGTTATTAGTCGGGCAGCAGGAACAAAAGTTGGATCCTTTGCACACGGACACACTTGCGGAGATAGGCGATAATCCGGCTATAGAAGCAGTCGGACTGAAGAATGATGTCCGTCCGTGGCTGGCGGCTTCAGACGTATTTGTGTTTCCGAGTTACAGGGAGGGTTTCCCGAATGTTGTCATAGAAGCCGGTGCCATGGGACTTCCCTCTATAGTCACGGATATTAACGGCTCAAATGAGATTGTTATTGACGGAGAGAACGGCATTATAATACCTCCGCGTCAGACAAATCCATTATATGAGGCAATGGAGTTTTTTATTACAGATGCAGGTTTTGCGTCTCGCCTTTCCTCTAATGCTCGCGAACTTATATCATCTCGTTTTGAACAAGGTTATGTCCGTCAATGCCTAAAAGATTATTATAAAGAAATTTTATCAACTATACGGTAACTTGGTTTTGCCCGTTAATTGTTAATTTATAATCAAGTTTCAATGTACAAGCATTTTTTTAAGCGCGTAATAGATTTCACGGTAGTATTGTGTGCGTTGCTGATTATTTGGCCCATACTGTTGATTATTACGGTATGGCTTCATTTTGCAAACAAAGGTGCGGGGGCGTTTTTCCTGCAAGAAAGACTTGGTAAAGATGAAAAGGTATTTAAGATCGTGAAGTTTAAAACAATGACCGACGAACGCGATGTTGACGGAAATTTATTACCCGACGAAGCTCGCATAACAAAGATCGGCCGTTTTATTCGTTCAACGTCAATAGATGAATTACCCCAACTATGGAATGTTCTTGTTGGAGATATGGCTATAATAGGTCCTAGACCGTTGTTGGTGCGTTATAAGTCATGGTATACAGAAGAAGAACACCATAGACATGATGTCCGTCCAGGAATAAGTGGTTATGCGCAGAGTCATGGTAGAAATAAAATATCATGGGATGAAAAGCTTGCAATGGACGTTTGGTATGTTAACCATGTTTCACTCAAAACAGACTTATCGATTTTTATTATGACTATAAAGTCTGTTTTGTTGCGGGAGTCAGTAGAGGTGGCCGGTGTAGAAGCTTTAGACGTATGTAGAATGAAGGAGAGAAATGAAAGTCATTAAATAACAATTTAATAATGAAAAAAGCGTTAGTACTTGGTGCTACAGGCCAATTGGGCTGTTATAGTGCACTAGCATTAAAAGATAAAGGTTATGATGTAATAGCTGTTGGAAGAAGAATTTCAGACGGTGGTTTTTTTGCAACAAAAGGAATTAATTTTATAGGAGGATTTGATATAGCAAAAAAAGAAACGTTTGATATTATTCCAAATCATAGATATGATGTTGTAGTTAACATGGCAGGTACGATGCCCGCGCATGCTGATATGAAAATGATGCCTTATGTGCAAAGTATTGTAGTAGGTACTGTAAATTTGTGTAATTGGATGAATCAAAATGGCACAAAGCGCATCGTATTTAACACGACGCCAAGTGATGTCGTCGAATATTGGGGCGCGAAGATTCCAATAGATGATGATGCAATTCGCTCTTTCCCTAAAACAGGTGGCGATCATGCTGTTTATGCAATTTGTAAGCGAGCAGCTTGTGATATATTGGAGCATGAACATATAGCAGATGGTTTGGAACCATGTGTTTTTCGTCATTTTATGGTATATGGATGGCATCCTGATGCGTATTATTATCTAAATGGTGAAAAGAAAATGTTACCATGGCGATATATGATACGTCGTTGTATTAACGGCAAAGGGATTGATGTGTATGGTGATCCATCTCGTTTAAAAGAGCTTTTGTATATTAAAGATTTTGCAGCTGCTGTTGTAAGAGCCGCAGAAACGAATGTTTGTGGAATTTTCAATTTACCAGGCTATAAGCCTTATTCCCTAGATGAAATGGTTGATGGTATCATGAATGCGTTTGCTTTAAAAGGTGCAGTGAAGAATTATAGGCCAGATATGCCGGATACTCCTCAAATTCTTCTTTCTGGCAAGAAAAGTGAAACGGTATTAGGATGGAAACCACAATGGAAATGGAAGGATGCGTGTCTTGATATGAAAGAAGAATGTATAAGCAATCCAATCGAATTGATGTGGGGCTCAAATGATGAAGAAGATCGTATAAAATGAAATGATTTGTATTTGTTAAAATGAACTTTACAGTTTTAGATACTATTGCCCGACAGCACGATACACCATTTTATTTAATGGATGAAGATGTGTATTTAAAAAACATTACAGCATTTCGAGAAGCTTTTAAAAAGAAGTATGATAAACTAATAGTAGGATATTCTTTTAAAACAAATTATGTTCCTGCTTTATGTAAGGTTGCAAAAGATATAGGTTGTTATGCGGAAGTAGTTTCAGAAATGGAATATTCTTTAGCAAAGCGTATAGGGTTTGAGAATATTATATTTAATGGTCCAATAAAGAAGGTCGAGTGTTTAAAGCGGGCATTAGTTGATAATGCAATAATCAATTTGGATTCTCTATATGAGTTGGATGCCATAATAGAATATAAAATGTCGCATCCTAATGAAAGCGTGAGTATCGGATTACGTTTAAATATAGACCTGACGGATAACGAAGGAGTTTCTAAAGTGCAGTGTGGGCTTCGTGTAGGTCGATTCGGTTTCACTAGAAATATATTGGAGGAAATAATACCAATATTGCAAAATAAAGATATTAAGATAGTATCATTGCATGGGCATACGTCATCATCAGATCGAGCAGTATCTAATTACGAACTTATCGTAAAACAGATGTTAAATGTGTGTGAAAATTTTGACTTAAAAGATTTGCAATATTTTGATGTAGGCGGCGGTTTCTTTGGTGCGGCTGCCAAGGGAGTAGACACAAAAAACAAACCAACTTACGATGATTATGCAAACTGCATATTAGATGTATGTCTTAATAACAAGTGGTTTATGCAAACGATTCCCAATATAGTAATAGAACCTGGTGTCTCAGTAGTTGCTAATGTTTTTTCTTATGTATCTAAAATTTTCCAGGTAAAAGATATTGCAGGACAAAGATTTATTACAACGGATGGGACTGTTTTTGATGTAAAACCAACGCTACATAATTACAATTTACCGTATAAGTTTTATGTTAAGAAGGATACTGTTGATATTTACAGTGCGAATCTGGTTGGCTCGACTTGTATGGAAAAAGACGTGATTTTAAGAGATATAGAAGTTCCGTATAGTGTAGATTATGGTGATTATGTTAAGATAGAAGGTGTTGGAGCTTATACAATATCGCTTACGCCAACATTTATCAATTATTTGAGTCCTATTTTATCCGTAAAAGATAATAAGATTACGGTTATAAGAAAAAGGCAAACAATAGATGATATTATATCTTTATATTACTTATGAACATTCTATTTACATGTGCCGGTAGACGTACATATTTGCTGAAATATTTTAAAGAAAATCTTTCGGTTGGAGATAAAATAGTAGCAACTGACATGCAACTGTCTGCACCTGCGTTACAAGTAGCAGATGTTAAATTGCAAGTTCCAGCTGTGTACTCTCCTGATTATGTGGATACCATACTGCATATTTGCAAGGAATATGATATAGCAGCTGTTTTTTCGTTGAATGATTTGGAACTGCCTGTTTTGGCAGAGAACAAGCCGCAATTTGAAGCTCAAGGGGTGAAACTTATTGTAAGTGATACTCCAGTAATAGAAATAGCATTTGATAAGTATAAAACGGCTAAGTGGATAGAATCTATTGGGCTTGCTGCTCCAAAAACTTACGTACGCCTTAAAGATGTTAAGGATGCATTGAGTAAAGGAGATGTTTGCTTCCCACTTTTCATGAAACCTCGTTGGGGATCCGGTTCTATAGGTCTTGAGAGTATTTCCGACATGGAAGAGCTGGACATATATTATGGCCTTCTTATGAAGAAAATAAAAAAGACCATTTTAGCGACAGCTTCTGTAGGGGATGAATATATCATCATTCAAGAAAAATTGACAGGTAATGAGTACGGTCTTGATGTTATGAATAATTTAGATGGTAAAAATGTGGGTGTAAGTGTAAAACAGAAACTTGCCATGCGTTCTGGAGAGACCGACAAAGCAATTACAGTGAATCTTCCAGAAGTCCATGAGATAGGCCGTATAATAGGCGATGCTTTAGGTCATATAGGTAATTTAGACGTGGATATTATGCAGAGAGCAGACGGTACATATTGTGTGCTTGAATTAAATCCACGTTTTGGTGGCGGTTTCCCATTTAGCTACGAGGCAGGAGTTAATTTACCGAAAGTGTTGATACAATGGATTAAAAATGAACCAGCAGACTTATCTTTGTTAGAGCCTGCTTATGGAAAGATGTTTGCAAAAAATGATTATTTGTTAGAGATAAAATAAAAAACATGGCAGAAAGAAAATCTCGTATTTACTTGTGTCTGGCTCATATGAGCGGGAATGAAATGAAATATATCCAGGAGGCGTTCGACACTAACTGGGTCGTGCCTCTTGGGCCTAACGTTAACGGTTTTGAAGCTGATTTGGAGGCGTTCGTCAACGGTGTTAAGGCCGACGGCGACGGGGAAAGGAAACTTGTCGACTTTTCCGTCGGCAACAAAGCCGTGAATTTATCGTTGGAAGTTTCCGTGGATGACAAAAAAGGAGCGGCGTACAAAAAAACTTTGAACAAGAAAGTGGTGGCTCTCTCTGCCGGTACGGCTGCTGTACATCTGGCGCTGCTGGCGTGCGGCGTTGGGCCGGGCGATGAGGTGCTCGTACAGAGTTTCACATTTTGTGCGTCGTCGCACCCCGTTACGTATCTTGGTGCCACGCCCGTGTTTGTCGATTCCGAGGAAGATACGTGGAACATGGACCCACATCTGCTTGAGGAAGCAATAAAAGACCGCATGGCAAAGACCGGCAAGAAGCCCAAGGCCATTGTTCCTGTCTACCTTTACGGTATGCCGGCCAAGATAGACGAGATTATGGCTGTGGCCGATCGTTACGACATACCCGTAATAGAGGACGCGGCTGAGGGCTTAGGCAGCCGCTACGACGGGCAAGTGTGCGGTACGTTTGGCCGCTATGGCGTGTTGTCGTTCAACGGCAACAAGATGATTACTACCTCTGGCGGCGGCGCTTTGATTTGTCCTGACGAGGAAGCCAAGAAAAAGATAATGTTCTATGCCACGCAGGCGCGCGAATCGTACCCGTATTACCAGCACGAGGAAATAGGTTACAATTACCGCATGAGCAATATATGCGCCGGCATAGGTCGCGGACAGATGACCGTTTTAGACGAGCACATCGAGCACCACAAACACGTGGCCCGCATGTACAAGGAATTGCTTGGGGGGATTGCCGGGATAACGTTCCACGAGAATCCTTCGCTCCGCTACGACAGCAACTATTGGCTCAGCACCATAATTCTTGACCCGAATCTCAAGGTAAAGGGCGAGGACAAGGCATACGCCGCAGCCGTGCAGGGAGCTGTGGGCGGTGCTGCGGGAGTAACACACGCAGCGGCAACGCTCCACACCGATTGCGAACCAAACCGCAACGTCGAGGCCATGCGCATGGCGTTGGACGCGGCGGGCATAGAGAGCCGTCCCTTGTGGAAGCCTATGCATAAGCAGCCTGTTTACAAGGATAATCCGTGTTACGTGAACGGAGTGAGCGAAAAACTGTTCAAATGTGGCCTTTGCCTGCCCAGCGGCCCTTGCGTCACCGACGAGGATGTGCACTACATAGTAGACTGTTTGAAAGAACAGATAGAAAGGTAAGGAAGTTTAGGTAAACGTCTTAATCTTGCGCACCAATTATATATGATTAGCCTTGTTGAAAGTAAATAGAAGTAGACTGAATATTAGAAATTTGATATGTCAGTTAGGCAAGTAAAAAGTTTTATTATAGATTTGTTGTATTGGTATTTAGGCAAACTCCGGGTTTTCAAAACTTATTTTTTGCATGTTCCACGGTATCTTAAGCCCATACCAAATAAGATAGAAGGTGAAATATTGATAATAGTTCCCCATGCAGACGATGAATTAATTGGATGTCACCAATTTATTAGGCATAACATTAATAATGCGACATTGTTTTATTGTGGCTTTACGGGTAAAAATAAAACGCAAGAAAACCATATTGTCAGGTTGGACGAGTTTAAAAAATATTGCGAACAATCAAATTGCAAGTATGTAGTGTCAAGTGAAAATGTAAAGGAAGATTTATATTCTTATCTTGACGAAGCAAAACCTGATATTGTGGCAATACCGTCAATGGTGGATTGGCACAGCGAACACCGTGTTATTAATTATTATATTAGGGATTACATAAATAGCCACCGCAATCCTTGTATTAAATCAGTACTTTGGTATCATTTAAGCGTCCCGTTGTATGCAGGAAATGCCAACTACGCCTGCCTGATGGACAAAAAAATGCACTTAGGGAAATGGAACACGTTTAAGGGCATTTACCATTCTCAAATGAATATCGACATAAAGCGTTTCATGTTGGCCGAACGCGATTGTATAGATAACGCGTATGCAGCGGAAACCTTTCTTGTGATGGATGTAAACGAATTTCAAAGAAAGGTTAGAGAACTGGCAAAAAAAGAACAAGATTTGAACGCTCTGAAGCCTTTGTTGCAAAATTATAACGCATTGGTTATGCGCTCATCTGAATTTTACCGACAGGCGAAATGAAAAACGTAGCAATAACAACTTTCATATCACATAATTTTGGTACATGCCTACAGGCATTTGCGCTCAAACGGGCAGTAGAAAAACTCAGGTTTTCACCTGTGGTTGTCACTTCCCGCAAAATAGGATCTCCCCCCCAAAAAAAACGGGTAAGCACTGCTATATGTCTAATTCTTGGTTTGCTAAAGAAATACGGGCCTATAAGATTTATAAAATTCCTAAAAGCAAGGAGATATTGGGCTTTAAACGATGTTCAATTTCTTCGATTTGTACAAGACTACCTGCCGGTACAGAATAATAAGGACAACTTATCTTCCCAAAACTTTTCTTATGCCATAGCTGGGAGTGACATGATATGGTCTGCTGAATATACTGAAAATATGGATTTGTACTTCTTGAGGTGGGTTGAACCATACAAACGGATAGCATACGCTCCAAGCTTCGGGGAAACAAACGTTGAATTAGCAATCCAAAATATACACAGCCGGTATATAAGGGAGTTTAAAAACGTTTCTTGTAGGGAACAAAGCGGCTGCGAATATATAAAAAAGATAGCAGGTGTCGATGCAAAACTCGTATGCGACCCGACGCTTTTGTTTACTTCTGCCGAATGGCACGGACTACTTGATTTCACGACATCAAATTCACCGATCATATTGGTAAATTGTTTTGGTGGATTGGACAAAACCGATACACTATACTTGAAGCAATTGGCAAAACGAAAGGGTTTGCAGGTAAGATACCTGAATACAGGGATAGACGAAGCATTAAATGAGGCAAAATATGGTTTTGAAGGATATGGCCCTATACAATTCCTTTCGCTAAGTTCCAGCTGTGAGTTCCAGATTGTGAATGGCTACCATGGATTGTTGTTCGCGCTTACCTTTGGTAAACCGTTCGTAGTGTTGCACAGGTATCAAGGCGAGCATTGGGCAAAGCATGAACAAAGGATGTCGGATATCTTGGACTACTTAGGATTATCGGATAGGTATATAAATAGTTTGAAGGAAATTAGCGACTTGCATTTTTCGCTGGATTATTCATGCGTCAATACTAAATTGGAGGCGTTTAGGAAAGAAAGTTGGGAGTATTTATCACATTCATTAAAACAATAATATCATGACAAAGCAAGAGTACAACCAATTCCTCGAAGCAGAAGTGTTTCCCGCAAAGTGTTCGCTAATATATCGACTTTATTATAGGCTTATAGGCTTATACTTAGATGGCCCACACCATGCGATCTATTTAATTCGCACGATGCAATATTCGGCTTCACATAAAGGTATTTTTTATTTTTTCAGAACATTGCTAATACAAAAGAGGCTCCTTCAAAAATATAGTATGCACATATCCCCCTATTGTATAATAGGAAAAGGGTTACATTTGCCTCATCCTATAGGAATCGTCATTGGTAAGCATGTGATTATTGGTGAGCACTGTTCTATATATCAATGTGTTACATTAGGGGGGGGTAGGACAGGAGATGTAAAAAAGCACAACCAGCCTACAATAGGTGACAATGTTACGATTTTTGCAGGGGCAATGGTCCTCGGAAAACTACATGTCAATGACAATTCAATAATTGCAGCCAATAGTGTGCTGCTGAAAGATACGGAGGGAAGCGGTGTGTATGCTGGAAGTCCTGCAAGGAAAGTGAAATAATGATAGAAGATATAGTAAATAATAAAGTTTGTTTTGGTTGCGGTGCATGTGAACAGACATGTGCCGTAAAAGCTATTGAGATGATTCCGGATTCGGAAGGGTTTCTCGTACCGGAAGTGAATGAGGCTTTATGTATAAAATGTGGTGCTTGCAGGAAAGTATGCCAGGCTATACATCGCAAGGATGCCAACGAAGTAGAAAATGGTGTGCATTTAATCGTTCAAAACCACGATTATTGGAATACTAAAAAAAGTGCTTCAGGCGGTGCGTTCATAGGAATCGCCAATTACATACTGAAACAAGGAGGTGTTGTATTCGGAGCTGCAATGACCGAAGGGTGCAAGGTTAAGCATGTAAAAGCTGAAAATATTGCAGAATTGCGTGCTATGCAGAGTTCTAAATACGTTCAAAGCGATATTGGGCACACGTATAAAGAAGTAGCACGTTACCTCAAGCAAGAAAGGTATGTGTTATTTTCGGGCACACCATGCCAAGTGTCCGGGCTTTACAGTTACTTAAAAAGCGACAGCAGTTATTTGGTTACAATAGATATTATTTGCCATGGCGTGCCAAGCCCGTTGTTGTTTCATTCGTACATATCTTATGTGCAAAAATTGCATGGGTCGCGACTTAGGAATATAAGATTCAGAAAAAAGAATCCTATATTTAAGTCACGCAGCATGTATTTCTTTTGTGGCAGGTTGAAAAATGGTAAATCTATTGTTCAGCGACCAATACAAAACCCATATTTTAATATCTTCTTAAAAGGATTTGCTTTCAGGGAAACTTGTTACGGTTGCCCGTATGCGAATATTAACAGAATGGGAGATTTTACCATTGGCGATTGTGACAGTTCCCAACATTATCCTTATTTCCATCCTAATGAGTCTAATTCTGTACTAATGCTAAACAGTAAGAAGGCGCAAGCGCTTTGGGAATCAGGAATCAGCCTATGTTTTGATTATTCCCCGTTGGACATAAAGTTGGAAGCTTCCCATAATAAACAGCTGAGTGCACCTTTCCCACGCCCCGATGAAAGAGACGAAACATACGTTGACCTTAAACAATTGGACTTTTCCGCATTTTGCGGTAAATATTCCCAAAGACAGTCCTTGTTGTCTAAAATCAAGGTCTTATTAATCATATATTTGCCTCCAGTGGTGTTTAGGCTGAAATCCAAATTAAAAAAGCACTTTTATATTGAATCGAACTAAAGAAAAATCGGCCACTAAAGGAATGATTTGGAAGACACTTGAGCAATATAGTGTCATCGGCATACAGTTTTTGTTGCAGATCATTCTTGCACGCATTATAGAGCCGTCATCGTATGGAATTATCGCGATTGTTGGAATTTTCATAGGGCTCTCGAATGTATTTATCCAAAATGGCTTTTCTGTCGCGCTGGTTAGGCAAAAGGAAATAGAAAAAGACGACATTTCGTCTGTGTTCTATTTCTCGGTGCTTATGGCGGCATTGTTTTATGCAATGATTTTTTGCGCTTCGCCATACGTGTCACGCTTCTTTTCAATGCCCGAATTGGATGCCTTGCTGAAAGTTATGTCCGTTTCTTTGTTCCCGCAAGTTTATTGTTCAATACAAAATTCCCTGTTGAGGAGGCAAATGGATTTCAAAGCCATTTTCATCACAAATATTATTTCAGTCGCTGTTTCCGGCATTTTGGCAATCCTTGCAGCATACCGTGGAATGGGCGTTTGGGCTTTGGCGTTGCAGCACGTTTTGTACTGTTTTTTGTTTGCGTTTATGCTGGGCTTTTATACCAAGTGGTTTCCCTCTTTGGTGTTCAGTATAAAAAAAGTCCGGGGAATTTTGTCATTTGGCTGGAAAGTCTTGGTTACTTCCTTGTTCGACGAATTGTTCAATGAGTTAAGGTCCATCGTAATAGGTAGGTATTATAGCAGTTCCGATCTTGCGTTTTTTAACCGTGGCAAACAATTCCCGAATCTTATAATGAAAAGCACAAACGGTTCGCTCCAGGCTGTTTTGTTGCCCAAGTTGTCACAACTTCAGGATAATAAAACTGAGATGTTTGCTACTATTCGCAAGTCTGTTTCCGTAAGCACTTTTATAACGTTCCCGATATTGACTTCGCTTGCCGTATCGGCTGCTCCTTTGATAGAACTGCTTCTTACCGAAAAATGGCTTCCCTGCGTAATCTACCTGCAATTGCATTGCCTGTTTTATGCCACATGGCCGGTTTCTACGACATGCTCGCAAGCATTATATGCGGTAGGCAGGAGCGATGTCGTAGCCAAATTGGAGATTCCGAGAAAAATCATTGATTTCGTTTTCTTAGTTCTCTCAATGTCATACGGCGTCCTGGCCATTGCCGCAAGTAGTGTGTTGGTAAGTGTCTTATCGGGAATAGCATATCTTTTTGTAATGCAAAAATACCTTGATTATAAAGTAATATGGAATATTAGGAGTTTGGCTGCGCCTGTGTCCTTGTCGGCAATGGCGGGTTTAGCCGCATATCTTGTAAATTACCTACATTTTAATGTGCTGGCTACGCTTAGTTTGCAAATAGTCTGCGGGTTGTCTGTGTATGTTCTTTTAGCTTATATATTCAAGGTTGAAGCCCTGCGCATGTTTTGCATTAATCTGAAAGCCATAAGGAAAGGAAAATAAAGGAGCTTTAGAGGGCTAATGGATAACGAAACATACTCCTGCCCAATGGAGCAGGTTAAGCCGTTAACATGGCGGGGCGCTATTGTGCTCCGCCATGTTTGTTTTGTTTTGCCGTTGTCGTCAGGAACTCGTTGTATCGGTTGCCGCAAGCGTCCCATGTGATGCGCTGCTTGTCGGCGGCGGTGAGGTAGTTGCGGTGGGGAGGCAGGTGGTGCGAGGCTTCAACGGCTTTTCCTATTGCGGCGGCGAGCGATTCGGCGGTGTATTCTTCCATTTCGAACAGGAATTCTTTGTGTTCTATCAGGTTGCGCAGGTCGGGGCCGCCCGTGTCGTGTGAATATACAAGCGGCAGCCCGCAAGCCATTGCCTGGGCGAGCACCAGCCCGAATCCGTCCTGGCGCGAAGGCAACGCCAGGACTTTAGCTTTGGCATAATAATTTACCAGTTCGGTTTGGTTCACGGAGTGTATATGTGTAAAGTTCTTTTCCAAAGGAAACGGGTAATCCACTAAATTCCCTACATGCAAGAGCGTAAACCCGCCTTTGCGGCAAGCATCTACTAACATGTCCACGCCTTTTTGGTATGCCCAGTTGCCTACGAAGATTACGTCGTATTCGGGTTTTGCGTCCTTTATGGGGTAAAAGGAACTTACGTTTACACCATGAGGATTAATAAAAATTTTGTTCCCGTCCATACCGTGTGCCACAAAACTTTCGGCAGCATGAAGCGATGGGACGTATATTTTATCTGAAATATCATATTGTTTCAGTTCTACATGGATGTCTGGAGGGAATACTTGTTCGGCCGTGGGTATTGTTTTCAGTATCCGATCTTGTTCGAGTATGTGTTTCGCTCCACGGTGACAAATGATGTGTGCTCCGTATTTGCGGCGGGCTTTCTTTATTGCTCGGAGCGAACAGCCGCTTAAGGTTATGGCTATGTCGCATTCTTTTAGGAACAGACAAGCCAAGTAATCAACAATCCTGCAAACGCAATAGTACACGTACCTGTTGCCGTCAAACGGCAGCTTGGTTTTCCTGAATATGAACATCAGCGGGGCACATGCCCAAAAGAACGACACAACGTTCTTGCGCGGGAAACCGAATTTCTCGCAGCGCGATTTCGATACCATGGTATAGAACGTCACGTCGTGCCCGTGTTTTGCCAGTTGTATGGACATGTCGAGCAGGTGCGACCGTCCCGGTGTTATGATAGCGATTTTCATTCGTTTGGTTTTTCACGAACTCGTTATATGGTTTGCTAGCGAGCGCGTTTTATGTAGCCCAAAAGTAATGATTTATTTTGTTATGACAAGGTGAGGGTGTGTTAGTGCAGGTAATTGTGAGAAGTTGTTGTTCTTCTTGCGTTGCTATATATGCGGCGCATGGAGGTTTTAACTATTGTAAACGGAAAAACGGGGGTGGAATGGGAGGCTTTTTTGCGGGTATTGGAGAAAAGAAAAAATAGGTGGGACATATTTTAAAATACAAGGCACATATTTCGAAATATGTCCGACCTTTTTTCGGGCGGGTGAAAAGCGCTTAAAAAGAGGCTTTTGGGCGGTGTCTCTATGTCGTAGTCGGCTTTAACATTTCGTGCCCGGTTGCTTGTCGAAATGTTAACTATCCGTGTGGTGCGGTAATCGCATGTTTGTTCTGCCTTGCAATGCCGCATTATGTGCGCGTTGCATGTTTGTGCCGACTGACGTTGCTGCCGGACAAGGGCTTGGGGCTTTGGGGTGTGGATTGTGGGGAGTATGAACGGGTGTACATGGTTGCGGAAAATGGATTCCCGAGCGCTCTAAAAGAGGCGCACGGGTGCGTTTTGAATGGTCTGCAGTACATTTTCCAAAATGGGGGTTATAAAAAGCCTGAAAAAGGCATTGCGTTTGCGCATTTTTTTTAAATTTGCAGAGATATATTTGCTTTTAATTTATTTCTAACCTAAAATATTTAATCGGTATAATGAAAACAAGCAGACGGACTTTTCTTAAAACCGTGGGTGGGATAGGTTTGTTCACCATTGTCCCGCGCAGGGTGCTTGGCGGCAACGGGCACATTGCCCCGAGCGACCAGCTCACCAAAGGTATCATCGGCGTAGGCGGAATGGGGCGTTCGGGCAGCCATTTCACAAGTGACGAGCATTGTCGCCTTACCGCGGTGTGCGATGTTGACAAGAACCATCTTAACGACGCCGTTAAACAGGCGAAGGAGAACCTGAAGGAGGACGTGAAGTCGTACCACGATTTCCGCGATTTGATAAACGATCCAAATGTCGACGTGGTACATATCGCGACTCCGCCGCATTGGCACGCGCTTATGGCGATAGCTGCCGCAAAGGCGGGTAAGGATATTTGGTGCGAGAAGCCCATGACGCGTACCATAGGCGAAGGCCGCCGGGTGGTGGAGGCTATGAAGCGATACAACCGTGTGTTCAGGCTTAATACGTGGTTCCGTTTCACTGATACGTTCTACGGTTTGGGCACTACGGTGCAGCCTTTGAAGAAACTCGTAGACAGCGGGCTTTTAGGATGGCCGTTGAAGATTGTTGTGTCGGGCACTACCGGCTTTACATGGAAATTCTTCTGGGTTGGCAAGACGAATCTCGAGCCCCAGCCCGTGCCAGACGTGCTCGACTATGACATGTGGCTCGGCCCGGCTCCGTACAAACCATACAACGTGCACCGCACGCACCAGACGTTCCGCGGTTATTGGGACTACGACGGCGGCGGCCTTACCGATATGGGCCAGCACTATCTCGACCCTATACAATACCTGCTTGGCAAGGACGATACTTCGCCCATAAAGGTGGAGGTGGAAGCACCGCAGCAACATACCGACGCAGTAGGCATTTGGAAGAAGATTACATATACTTATGAGGACGGGTGCCAGATAATACTCGAAGGCGAAGGCTTCGAAAGCGCCGGCAAGACGGCTTACATCGAAGGCCCGAAAGGCAAGGTGTACAAAGGCTTCGAATGCACGATACCCGACATCATGAACAAACTGGCCGAGTTCCCCGACCCCGAACCGCAGCGCACCGATTTCCTCGACTGCATACGCACACGCCAGAAGTTCGCCCTCAACGAAGTGAACGGCCACCGCAGTTGTACGTTGGTCAACATGGCAGCCGTGGCTTTACGCCTCAACCGTCAGGAACTGAAGTTCGACCCCGTAACGCAGCTCTTTGTTGGCGACGACGCTGCAAACGCATTAGTCAACCAGCCTATGCGCGGAGAGTGGGGCTTATGAGTATGAACGTATAGAAAACAAGTAGCAAACAAACGAATATAAAAGCCTACGATATGAAAAAATATATATTATTCATAGCAGCAGCGTTGTTGCTTGGCAGCGCAACGATGTCGGCGCAAACCGACAGCCGCAACCGAACGGCCGAGACTATAGTTGCCGACGGGCTTGCCCAGCTTCCCACACAATCGTCCGAGACGTTCAACACCATCATGAACGAGCTGGCCTCGACAGGTGATAAGGGAATACTCCAGATTGCCTCAAGGCTGGTTCCGCCCGCAAACGGCAAGAACGCCGTGTTCGAATACGCCATTGGCGGTATAACCGACCTGGTAACCACCAAGAACGGCGAAAAATATCGCGCCTCCGTGCGCAAGGGCCTTGCCGAAGCTATCGAGAAATGCAACGACTACGACAACAAGGCTTTTCTCCTTACGCAGCTTGCAAAGTGCGCAACCAAGGAAGATATGCCTGTGTTCTCGAAATACTTAAAGGACAGCAAGCTTAGCGACTTGGTTATAATGCTGCTTACGTCCATTCCCGGAAATGATACCGAGCTTGCATACCTCGTGAAGAACACCGACCTTCCGCACCTGTCGCTTGCCAAAATGGTTACGGCGCGTAATATTCAGGGAGTGGAAGACGTGCTCCTCGGATGGACTAACGACAGCGACGCGAAAACGCTGAAAGAAGTTTACAACGCGCTTGCAACCGTTGGCACGTCTAAGTCGGTCGATGTCCTTGCGGACGCGGCCAAGAAAGTAAACTACGGACCGGACCCAACGTTTGCAACAAACGCTTACGCCAAGCTTCTTGAAAGTCTCGAAAACGATACGAAAACAGTCCAGAAAGGGGCAAAAGCCCTTATGAAGTCCGAAACGTCGGCCGTTCGCTGTGCGGGACTGAACCTGTTGCTCAAATCATCGGGCAAGGACGGCGTGAAAAACGTTCTCTCCGCTTTAAAAGACGATGACATTGAATATCGCAACACTGCGCTTGCCTGCGGCCTTGAATACTGCGGCGAACCTATCTTTACAGAGGTGACAAACAAATTCGGCAAACTCTCCGAACCCGCCCAGGTGGACGTAATGCGCTGGATTGGCAACAACCACGCAAAGGCAGGCGAGGCAGTAGTGTTGAAATACATGGCGTCGAGCGATACAACGCTTGCGCGCGAAGCCATGTTGGCAGCTTCCAAGATTGGAGGGAACACAATGCTGGCCGACCTGCTGAAATACGTTAGCGGCCCGAACGCAAATCAGGCCAAGGCGGCTTTGCTTTCGTTCAACGGCAAGATAAACGACGGAGTAGTGAGATTCCTAAATAGCAGCGAAGACGCAAAGGCCCTCGTTCCCCTTCTCGAGATTGCCGGCACGCGCCACATTCACGAGGCATACCAGAGGGTAGCAAAACTTACCGGCTCGTCGGACGCTTCGGTAAGCAACGCGGCATTCACGGCACTTTCCGGCGTGGCTTCACCTGACGTGTACGGCGATATATGCGCTATGCTCGACAAGTCGTCGGGCGAATCGACGGCCAAGTTGCAGAAGGCGGCTTGCAGTGCGCTGGCCGGCGAGAGTGCTGAGGTGCAGTTCAACCGCTTCAACGAGAGCATGAAAAATTCGTCGCACCCCGAGTATTATTACCAGCTTCTTGCACAGGCCGGCTCTGACAAGGCCATTGCAGTGATAGAGCAAGGCATGAAGCAAAGCAACACAAAAGAAGCCGCTTCGGCTGCAATGCTTAATGTCGACAACTCTGCGGTGCTCCCGATACTCATAAATATGGCACGTTCCGCCCAGGGAGAGCAGAAAGAAAAGACAATAAGCCGCTATCTCACTTTGGTAGACAAGGCACAGGTAAACGCCGTGCGCAAGTACCAGTTGCTGCGCGACGCATTGGAGCTTAACCCGTCGGACGCCCAGGTAAATAAAATACTCTCGGCACTGCGGACCACGAACACCGTACAGGCGTTGAACGTGGCGGCCAATTATCTTGGCAGTAGCACATGTTACCGTGCGGCGGCCGAGGCTGTAAGAGGCATAATCTCTTCTAACGGAGCGTTGAACGGCGGTGCGGACATAAAGAATGCTTTGCAGAAAGCCGTTGAGGCGTTCAGCAAGGACAAGGCCAACGGTGACGCCGACGCAGGTTATGCAATCGATGACGTTAACGGTTTGTTGTCCAAGACAACGGCGACGGGCTTCACGCTCGGCAGCGGTACCGCAACTCTTGCTGCCGGAAGTGCTCCAGCTTCACTCAATAAAGACTACGAGAATTTCCAGATAACGGTCGACTTCAAGGGAAGTGGCAAAGCAACCGCAACACTCCGCGGCGTTCCTGTCTTCACGATAGACGGCAGTTCGTTTGCTTTCGTCGGCCCTAAGGAAGCCAAGGCCCTTAATGCCGAAGGTGAGTGGAATACACTGGAAATAAAAGTAGTGGATGACCGTATCTTTACCTCGATAAACGGAACGGAGATAGCTGCAAACGCACTCTTGCCCGATATGGCGGGACTCAAGGCCGCGCCTGCTACAGGCAAGGTTGAAGTGGCCGTAAACGAGGGCGAGTTGCAGATACGCGACCTCTTAATCAACGAACTTCCCTCTACACCTGTGTTCAAACTCTCGCCCGAAGAGGAAAAAGAAGGCTTCGAAGTATTGTTCGACGGCCGCTCGCTCGAAAAATGGCAGGGCAACAAGACCAACTACACCACCGAGAACGGCGAAATCATCGTAACCGCAGCTTGGGGCGGAAGCGGCAACCTCTATACGAACAAGAAGTACCGCGATTTCGTGTTCCGTTTTGATTTCTGCTTTGCACAGCCCGGCATGAACAACGGTATCGGCGTGCGCACTAACATAGGAACCGACGCTGCATACGACGGTATGGAGATACAGATACTCGACCACGACGATCCTATCTATGCCGACTTGCACGACTACCAGCAGCATGGAGCTGTTTACGGTATTATCGTTCCGAAACGCGTTAAGTTTGGCGAGACGGGTACATGGAACTCAGAGGAAATCCGCGTTGTGGGCGACCACATCACGGTTACCGTGAACGGCGAGGTAATACTCGACGGAAACATACGCGAAGCCTGCAAGGGACATAACGTTGCGCCCGACGGTTCGGACTACAACCCATATACGGTTGACCACAAGAACCATCCGGGACTGTTCAACAAGGACGGCTACATCAGCTTCTGCGGCCACGGCCCGGGCATTAAGTTCCGCAACGTGCGTGTGCTCGATTTGAGCAACAGCAAGAAAAAACGCCGTTAAGCATAAACGCTGCGGCGGAATACACACAAACAAGTGCCGGCAACGTCCTCTTGCCGGCACTTGTTTTTACTGTATACGAACCGGCGGATTTGAGTAATATTTCCGCTATCATTATTTGTCTGCCTTTTTCGGGAGAGTTTTCAC
>CDTY01024048.1_pt1 | contig 99364 bp, 89 predicted proteins | sample 557731 | NCBI WGS metagenome assembly CDTY01 (sample SAMEA3182101, study PRJEB8094) | gut metagenome | biome: human; feature: gut; material: Stool; isolation source: human stool | place: Canada | collected 2013-02-12
GTTATATGGAAGAAAACAATTTGAATGATCCCAACATGATGAAAAAGCCTTTATTTTTCAATGGTAGGCATGAAAAATTAACAAGAGAGGGTATTACGTATATTCTGAAAATTTATGCAGACATGGCAAATAAACAGCAACCAGAAATTATTCCAAAGAAAATAAGTTGTCATTCTATTCGACATAGTAAAGCAATGCATCTTTTACAGGCAGGAGTAAATTTAGTATATATACGTGATATTTTAGGGCATGTTTCCATACAGACTACTGATATTTATGCACGTGCCGACTCCAAAGCAAAACGTGAAGCACTTGAAAATGCCTATACCAGATTAACCCCTAATACTATAACAGAGAAAGAGTGGGAACGAAATAAGAACTTATTAGAGTGGTTAAAGGGACTTGGATATTGATAATATTATGTAAAGTGTAAGTGACAAGTTGGTTTATAACAACTTGATTACAAACCAACTTTTACTCGCACTTTACATAACATATTACTTGTCATAATCGAACCGCTTGATGCAGGCAATGGCCTGCTCGAAAAGCGAATCAGGGATTTCCGTGGCAGTGGGAGGCGAGCCACCGCCTCCCCGTGGATGAGCCACCAGACAGTTACAGGTTAGAATCAGGCATATAGCCGCTACAATCACTCGCATACCGTAACCGTTTCAATGTTCACCAAAGGATTTTTTACAAGTTCCCCTCCGGTTCGGGGAATTCTGCCGGTTCCTCCCGTATCATCTTTCGCGTCATCCTTTTTCTCGTTGTTGAAATCAAAACTAAGCAGGAACAGTTGGGCAGGCTCTCCGTTATCCTCGAAGTAAATATCAATACTCTGTTGATCATCGCACTCGGAAGTGTAGTACAGCCGGAACACCTCCCTGTCAAGCGGATAACGGTCGTTGGGAAGCAACACCATCCCGTCGTCCATGCGGAGCGAGCCTTTGCCGTCAGGCTGGAAATAGCGGATGGTATAGCGTGCATCGGAGAACCGGCCTTCACGTTTGAGTTCGCACCGTATTTCCACGGTCTCGCCTTTCACGATACGTTTGGGCACGGGCATTGTTTCCACCGTGAAGGGATATCCCTGCTGCACATCCAGCTCATTGTCACAGGATACCAGGGCTATTGCCACTACAGTCGCAAGCATTGCCGAAAAGATAGCGGCAAACGCGTTTTGTTTATTTCTTTTTTTCATGTTCATTGTCATTTTAATGGTTGTTGTTTCTATTGTTCAATAATTCCTTCCCAATGTTGCAGGTATTCGTTCAAATCCTTGAATCCCTTGTACAGGGAGGAACAGTCCTCTATCTTGTTGCCGTAGCGTTTGCGGAGGGCTTCCAGTGTCCTTCGCCCCGCCTCGTCACGGTCCAGGTAACAATTGACCCGGTCGTACTTGTCAAGGAAACCATACGAGCGTTCCAATAAAGCCACCGAGTTCAGCACGAGGTAGTCATCGCCGCATCCCAAGCCGAGCACCATCCATGAGAGATAGTCAATGAACCCCTCGAAAATGTTACAGGTGTCCGAACCGTTGTCGATGAGCGATATGTCCTTCGGCGACATACTGCCCTTGAACAGGCGGCTGCGCAACTCATACCCACCGCTGATGTTTCTGAATCCGATGGAGAAGTACCGCTTGCCATGCAAGGTATATCTGACTTCCTCACAGTTTGGCAATGCCACATCGCTGTAAATGCCACGCTCTTTCAGATAATTGAGCAGGATTTTGTTGTTCAATGGCTCAATGCGTACATTCACGAAGCAATTCTCTTCACCAGGTGTGGTGTCGAAACATTTTTCTTTCGGACGGAAAACTATTTCCGGAACAATACCACCCAATGATTCCGAAATGAATTTAGCCTGCGACTTGAAATCACCGCTGCCAATGATTTCTCCTGCAAGCGAGAATATATCCCCGCCACGCCCGATGCCGAAGTCCTGCCACACATTCTTTAGAATATTCACCCTGAACGACGGTGTCCGTTCTTCCCGGTAAGGGGCGGAATACCACCATTCATTCCCTTTCCGGGCCGTCGGCTCATGTCCCATCCGTGCCAGAAAATCCGTAATGGGAATCTTCCTTATATCTTCTATATTCATAAGCCGTGATGTTTTAATTGATGATAAATTTCACGCCCAGCCCGAATTGCGTAGTAAACACGGACAGCGAACCTCCCCACAGGGCACGTTCCCGGATGCCGGCAAGCAGCACGATACGGTCCGTGACATAGGTTTCAAGCTCCAGTGTTATCGCCCCGCCATAGATAAAGGCATCCTTGGCGAGCAACTTCGAGCCATCATACAATATCTTATTCCCCCAATTCACGGTTTCGTAACCGGCCAAAGCCGATCCGCCGATAGAAAGGAACAGTGTCTTGGAAGGGTCGGATAGGAATTTCAGGTAGTAACCGCCCTCGGCAGTGAACTGTGCTCGCGGAACGGAAACGTTCCGATACTCGTAATTCTTCAGCAGGTATTCCGCACCGACAACCCAGCGGTTGGCTTTTTTGGTATATCCCGATACCGCGAATCCAGCATAATGGTTCAAGGGATATTTCGAACCTTCCGCAAACCCTCCCCGCAGTTCCACGCCTTTCATGCCGGGGAGACAGCGTTGGGCGTATGCCTGCCCTGAAAACAGGGCAAGCGATACGACCGCTATTAACATACAGATGACTTTACGCATGGCTACTTCACTTTAAGTTCGTTGATGACCTTCGCCCTTACAATGTCCTCGCTCTCCACGGTGAACGACTGGTGACGCCCGCCGCTTTTCTCGTTCAGTTCCACGACCAATACCTTGTCGGCAGGAATGGTGAACTTGTCAAAGGTGAACACGGTACGCTCGTCCTTATTTCCAGCTACCATAGTGGCATAGTTGTAAGCTCTGAGAGGGAAAATAATCTGCTCCTGGATGGCTGTACGCTTCATCACCTTCTTATCCACAATCTTGAACGTCACGAAATCCACCTCGAAAGGCACATTCGACTGGTTGCGTACCTGCGTGTGGAAATAGAGCAGCCCGTTATGGGTATAAATACCGCGCAGGAGGTACTGGATGCCGAAAGCCTTGCTACCGATGTGCTTGACATGGCGTTTGTTCTCTTTGTGGATACTCTTGTTGATCAGTTGCACGAGCTTGGGGGATTCACTGCCCAGTTCCTTTAGATATATGTCAAGCGCGTTGTTCGGACGGTTCACCTTGCTGCCGTCATGGATGAAGTCCTTCATCTCGATGTTCAGCAACAACGGCTCGTCCGCATACTTGACATTGAACGTGTAGAAACTGCCGCTTTCGGTGATGACCGACATGTTCGTCTCGTCACGGAAATTCCTGACCACCGCCTTTACGCGGATAACATTCTCCGCACCGTCGGCCTTTCCCGCCACAAGATTCGGGGAACCGAGGTCCACATAGCGGACAGCGGAGGGGAAGATGATGTGCGTGGTCTTGTCGTAGGTCACTTCCAGCCCATACGGGGGAACCATCCTGTCAAAGGTGAGCTTCCGGGTCAGACCGTGGTAGAGGTCGCCATCCTCCTGCCCGGGATAGAGTTCCCTGGTCATTGTGACTCTGCCTGTTTCTGCCGATATAGAATCGGCTGCATTCTGTGCAAAAGCACTCACTGCGCCCGTCATGAGGGCAAACATTACAAAAATCTTTTTCATACTTTGTGAATTTTAATGGGTTATTGATTATCGTTCTGGTAAAGCATCAGGGTATAACCGGATTTGAGGTGTACTTTTTCCTCACGCATCTTCCGGGATATGTATTGCGACACTCCCTGTATGGCACCCCTGCCGAGTTCGGAGAGCAGCTGGTCTCCGGCTGACTGGTTGGTGATGGATATGCTCGTGCCGAGGTTTTGTCCCAAGTTGGCCGCTACCTCCTTGGCGGCATTCGCTTCCATCGAGCCGGGAATGAAGATGCCCTCCTGTCCGTCATTGTCATACACGGCAAGCTCCACGGGAATGATGATGCCGTCGTGCTCCACCTGTATGATTCCAATGCCGAGCCTTTCGCCTTGTATGCGCCCCTCGCCCGTGACAAGGGAGTTGCGTGGAAGGACATACCTGCCGACACGCATCGGTTCCAAAAGCCTTAACCTAACGCTCTGCCCGCTTCTTATGGTCTGGTCACCATGCACGCAGGCACGGATGGTATTCCTCGTATGCCCGTCAGCCGTCTTTCCCACGGCGGTATGGAATCCAGCATGTCCGGTCTGTGCCATCCGTGCCAACAGTACAGAATCACTGACGGGTTGCGGAAGCGATGACACCACCGGTGTGGAGACCTGTCCCACGGGAACGGCTCTTGCCTTCCTGCCGTTGGCGGCAGGTTCGGTTTCTTCCCGTTTTTCCGTACCTGCGCCATCCTTGCCCGGCGTATATTTGGCGGCCAGTTCGTAAGATTTTTCCAGCAATGCTACCTGCTCCTCGTAGGTCATCTGTGCGGGTTGCTGTACCGCGGCAGCCTGCTTCAACTGCTCCACCTCGGCTTTCAATGCCTCCTTTTCGGGGTCTTCTCTCGGTGCCTCATAGAAACTGCCGAGCGTGGCGTTGATATCGTTATAGGCGGATGTGGACGAAGATATGGCCCCATTCCTGCGGTTTCCACTGCCACGATAGGATGATGCACTTTCGGATTCCCGCTCCTGCGGTATTTCCACGACAGGACTGCGTGTTTCATTCTGCCTGTTTTCATCGGCAAGCGCGGAGAAATCCTCCAGCGTGCGCATCTTCTCTTCCTGCCTGCGTTTCATGTCTGCCTGCTCGTAGGCGGCAATCTTGTCCGCCTCGATACCTGCCCCTCTCGGGTCGGGCAGTTCGGAATTGAAACCGGCATTCCTTTCCTCCCTCTGCCGTTCCTCCTTGGACGGCGCGAAAATCAGCCACATGCAGCCGACAAACAGGAGGAACATTCCGGCAAAGACCAGGTATTTCCTGATTTCCTGCCTCTGTCTCAATTTGTTTGCATCGTTACTCATTGTCTTCTTTGTTGAACTGGTTAAAAAACTCTTCCATCTCGCGGATTTTACTGTCCGTAAGGGTGTCCGCCTGAATAAAGTCCGGGATATCCAGCGGGGTTATCTCGATGACCTCACGTTTGGCATCCTCCCGTCCAATGTCGTATATGGCGCGGAAAATCATGTAGAAATTCCCAAGCGCGAACAGGACGGTCAGCACGACGATGGTTATCACTCTCTTTTCTGGACTCAGCCCGGCGCAGACACCGCGCAGTTTTTCTTCGACCAAGTCTTTGATTTTTACAAGCATCTTTTTCATACATTCAAAATTTAACGGTCATATACTCTGATGTCCCTGTTTTCCACCACACGGAAGGCTTCGAGGATGAAGCCGTGCGGATTGTTGTCGCTGCGGGTGGAATTGAGCAGCCTGCCCCGCGTGACGAGGCTGCGCTCCGTCACGCTCTTCTCCCGGATGATGGAAAGGCGGGCATACGTCACTACCTCATACGGGTAGCTGTTGAAGTCGCATTTCACGCTGTCAATCCCGATGCGCTGGCTCATGTTGCCGGAGATGATCCGGTTGTAGTAGCCCTGTTCCGCCAGATCCCGGTAATGGGCATAGGCAGAGCGGTCGCTCAGGAACATGGCACGCTGGATATTGCCCTCTATCGCACTCTTGTCAGGAGCCAGCGAAAAAAATAGCTCATGGAAGCGTCTGACATGCTCCCTCGCCTCCACGGGACGGTTCTGCTCCAGGTCCTGCGAGAGGGCGAGCATGAGCGACTTCCCCTCGTCCAGCACATAGATTTTCTGTCTCTGCGCCTCGGCAAAGCCGTATGCCTTCCACACCGAATATCCCACAAGCAGGGTACACGCGCAGAGATAGACGATACCGAACAGGCGCAAATGCCTGAAACTGGTCTCGATGTTTTTTAATGATTTGAATTCCATTCCAATGTCGTTTTAAGATGGTTATTACTATTTGATAAGCCTTCCTGCGATGTTGCCTACCGCCGCACCGCCGGCTCCTGCCACCACGGAACCGGTTTTGGATGCCGTCTGGGTCACGTTCTTGCCGTAATTGCCTGCACCGCCTCCTGCCTGGATAATCCAGTTGGCCACTGTCGGGATGGTGAAATACCCGATGATACCGATAATCAGAAAAGTGATGTAAACCCCGTTGGAGCCGTCCGGGATGAAGTTCGGGTCGGAAAGCTGTTCGATGTCCTGCCGGAGCATCAACACCTGTATCCGTGCCAGCACACTGCTGAAGAGGTCACTCACCGGGAGCCACAGGTAAATGCTGATATAACGGACGAACCATTGGCTGAGCGAGGCCTGGAAACCGTCCCAGCAGGACAGGGCGAACGAAATCGGTCCCAGTATCGAAAGCACGATCAGGAAGAACGTCCGCAGCGTGTCGATGACAAGGGCGGCCGCGTTGAACATGAGTTCCAGCAGTTCGCGGAAGAAATTCTGAACCGCCTTCTTCATGTTATACATTGCCCGGTCCACATACATCCCGCAGGCCTCTATCGCGTCCATCACCCCCAGTTCGTCCAGTTTGTTGTCGAAGGACTCCTTGTCGACCAGATAGGCCGTCTCGGGATTGCGCTTCATCGCCTCGAACTCCAGCCTGTCCTTCTGCGCCCGGTACTCGTTCATGTCGAAGGTCTGTGCCTCCAGTATTGAATGTGTACCTTTCACGATAGGCGACATGACACTGTTCAGCGTGCCCAGCACGATGGTCGGGAAAAACATGATACATAACCCCAACGCAAACGGACGGAGAAGGGGAAAGACATCCACGGGCTCCGCCCTTGCCAGAGACTGCCATACCCGGTAGGCCACATAGAACAGGGCACCAAGCCCCGCGAGTCCTTTCGCCACACCCGTCATATGCGAACAGAGCGGCATCATATCCGTGTAGAGGTTTTGCAGGATCTGATGCAGATTGTCGAAATTTATTGCCAACAATACCATAAGCAAATCGGATTAGGGATTACCAGTAACGTTCATTCGGTGAGCCGTAAAGGGCCATCACACGGTCCAGGTCGTTCCGTTTCTTGGCACGCAGGTAGGAAACGCCGATGTTCTTGTTGGTGTAATATTGCACCAGGCTGCGATATTGCAGCATATCGGTGTAGCAGCGGTCGATGATATCCATCCGCTCCTTGTCGTTCATCGAAAGTCCGTTCTCGTTGACCACCGTTTTCAGGTCGTTCAGCAGGTGTGCACTCTCTTCCAGAAGTTTCGTGTAACCGATCGCGATGGCACTCAGCTCTTCCGGCGTGAAATAAGGGTCGCTGAGCATACGCTCGAAACTGTTCACGTAGATGTCCGTGATGTCACCGACCATGAGAATGGTATGCTGCACCTTACGCGCGTCACGGACAAGGTTCTTGATCTTGCGAAGCCCGTCGTAATACTCTTTGCCTTGCTTGTAAATCTTCACGGTCTCCTGAAAATTGTTGAGCATATTGCTCGCTGTGGAAGACGTGTGAACGATATTCTTGGCAGCATTGATGATGCCCTGGGCAAGATTGCCGGGATCGCTCACGACCCATTGCGCTTTCGCTGTAAGGCTGATGAAGAAACAGCCCATACACAGCATGAGGATTTTCTTTTTCATGATGTAACTGTTTTAATTGGTGAATAAAATTCTGTTGAAATTCAAAGTCCCATTTTCCGCCCCTTGGACGGCGGGTTGCGGAGGATAGGCTTGTGTACCTGCTTCGGACGTTTCGCCTCCGGCGTCTTTTCCTTCCCTTGTCTGAGGGAAGCGAAAAACTCATTGGCATACGGTCCGCGTCCTGTCATCTTCACAAACCTGGCATCCAGTTCCCGATATGCTTTCTCCGCCTGACAGGAGCGTTCCGTGGCAGAGGCATTTTTGTCTATGCCGTACTTGACGAGAAATGCCGGACTTATGTGGATAATGTCGTGAACTGTATCCGGTGAAGCTGCAATCCATCCCAAATATTCCAACTCCTCATTCAGTTTTTCAAGATAGTCCACAGGTGGATGGGGGCAAAGCTTCTCAAGAAGCTCTTCTGCACGGTGTGTCAGCCTGGCATTGACTTCCAGACAGTCAGGTATTTCTCCTGTCTGTCTTTTCTGTTTGTATTCATTGTCGTCCATATCTTCAAGTTGGTGGAACAGCCGGTAATCCTCTGTGAATCCGAAATAATCACGGATGCCTTTCGGAATGTCCCAGCCAATCATCAAGGAATCGTAAAGGACGGTAATGATCTCCTCGCGTTTCCGTTGGTCTGATTCCAAATCACTATACATAGCTATTGATTTTAAATTGTTTATATTATTGTTTTCATTTCTCGCTTGCTCTCCGCCAACTGCTTGATGGCAAGTTCGATATTGCCGCCCAACTTTTCGGAAAGACGGAACAGTTCCAATTTTTCCGTTTCCTCGGTTGTGTAGCACACATATTCTTCAAGCGATACCTCGGTGGCATATACCGCCGACTGTGTACCGCCCAGACCAATCCAGACCTCCTTATATTTTCTGGAAGGATAGTTCGCCATGTTGATGGAAAGGATCTGCGCACGTTCCTTGTCGGTCAGACCGAGCAACGCCTGTATCTCATCGAACTTGTTGACATATTTCCTTTGGTCAAGGAGAATCTTGCAGTCGCTGTTGTTGATGATGGTACCCTTCACAATCGGCGATGAGATGATGTCCTCGACCTCCTGAGTTACGACAACGGCCTCGCCGAAGAACTTTCTGACGGTCTTAAAGAGATACTTCAGATATTCCGCCATGCCCTCCTTGCTGATGGCTTTCCAGGCTTCTTCCAGCAATATCATCTTACGGACACCTTTCAACTTCCTCATCTTGTTGATGAAGGTTTCCATGATGATGATGGTCACAATCGGGAACAGTACCTTGTTGTCCTTGATATTGTCCAACTCAAAGACAATGAAGCGTTTACCGAGTAAATCAAGCTGCTTGTCGCTGTTCAGAAGGTAGTCATACTCGCCGCCCCGGTAGTAAGGTTCAAGCACGTTCAGGAAGTTGAATACATCGAAATCCTTCTCGCGGGTGCGCTTCTCCTTCAGAATGTCCTGGTACTCGTCACGGATGAACTCGTAGAAGGTATTGAAGGAAGGTCTGTTGTCCCTGTCGTTGCGGATGTTCGCTAAAAAGAGGTTCACTGCATTGGAAAGCGCCACCTCTTCAGCTCTCGTGGGCGGTTCATCGTCACGTTTCCACAAAGTGAGGATAAGCGTCTTGATGGATTCCTTCTTCTCAATGTCGAACACACCGTCCTCCACGTAGAAAGGGTTGAAGGCTATCGGGTCATCCTCCTTGTAGGTAAAGTAGATGCCGTCCTCACCGTGTGTCCGCGCATGGATAAGGTTGCACAGTCCCTGATAGGAATTTCCGGTATCCACCAAAAGCACGTGGGTCCCTTGTTCATAATATTGGCGCACCATGTGGTTGGTGAAGAAAGACTTGCCTGAGCCTGACGGTCCGAGGATAAATTTATTCCTATTCGTGATTGTGCCATTCTTCATCGGCAGGTCGGAAATATCCAGATGAACGGGCTTTCCCGTCAGCCGGTCCACCATGCGGATGCCGAACGGTGATAGCGAGTCCTTGTAGGATGTCTCCCCGATGAACAGGCATAATGCCTGCTCGATGAAGGTGTGAAAGCTCTCCTCGAACGGGAAATCACCGGCATTGCCGGGTATCGCCGCCCAGAACAGCGTCGGGACATCTACCGTGTTGTGGCGCGGCTTCGCCTCCATGAGTGCCAGCTGGCTGCCGACGTCGTTCTTGATGCGCTTGAGTTTCTCCCGGTCATCGCTCCATGCCATGACATTACAATGTGTCCGGATAGAAGTCAGCCCCTTGCTGTGCGCCTCGTTCAGGTATTCCTCGATCCATTCGCGGTTGATCTGGTTGGAACGGCTGTAACGGGAAAGCGAGTGCATGTTCCTCGCGGTCTGCTCGAACTTGCGCAGGCTCTCCGCCGAATCGTCGATGAAGAGGTACTGGTTCACGACATGGTTGCATGTGAGCAGGATGCCTATCGGCGCGGCGAAGGAGAGACGGCAGTCGCTCCGGTCGGTGGACAACCGTTCGTAGCGGCAATCGGTAGCCACGTTTGAGGGCAGGTCCTCCGGGTCGGAAAGGGTGTGCAGGCAGAGGTAGTTGTCGCCTATCTTCATCTCCCCGGCACCGAGTGACAGGTCCTGCAAGCAGGCGGTGTCCTCCTGCGAGAGCGAGAAGTATTTCTCGATGATTCCCGCAGAGGTGTCCGTTCCCGTGATTTCCTCATCCGTCAGGCGTGTCATGCGAAGGAGGCCGCTGTCGTTGACGATACGCTCGAACTGCTCACAACTCTCCATAAAACGGGTGACGGTCTCCCTGTCCGTCATTTCCTTCGGGATGATGAAATTCCGCGTGAGGGCGTTGAAGCTGCTGGTAGTGCGACTACGCTCCTTGGTCGTCTTGGTCAGGAACAGGTAACAAGTGTGTTGCAAATACGGACGTTCGTTGAAATGCCGCTCGAAACTGCGGCTGAGAAAACTCAGGTCGTCCTTGCAAATGTCGGGACGGTAGCTTTCCTCGATGAAGAAATCCTGCTTGTGCACGATGCTGTAGTTCGGCAACACCTTGACCGCTTTCGCCCATGTCGAATGGACGGCCTCGTATTCCGCCTTTGTGAGCGTGAAAAGTTCGGGCAGTTCCACCTTATAGGCCACGGTAATGTCCGCATCCTTGCTGACGATACACCCGTGCTCTACCGAGAGCAACGGAAATTTGCTTTCCAGCGTCGCTGTTTTCATTACGTTTCTCATACTTTTCCTTTTTTTGAGGTTGGAGAAATCAACCGAAGGAACTTCCTCCGGTTGATGATGTAGCGGGGATGGCTGCGCAGCGCGTGGAGTTTCATAAGCCCCCATTCGCCGTACTTCGCGTTCATTCGGAATGTTGCCCAGACAAGCACCGAAGCGGAAACGACACCGAAACCGATGCAGACCCACTGGTCGATACCCACCATGTACATGATGACGAACACCACGAACAGGGCGAGCAGCCCGCCCGCGAAGATGAACAGGTACTGGCTCTTGAGCCCTTTGAACTCCGGGCTGCGGCCTATCCCCTTGTTGACAGGATACTTCGCCATGTTACAGGAAGAATGAGCGTAAGATGGTGGCAGCCACGATAAGGAAGATACATGCGCCGAACCAGCTGGCAGCGGTCTTCGAGGTGTCAGGGTCGCCCGACGAGAACTTGGAATAGACCTTCACGCCCCCGATCAGGCCGACGACGGCTCCGATGGCGTAAATCAACTTGGTGCCGGGGTCGAAATACGAAGTGACCATGTTGGTGGCTTCCGTAATGCCGCCGATACCGTTACCCTGGGCGAAAGCCCCGACTGTCGCAAGCAGCATGAAAACTGCCGAAAAGAATCTTTTTTTCATGTGTCGAAAATTTTAATTGGTGAGACAAAAAATCATTTCGACAGCGAATATATAGCGTTTAATTCATTGATTTACAAACCTTACGATGCGTGTCATCGTATGTCATCACGTTACATCGGCAAGGGATTTTTCTCTTTATAACATATGTCTGTTTGCTACAACAAAAGCAATAATATTCTTTGCGACAAACGAATATGTCGTGGTATTTGGTTAATTTTGTATTTTTCTTAAACAAGCAAAAATCAAAATGATATGTGTATACTAAAAGACCTTTCGTCAACTTTTGACTTTATCAGCAATTTCTTACAAAATGTCAAATTATTCGGATTACCATTTGTCGATAGAGATGCGCAATTGTCTATCAATGATAGACAATTGCGTCTTGATTTTCAACTAACAACTGAAGAAGCCTTTAAATACTATTCATTGGGATTTTTAGATCAATTTTATGTAATAAATAACAATGGGGAAAAGTATGTAGTTCCAGGCCAAAATGGTGTATTAAATGGAGCTCTAAACTTAGGTGACTCAGATATGGAATTACAGAATTATCACATTTGTATTTCTCAATTAATGAACGATAAATGGAACAAAAATGAAAAATATTATTATAGATTTCTCTTACCAATCAAAGATGTATTTTGGAATAGAGACATTCATACTTTATGGTATAAAACTGGTAGAACATGCTCATCTGGTCTGATACCGATAAACTTCCCTGAGGGTGAAGTTCAGATGTATCCAGTGTATATAGGGGAACAAAAATATCTCGCTATTGAATCTGAGATGAAATGCACTTATGAAATGATGCAAAAGTACATTTATTCAATTTCTTTATCATTGGGGTTAGTTACGTCTACTATTCCTTTTGATTACGCATATATAGTTGCAACAGAAACGGAAAACTTTACAGACGATTTAATATGCGGATTCACACAAATGAGACCAACTATTAAAGGACAATATAATTTCTTTACGACGAATATGTATTCTATTCGAGAATGTTTGAAAAGGAATCATGTTGATTATGCAATGAAACAACTGTATGATGGAGCAACATTTAAAGCCCATTTACAGGATTGGATACAGATTGATGAATTTGCAAAAATAGTCCTGATGTTGTATGGAAAAGAAGCTTTAGCAAGAGCGACTTTGATTTTGATAGAATCATCCACTATGTCATTAGACTACCAAGGAGCGATGTGTGCCGTTGCGCTTGAAACAATTTGCTCAGCACTTGAAGATTCTAAAGACAAACCCTATATGAGCAATGATGATTGGAAAACAAAAGTAAAACCCTCGTTTGATGAATTGATCAATAGTCTTTGCAAAGAAGAAATAATTGCAGAAGCTCATGCTGTCAATATGAGAAACAAATTAAATTCTTTTAATTTAGGGTCAAATAAAGATAAGCTCTCTTTGCCATTCTCTAAAAGAAACTATACACTTTCAGAACAAGAAAAGGATGTAATTAATAGCAGAAATAGATTTCTTCATGGCCATATTCTTGGACATTGTTTTGAAGAGTCTTTTCAGGAAATAATGTACGCAAGTCTTGAATTACAAAAATTATGTGCATTATTGTTATTCCGAGAAAGTGGATTTCATGGATTGATTGTGAATAATGCTGTTTTGATGGGTCTTAACAAAGCCACTTCAGTAGAAGAACCAGTTTTAGTATAATTATCTTCTAAATTTTATGGTAAAACATTTATATATAATTGGTAATGGTTTCGACCTTCATCACGGAATTAATAGTTCATACAAAGATTTTCAAGAATGGATGTATGAAAATAATCCTGATGTAATTGAAAAAGCCGATGAGATTTATGGGATTTGCGATGATGAATGGTGGTCTGACTTTGAAAATCAATTGGCATCTTTGGATACCGTAAGATATAGCAGTGAAATTGCATTTGAAAATCAACCAGATTTAGCCTCAGATCATTGTGATAGGACATGGAATGATGCTCAAATTGAAGTCGAGAATCAATTAGAAGAATTATATTCTGATCTTAGAAAGTGTTTTCATGAATGGATCATGCAATTGAATTCTCCTTTGGAATCAAGAAAAATAGATTTAATTATTAAGGGTTCTGTATTTATAAATTTTAATTATACCAAAACATTAGAACATCTATACGGAATAAATCAGCACAATATTCTTCATATTCATGGATGTGTTGACAATGATGAAGATTTTATTTTAGGTCACGGCAAAAGCTATGAAGAATTAAAAAGTATAAACACGGTTGATTTGCCAGAACCTCCAGAAGATTTATCTGCTGAAGAATTATCTGAATTTTACGAAGATCATACAGATGACGGACAAATGCTACATGAACAACTTGCAGAAGATGCTGCAATTAGTGGCGTAGCCTCTCAGAGAAAACCCGTAGAAGAAATTATTAAAAAGCACAGCCAATTCTTCAACTCACTTGCTAAAATAACCAATATATATGTTTATGGATTGTCATTGTCTGAGATTGATGTACCATACCTTCAACACATATTATCAATAGTCGAGTCTGCGAAATGGGAATTTAGTGACTATAAAGGTACTAATTCATTCAAAATTAAACGATTTTGCGAAAATAATAATATTCACAATTACAATGTCATAGAATTGAAGAGCATAATTGATACCGCACAACTAAAAATCTCATTTACTGATTTGTGACAATTGATTTTTGAAAAGGGCGCGCCGATATCACATTGACGCACCCCAAAGATGGCTACAAAAAGAAACAATTAAACGAATTTATCTATGTTGAAAGCCTCCACCTTCTTGGATGTGGCTTTTCGTTTTGCTAACGGTCTGCCCGTTTCATCCAGACATTCGCTGACCAGGCGGTTTACCTTTTCCTGATTACTCAACTTGTCCGTGAGAAAAGACAGTATAACCGTATCGTGCATCTTGTGATGTATGGTAGTGGCTGCACGTATGGCTTTCTCTTCATCCGGATTTTCAGACATCAGCACCTCTGCCACATTGTTTATATCCTCAAAGGTCATGGCTGTGTCAAAATCAGGATCAGGTTCAGCATCCACAGGAGCCATCAACTCTTCTTTTTCCTCTTGGGTGAGACTTTTTTCTTCCTGTATTACATCATCCGGACCGATTTCCTCATCTTCCTCTATCGGTTCTTTTTCCATAGGTTCGGAACGTGTCGGAGTTTTTCTCGCCACTTCCGGGTCTTCGAGATAGACAATTTTTGTTTTGCCGATTACATCTTTAGTAACAGAAGAATACGGCTGTGCCGTTTGCCTGTTTTGTGTGTCGGTCTTTTTCCTGCGCCTTGCCTTTTTATTGGCGTCACGCGTTTTTTGTTCCGAACGTTTCTTCCGGTATTTCCATAGATTGATACGGATTATGCGCATCAAGCGGTAGACTTTATCCCATACTCCATACATTTCCCGATTGAAGATGAATATCCACAAATGCCGGAATATGAAAACCGCACACACGAGTTTTACCGTGAAATAAATTTTTGCTTCCATGGCTACAGGGGTTTATTTATGGACTCCGTGTACAACTTAGACATCTCATCCTCATATTTCATCAGATGCTCATCAATGATTTTGCTTACATATCCTGACATGGATGTTTCCGGAGCGACAACAGCCAAGAATCGCTTGATGAAAGCATAGCTGTCCCTGTTTATGTAAACCTGGATTCGATTACCTATAGGGTGATTTATCAGATATGTCATGCGATACGATGAATCTTCAATGATTTGAATTGAAGACGTGTTGATGACATCCTTTAAGGCAGGTGTATAAGCGGTGTCTTCCCAAGTATCCGGTTCCGCTTTGCCGGAAGTTTCAGGAGGAGGAACGTGGACGTGTTTTCCGGTGTTTTTGTTCTTGCGCATTCTTTTGTGAATGAACAATCCGAAACTGCAAACTGTGTAAACGATGCAGGCAATGGCCACAAGGTGAAATATAATCTGTGTCATGACTAAAATGGTTTTAATGGTTTGTAATATTCTTTGTTGTACAATTCGCTGATTTCCTCCCAATGCTGCTGGATATGGTCAACGAGGATGTTGCTTATATACCCCGATATGCTCATGTCCGGGGCAATGACCGGAAGGATGCGCTTGATGCATTCGGCCACCTCGCGGTTTATATAGACATGGGAACGGTTGGATGCCGGGATGTTTACCAGATACTTGTCTCTATAGCTACCCGTTTCATCTTTCTTTTTTCGAGGTTTTACAGGGGACGTTTTCTCAGACTGTATCTCAACCGGTTCGGTAGCAGGAGCCGATTCTGTATTTTTGACGGGTACGGATTCCTGTCCGGGTTGTTCCGTATTCTCGTTCATGGGTTTCTCCCTGCCGAAGACAGGAATATCCCCGACAATGATATTCTTGAGGATATTCTCATTCACTTCCACTTTTTTCTTTGTCATGCGTGTTCCAATTTAAGTTTGACAATAAGCTCCTCCGCCAGTTCCTTCAGACCGCTTCCTTCCAATTGCTTGGGAGGAGGAGGCAGCAGGGTACAGCGGAAAAAATCACGTTTTGCATGGGTGATTTCTTTCTCGTAGCGGCATAAATCGGGAAGTTTGCTGTCAAGGACAGTCAGATGCAGTTCCCTCATGACCTCTGCATAGGATTTGTAAATTTCCACGTTGGTACGTTTTTTCAGCTTGTTCCAAAAGAAGAGAATATCCTTGAGCGGCACATCTTTCGTGTTCTTGACATAATCAAGCACCGTTGTGGAAAAGGCGAGCGTGCTCTGCATGATGATAAGGTCGGGAGTGGTGGGAGTCAGGACATAATCCATATTGACAATGGTACGGAACACCCCGGTGGATTCCACCGTTCCGGGCAAGTCAACAAAAATCAGGTCATAATCACCGCTTGCGGCAAGCTCGTCCGCGGCTTCCCTTGCCTTTTCCGAAGTAGACCCGACAATCGGATAAGCTTTCTTTGGTACGCGATTCCATTGCTGCTGTAACAATTGTTGAAAATAGGCACTGTTGGCAATGGCTTTTTTATCCCGTTCTCTCATGCGCACGAGGCTGTGCTGTGGAGAATCACAATCAATGATTGCCACGTTCAGGTTTTTCTCGAAATGGAGGTAGCTGGAAAGCACTACCGTCAAGGCCGATTTCCCGACCCCTCCCTTTTGGTTGCTGACTGCAACGAATAAAGGCTCTTTGCTCATAATCTTTTCTTTTAATGGGTTATTGAATATATATCTGTTTCATCCGTCAATCCGTGAACGCTTCCTTCCAACCGACCACGATATGCTTCATCCGTTATTCCGACCGGTAACTTATCCGTTATCGCATCCTTCCGTTAATGGTCGGTCTGTTGGTCATGACATTCCGATAACTGTCATATCCGACATTGCTTCCACTATCCGGACCGGTAACGGAAATATCAAACAATATGACCATTATACCATTATCGGAAGTGCGGTTTCATCCGTTCACGCTGCAAATAAAAGGGTATTTTTTCATACCGGCACCATGTTTCAAGGGAGGTGACGACCTGTGTCATCGTTTGTCATCACGTTACATATAACTCACTATTTTACAGTAGTATATACCGCCGTAACTTTGCACCGACAACGGAACGGACACCGCTGTGGGGCTTTCCCGAAGCCGAAGAATGAGGCCGGAGGGTCAAACACAATTTGACGGAAGGAAAATTCATGTTCAAGCGAACATAGCAAGTTGTGTTTTGAGGCACCCGAAATAAATTCGGGCACTCAAAACAACTTGCCGCTCGCCTGACGGCTCGGGAGGGATTCACTCCAAAGTCGTGAATCCGGGACGGAAAATCAGAAACAGAAAATATCAATGCATATGGAAGAAAACAAGAGGAAAAAATCAAAAAAAGGAGTGGGTAGAAAACCAAAATCCGACCCTGCCGTGCATCGTTATGTAGTGCGGTTGAACTCGGAAGAGAACGGACGTTTTGACATTCAATTCCAAAAATCAGGATTAAAGGAACGCTCCAAGTTTATCAAGACAATGATTTTCGGTAAAGAAATCAAGGTAGTAAAAATCGACAAGGCAACGATGGACTATTACATCCGTCTGACCAATTTCTACCATCAGTTCCAGAGTATCGGAAACAATTACAACCAGACGGTAAAAGCCGTAAAGACCAACTTCGGGGAGAAACGGGCCTACGCCTTGCTCCGCAATCTTGAAAAGGCAACGATAGACCTGGTGCTGCTGAGCAAGCGGATTATCATGCTCACCCGTGAATTTGAAGATGCCTATCTGATAAAGAGGAAAAGGGAGGAGGAATGACATGGTGGCGAAAATCAACAGGGGTGTCTCGCTCTACGGAGCAATCACCTACAACCAGCAGAAAGTGAATGACACCACCGCGCGTATCATTGCGGGAAACCGTATGATTACCGATGTGGCAGGCAATCCGGATCGTGTCATGCAGCAGACCCTTTGGGCGTTTGACAACTACCTCCTCGCCAACAAGAACACGGAAAAGCCCATCCTGCATATTTCCCTGAACCCTTCTGTAGATGACCGCCTCACTGATGCCCAATTCGCGGAATTGGCAAAAGAGTATATGCAGCGAATGGGCTACGGTGACCAGCCCTACATTGTATATGTACACGAGGATATAGACAGGAGACATATCCATATCGTTTCTACCTGCGTGAACGAGAAAGGGGAAAAGATAGACGACACCTACGAGTGGAACCGCTCGATGAAAGCCTGCCGGGAGCTGGAAAAGAAATTCGGGTTGAAGCAGGTGGAGGACAAGCGGAAGGAGTTGCTGGAGCCGTACATGAAGAAGGCGGACTACCAAAGCGGTGATGTGAAACGGCAGGTTTCCAATATCGTGAAGAGCGTGTTCGGCTCGTACCGTTTCCAGTCTTTTGGCGAATTCAGCGCCTTGCTTTCCTGTTTCAATATCGAGGCGAAACAGGTCAGGGGCGAGTTCGATGGTACACCCTATAACGGCATCGTCTATACCATGACTGACGATACGGGAAAGCCGGTATGTACTCCTGTCAAGTCTTCCCTTATCGGGAAACGGTACGGTTACGAGGGACTGGAAAAGCGTATCGGGTACAACGCCCGTGAATACAGGAACAAGAAATGGCAACCGAAGATACGGAACGAGGTGGCACTTGCCATGCACGGATGCCGTGGAGACAGGGACGAGTTCGTCCGTCTGCTTGCCGGAAAAGGCATTGATGCGGTATTCCGTGAAAATGACGAGGGACGTATCTATGGAGCGACTTTCATCGACCACAAGAACCGGGAGGTCTACAACGGCTCCCGGCTCGGCAAGGAGTTCTCGGCAAATGCCTTCGAGCGGCTGTTCAACAGTCCGGTCAATATTCCCGATTTGGACGCGCCTGTGCCTGACCTTGACCGGCAAGGCGGTTTCTCCTCCGATATGGAAAGTTCCATCGAGCAGGCTTTCGGAATCTTCGGCATTGAAACCAACGGTCCCGACCCGCAGGAAGAGGCTCTTGCCCGCAGGCTGCAACGCAAGAAGAAAAAGAAGCGCCGCTCCCGTGGAGTATCCTGATTACAGAATTTATAAACGAACCATTAAAATTATATCATTATGCAACAAGAAGATGATTTGAGAGGACTGGCCAAGGTCATGGAGTTCATGCGTGCCATATCCATCGTGTTTATTGTCATCCACGTCTATTGGTACTGCTACCGTTCATTCGTGGATATGGGTATCAATATCGGGGTAGTCGACAGGATACTCCTGAATTTCCAGCGGACGGCAGGGCTTTTCAGCAACCTGCTCATAACAAAGGTCTTTGCCGTCATATTCCTCGCCCTCTCGTGCTTGGGTACAAAAGGCGTAAAGAACCAAAAGATGACATGGCAGAAAATATATGCCTCTTTCCTTGCCGGACTGGTGCTGTTTTTCATGAACTGGTGGATGCTCGACCTGCCGCTCAGTCCGATGGTCAATGCCGCCTTGTACACGGCAACACTTACAGCCGGGTATATCCTGCTGCTGATGTCCGGCGTGTGGATAAGCCGGATGCTGAAGAACAATCTCATGGAAGATGTGTTCAACACGGCCAATGAGAGCTTCATGCAGGAGACACGGCTCATGGAGAATGAGTATTCCGTCAACCTGCCGACAAAGTTTGTCTATCAAGGCAGGGAATGGGACGGATGGATCAATATAATCAACCCCTTCCGCGCTACCATCGTGCTTGGAACGCCCGGTTCGGGCAAGAGCTACGCGGTAGTAAACAATTACATCAAACAGCAGATTTCCAAAGGATTCTCTCTTTATCTGTATGATTATAAATTCGATGACCTTTCCATTATAGCCTATAACGAACTGCTGAAAAATCTTGATAAATACAAGGTCAAACCGGAATTTTATGTCATAAATTTCGACGACCCGCGACGCAGCCACCGGTGCAATCCCATCAACCCGAAATTCATGGTGGATATCAGTGATGCCTACGAATCGGCATACACCATACTCTTAAATTTGAACAAGACCTGGATACAGAAACAAGGTGATTTCTTCGTGGAATCCCCGATTATTCTTTTGGCGGCTATTATATGGTATTTGCGCATCTATCAGGACGGTAAATACTGCACGTTCCCTCACGCGATAGAATTTCTGAACAAGCCGTATGCCGATATTTTCACTATTCTTACCTCGTATCCGTCTTTGGAAAACTACCTATCCCCGTTCATGGACGCCTGGCAAGGGGGCGCACAAGACCAGTTGCAAGGCCAGATAGCAAGTGCGAAAATCCCGCTTTCAAGAATGATTTCCCCACAGCTTTACTGGGTGATGACCGGCGATGATTTCACACTCGACCTGAACAACCCCGAGCACCCCAAAATCCTGTGTGTCGGTAACAATCCCGACAGGCAGAACATCTATTCCGCAGCCCTCGGATTGTATAACAGCCGTATCGTGAAATTAGTGAACAAGAAGGGGCAACTCAAATCATCCATCATCATAGATGAGCTGCCGACCATATATTTTCGCGGCATCGACAACCTGATTGCCACCGCCCGTAGTAACAAGGTGGCGGTCTGTCTCGGCTTTCAGGACTTCTCGCAGTTGACCCGTGACTACGGTGAGAAAGAAGCGAAGGTCATCCAAAACACAGTGGGCAATATCTTCAGCGGTCAGGTTGTGGGAGAAACAGCAAAGAATCTTTCGGAACGCTTCGGAAAGATACTCCAACAGCGGCAGTCCATTTCCATCAACCGGCAGGACACCTCCACCTCCATCAACACACAGATGGACTCCCTCATTCCGGCATCGAAAATCGCCAACCTCTCACAGGGTACGTTCGTGGGCAGCGTAGCGGACAACTTCGGGGAAGAAATTGACCAGAAGATTTTCCATGCCCGCATTATTGTCGATAACGAGAAGGTAGCGGCGGAAACCAAAGCCTACAAGAAAATACCCGTCATCAACGAATTCAGGGATGCGGACGGCAACGACATCATGCAACAGCAGATAGACCGAAACTATTCCCAGATAAAAGCGGACGTGGTGCGGATAATCGAGGATGAGATAACCCGTATAAAGAACGACCCTGATTTGAAACACCTGATACCACAGGAAGAAAATGACAAGGATAATGAATAGCCATTGAAAGGCCGCTTTTTTATTTCAGCCTGCAAAGGTCGTCCCGTGCCTTTTGGATTGAGCAAGGTCGAGCCCTACGGGTTTTCGAGGAAAATCTTCCGCGCTTCGCTTGCGGTATTTTCCCGAAAAACCTTGCACAATCCGACACGGAACGGTAAGGCAGGCGAGAAATAAAATACCGGCTCGCCGAGCCGTGGATGTTTAACTTAAAAAAAGAAATTATGGGCAGAAGCAACTTCACACCGATGAAAAGATTCCATGAGATTCTTGACAATTATGGTCTGAAACTGATGGAGGTGGGAACCAACCACCTGAGAGTATTTTTTGGCAACCGGAAATTGTTCGACTACTATCCGCTGAGAATGAAACTGTTTGATTACCGGCAGTGGCAGCAACTGACCTATCCGTCGGTCATGGACGGTACGGACAAATGGGAAACGGAACTGGAAGGAATCATCAACAGCCTTATGGTATCACCGCAATAAACATTGACATTATGCACAAGAAAAACAGACAGACGCTCGTTTGGGATAACATTCCTGAATGGGCGATTTTCGCATTGGAGTACGGCATCGAGGAAGAATTGTTCCTGCCGAACGAGGATTTGGAAATGATAAGCCGGTTCATCGGCGAGAATTTCCCGAACGGCTACACGATGAGTGTGGATTGGGAATCATGCACGGAGTTCAACCCACGTCCGGCATTCGGGAAACCGTGCAAGACTCACAAGGTGACTTTTGTAACAAACTAAAACTACCTGCTATGAGAAAGATAACATTAAGCGAATACAATTCTATCCCGAAGGATTATCGCGGGACTTGGACTGTGGAGCGTTGGGACTTACCCAATTGGGGGGAAATACGCGAAAAACACATGGGAAAGCGCACCATGATGGTGTATGACAAGGGAACGTGCCTGTTGGTGGAAGGACTCGGATTTGAAATCGTAGACGATAGCACTTGGAAAAAGCCGGAGGAAGTCAAGAAAGAAATAGGTAGTCATTACCTGAAATTCTACAGCGAGCAAGAATGTGAACCTCATTATGCGGACTGCATTATCCGGTGGTGCGATACGTTGGAAACGGAAGTAGTGAGGATTGCGCTGGTGATGGATTCCGACAACGAGAAGGATGATGAGATATTCTTCTACTGCGACAGCTTGGAAGATTTAAAATCACTGGCGGACAAAGGTAAGGAGGATTTCATCATAGCCGGATGCATTGGTTTCGGGATATACGAAGAACTGTTACTAACAACTTAAAACATCGGATATGAGAATCGAATGTCAGGGACATTATGAAAAGACCGTCAAGTATGCTGAGAGCATCGGTGACGAAACGCTGAATAAATGTATCGAGCGGCTCAAGCAATGGGAAGCCAATTCCAATGGCAGGTGCGAAATAGAATTGTACTATGATTCCTCGCCATATTCATTCGGTTTCGCAGAAGTGGCGAAAGATGGGACAAAAGGAATTGTCGGAGGGCTGCTCTATCATGGCAAGCCGGACCGATCCTTTGCCGTAATGATTGGAGGACCGTTTCACGGGTGGAGCATACATACCTAAATTGTATAGTACCATACACAGTATTGAGTCAAAAAAGTGCAGAGGTAATCATAAACTGATTACCTCTGCACTTTTTTGACTCGCTTTATTTTTAATGGCTGTTTCATGATTTCAAAAATCAGAAAACCAAAAATTCTTATTAACGAAATTAAAATTCAATTTTTGCAGAAAAACCACAAAATTCAACTATTAAATTCCTATATAGCAAATTTAGGTAACAGCAATATCTCTTTCTCGGGTGTGACTTTGATGGAAATGACTTGGGTAGGTTCCAGTTGGCAAGGTAGCAGTTTCATTTCACCAGATTGAATCAAAAGCGCATTGTCATTTAATTCACGTCCAAGTTTTTCTTCCCAATCATATATGACGAACATTCCCTTTCTAAAAAGTTCAACCCCGTCTTTGCTGTTTGTCACAATCAAACCATCTTTGCCGAACCTGACAGACCAGTCACAGCCATGTTCTTTATATTCAAATGTGCTGTCATAACTGACGGTTTCCTTGCCAATCAGCCTGCCGATAAGGATATCCACATTTGTATATGGATTTCTGTTGTAAACAGGTTCTTCCGTGTTCGCGTCACTTTCAGCCCTTAACCTGCAAGCATTGACCATCCCTTTCAACAGATTATCCTTGACAAGAGGGAATGTTGATTCTGAAGATTTGGTTTCCTGCCAATATCCTTGTTTTCTTGCGTAACCGTTTATGCAGTTCTTGCCGCCACAGTCTTTTTCGGGCTCTTTTCCAGTGCCACATTCAAATATGTGTTTCTTGCCCCGGATCTTTTCCCCGCATTCCGTCTCATTGAAACAATAGTAAATGTACTCAAAATGGAGAAGCAGATAATATTCAAAGCTGCGGCTGGAAAATGCGATATTGACTTTCTTCCCGTCAATTACCTTATCGGCTTCAGCCAAGGCTTCTTCATGCTTCGGATGCTTGTCTTTGTCATAGACAGCCCAAGATTCGTCAACCCCTTCCGACAAGATTTGCCGTGCGTACAAGACCCACTTTAACGGTGGGGCTCCGGTTATTACCACATCTTCAGCGGCGTCTTTCCCGTCTGTCTTGATTTTGCGTTTTTTCCCTTTGTAACTGCCTCTGGGGGAATTATCCGTTTCTTCATCCTGTGGAATGTGAGGCTGTGGAATGGTGCGGACATCCATGCCGTCATTGTCTTTACAATACAGGTCGCACAGGCTCGTAAAGAATAGCGGCTCGGTCTTGTCCCCTTCGCACACTATCCTGATTACATAGTTGCTGTGACGTGTATTTTCGTTATTTCTTGCCATCCTCCACAAAGAGTTTTTCCAATGATTGCAATGAAGGCACTCCTCCAAATTTGTTGTTCAAATACCATTTGGCAAACAGGGTATCTTCCCTCACATCATCAAAGTCCGAAAGTGTGAACATTTCCGATACGCCGAACTTGTCTTTCTCCGTAAACCAGACCTGGTCCTTACGGATGGTATTTTGGTCAAGAAGGTTTACATCATGCGTAGTGAAAACCAACTGCGCATCCTTCTTGTTTATCCGTCCATTCCTGAATATATCAACAATCAACTGTGTAATGTAAGAGTGAAGACCGGAGTCCATCTCGTCCACAAAGAACGGACTGCCACTCTGCAACGCCTGCAATATATGGCAACCGATGATGAACAACGCCCTTGTTCCAAAGGATTCCTCCTTCAATGGCAAATCAGTCTTTCCGATGTTTTCGCCATCCTTGTATAACCCATGCTGGCTTGTTACTTCCACATCGCCGCTTCGCTTTTCCAATTGAAAATCTGCCAGTCCGGTATCCGCGAAAGCCAGAAATTCAGTAAGCATCTTCTTGTTGTCAGGACGGGAATAGAGCCACCTGAGTATTTCCTTGTCTTCCCCAAGTACGGTATCTTCATGGAAACCGTTGGAAATAACCATATCCGCCAAATACTTTGCGGCATTGGTTATAGGCTCGCAGGGCGTATCCTTCAAGAACTTTGAAATCAACAGCTGGTTCTTGAATACGTTGAACGGTTTGGACGTGGAAAGACTTGAACCGAACTTGATGGTGTCCGATTCCTTATCCTTCGGAAGCAATGCGCGTTCATAAAGTAACGTCTGCTTGCCGTTAGGATAGGATATCAATGACTCAGATTCGATTTGCAGTCTGGAAAAACAGACTTCATACTTATACCTTACTCTTTGTGCAATAAACTCCATAGAGAATTCTATCGGTGCGTCTGCCGTTGCACTGTCGAACTTGAAAGGCTGGTACAAAGCGATATCTTCACCGACACGGTTATCCAGATTCAATACCCAACGCCTGAAACCGTACAGGAATTTTATAATGTTGGTCTTTCCTGAAGCGTTGGCACCAAAAATCAAGGAAATTTTCAATGCCTTTTTGTTACCCTCCGCTTTAGTTTCAACCTCACACAGATTTTCGACCTTTGCTTTTGAAGAGGTCGGTTCGGTTGTAAACGAGCATGTGCCCTTGAACGAACGATAATTCTTAAATTCTAAGTTTAATATCATAATTCTGCTACTTTTCTGCAAAAATAGCGTTTTAATTTCTCATGGACAACTTTTTTATCCGATTTTTACGGATAATCCGTAAAAATAAGACTTAAATCGGGGATGTTCATTTCTAAGCCATGTTCATTAAAAATGAACTATACCATAAAAATGAACATGAAAAGTACCGCTTCCATGCAATGATTATGCGAAAGTAATGATTTTCTGACTATTTATATGCACCCGTTACACTTTTCCATATCATGCAAGAGCTTGTTTCCATATTCTTCTATAAATAACCATCCTAAGTCACGCTTCACTCACTAAGTCCCTTTGAGAAGATAACTCGGAGGACGATACCTTTCACGTTCAGGCCTCCGGTTTTCGCGCAAAAAATTCCCTGCGGTAATTTTTCTTCGAAAAAACGTTCCGGTATCGCCGTCCGAGTTGGGTGAAAAGGTCGGGACTTAGCAAGCGAAGCGACCTACGACGCATAGGACAAGGTCAAGACAAAAACTGATGGCGGTATTTTACAAAATCAGGCCGTCTCAATTGGAACATTTTTCTAATTACTAAATCATTTTCCTTTCAGCCGCCTGTCTTATGAAAAATACAAGGAAGTGGGGACAAAAGCAGCTCGCTCTCAACTCTGCATAATACAGGTTTCCTTTTTTCTACTTCGTCCCCTTTCCCTGCCTCGGTTTCTCTATGCCTCCCCGTACCTTGTTCCGCCCTTTTTCTTCCGTTTTTCCCTTTTTTTGTCCTCGTGCTGTCACCCCTGCGGTGAAACGTGATGACAAGCGATGTAATGTGTAGTACAACATGTTGTAAACCAATTATTTATCAAAATTTGCTATATATATTTGCGGTGACAATAGTAGTTATCAACTCTAAAAACTCAAAGTTATGGCAAAGAAAAATGTGAGGGACGAACCCCTGAAGCCGCAAGTGAGCGAGAACGAACAGATGAGTGACATCGTGTTCATACTCGACAAGATGGAACTGATTTTACAGGCGGTGTCAAAAATCGGAAAGGACGGGAAATACAGCACCGTTCCGGCAGACAAGGAACACAGCAATTCCTTCCTGAAAATCGACCGGTACGCCAACATGTTCGAGAATTTCGTGAAAAACTTCTGGAGCCAGCTCAAAGACCCGACCCGTTTCGGCATCCTCTCCGTCAAGGCGGATACGCTGGACAGCCCGGAAGTGAAGCAGGCCATCGAAGACCTCGCCGCCGGAAAGCAGACAAAAGCCGTGGAAGACTTCCTCAAAAAATACGAAATCGTTCCACGCGACAAGGAAAACCAAAGTATCAACAATCAAAATCAAGAAGAAATGGCAAAGAAAAATGAGACACAGCAGCAGGCCGCCCAAGGTGACGGCACGCAGCAACCCAAGTACCGCTACAACGAGTCCATGATCAACTGGGAGGAACTGAAGAATTTCGGACTTTCCCGTGAATACCTCATGGAGCGCGGTCTCCTTGACCAGATGCTCAGGGGCTACAAGACCAACCAGGTGGTACCCATCAGCATGAATTTCGGCTCCGCCGTATTACGTACCGATGCACGACTGTCATTCCAGCAGTCCGTGGGAGGCCCTATCGTATTAGGTATCCACGGCATCCGCCAGAAACCCGAACTCGAACGCCCGTACTTCGGTCACATCTTCTCCGAAGAGGACAAGAAGAACCTGTTGGAGACAGGCAACATGGGACGTGTCGTGGAACTGAAAGGGCGCAACGGCGAATACATCCCTTCTTTCATCAGCATCGACAAGCTCACCAACGAGGTGGTCGCCATGCGCGCGGAAAACGCCTACATCCCGCAAGAAATCAAAGGTGTGAAACTGACCGACCAGGAAATCAACGACCTGCGGGAAGGCAAGAAGGTGTTCATCGAAGGCATGATTTCCAATAACGGCAAGGAGTTCGACGCCCACATCCAGGTCAACGCCGAACGCAGAGGCATCGAATACATCTTCGAGAACGACAAGCTCTTCAACCGCCAGTCATTGGGCGGCGTGGAACTTACCAAGCAGCAGATTGAAGACCTCAACGCGGGCAAGGCCATCTTCGTGGAGGGTATGGAGCGCAAGGACGGTGAGTTGTTCTCCTCGTATGTCAAGCTGGACGAGGCCACGGGCAGACCTTCCTACACACGCTACAACCCCGATTCTCCGGAGGGAGCTCGTGAAATCTACATCCCGAATGAAATAGGCGGCGTGAAGATCACCGCTGAGGAACAGCAGCAACTGCGCGAGGGCAAGGTCATCTTCCTCAACGACATGGTGAACCGCAAGGGCGAGGAGTTCTCCTCCTTCATCAAGGCGGACCTGGAGACGGGACGCCTGAGCTACTCGCGCACGCCGGACGGCTTCGAGCAGCGTGCCGAGTTCAAGATACCGGAAAAGGTATGGGACGTGAAACTGACGAGAAACCAGCGTGCCGACCTCCAAAGCGGCAAGGCGGTACTGGTCGAGGGCATCAAGGGCTACGACGGAAAGACCATCTCGCAGTATGTCAAGGCGAACTTCAACCAGGGTAGGCTGGACTTCTACAACGAGAACCCGGACCGCAAGCGTGACGCATCGCAGCGCAACGTGGTGGCGAACGCCCAGAAGCAGGGACAGGAACAGGCTGGCCGCAAGTCCAAGGGGGCAAGCATTGCCTGAGCGTGAATCAGAATGAATGTCAAATCAAAAATAGCTGGAATATGAACGTGAACAATAAAAACAACACGCCATTCAAGGCGGAAGACGTGAACTGGGAAGAACTCGCGGGAATCGGGATCCTGAAGGACGAGCTGGAAATGTCGGGGGAACTTGACACGCTGCTCAAGGGAGAAAAGACAGGAGTGATGTCACTCAGCCTCGTGCTGCTGGGCGTGGACGTGGTGATGGACGCCACCCTGCAACTGGTGCGCAAGGACGACGGGGCACTGATTGAAATCCTCGGTGTCAAGCCGGTGGCTTGACAAACGCCCATCCATTATAACAAGTAAAAAATGTCAAACCGCCGTTTCCCGTTTTCCGGTTCCGGTAGCGGGGAACGGCTTAAATTTTATCCGAACATGAAAGCAATCATAGCAGAAAAACCGAGTGTCGGCATGGATATAGCCCGTGTGGTCGGGGCTACCGACAAGAAAGACGGCTACTGTACAGGTAACGGGTATATGGTCACGTGGGCGTTGGGACACCTGGTGTCGCTCGCCATGCCCGGTGCGTATGGCTACACGAAAACCTCCGCCGAAGACCTCCCGATGCTGCCGGACCCGTTCCGTCTGGTGTCCCGCCAGGTCAGGACGGACAAAGGGATGGTGACGGACATCGCCGCCGCCAAACAACTGAAAATCATCGACAGCGTGTTCGACCGGTGCGACAGCATCATCGTGGCTACCGACTGTGCCCGTGAAGGGGAACTTATCTTCCGCTGGATATATTCCTACTTAGGCTATACCAAACCGTTCAAACGCCTGTGGATCTCCTCTCTCACCGACGAGGCCATCCGCGAGGGTTTGGCGAACCTCCGGGACGGCAGCAACTACGACAGCCTGTATGCCGCCGCCGACTGCCGGGCAAAGGCGGACTGGCTGGTGGGCATGAACGCGAGCCGCGCGTTGGCGATAGCTTCCGGCTCGGCGAACAACTCCATAGGACGTGTACAGACCCCGACGCTCGCCATGATATGTGCCCGCTTCAAGGAGAACCGGAATTTCGTCTCTACCCCTTACTGGCAGCTGCACCTCACGCTGAAACGGCAGGACGCGCACCGCATGTTCATCCACACGGAAGAGTTCAAGGAGAAGGATGCGGCAGAGGCGGCATACCGGAAAATCACTTCCGGTTCTGTGGCAACAGTCACTGGGTCGGAACACAAGAAGACTTTCCAACAGGCCCCGCTTCTGTACGACCTGACCACGCTTCAGAAAGATTGCAACGTCCATTATGACCTGACAGCGGAGAAGACCCTCTCCATCGCCCAATCCTTGTATGAAAAGAAGCTTATTTCTTATCCGAGGACGGGAAGCCGCCATATCCCGGAGGATGTCATGCTGTACATTCCTTCCTTGCTGGGAAAAGTGGTTTCCATGCCGGAATTCAGGGAATACGGACAGTCTTTCGACCTGTCCAGTCTGAATACCCGCAGCGTGGATGACACGAAAGTGACCGACCACCATGCCCTTATTATCACGGGTATCATCCCCGAAGGGTTGTCCGAGGCGGAATCTACCGTTTACACCCTGATAGCCGGAAGGATGCTGGAAGCATTCTCGCCACCCTGCGAGAAGGAACTTTTGGTCATGGAATGTGCCTGCGAGGGAATGGCGTTCCGTTCCCGCTCTTCCTCCATTGTCAGACCGGGCTGGCGCGGCGTGTTCGCCAGAAAGGAGGACAGGGAGAAGGACGAGCCGGAACGTGACGGGGGAACGGCGGAGTTTGCCGAAGGCGAGGCCGTTCCGGTCATGGGGCACGGGTTGGCGCAGAAGAAGACCCAGCCCAAGCCGCTGTACACCGAAGCCACCCTGCTGGCGGCGATGGAGACTTGCGGGAAAAACATCACGGACGAACAAGCGAAGGAAGCCATCAAGGATTTGGGCATAGGCACACCCGCCACCCGTGCCGCCATCATCACTACCCTGATTAAGCGTGACTATATCGCCCGCTCCGGCAAAAGCATCATCCCGACCGAAAAAGGGATGTATATCTATGAGGTGGTGAAGGACATGCGTGTGGCGGACGTGGAACTGACGGGAAGCTGGGAGAAGACCCTGGCGCAGGTGGAAGGGCATACCCTCGATACGGAAACCTTCATGCAGTCCATCCGGGATTACACCCGCAGGGCAACCGCGGAGATCCTGCGCCTGGAGTTCCCGACCATGCAGGAAAAGTCATTCACCTGCCCCAAGTGCAGGACGGGAAAAATCATCCTCCGTTCCAAAGTGGCCAGGTGCGACCATGACGGATGCGGGCTGCTGGTGTTCCGCCGCATTCTGAACAAGGAACTGACCGACACCCACATGGAACAGCTTTTCTCCTCCGGCACCACCAGACTCATCAAGGGGTTCAAGGGAAAGAAAGGTGTACCGTTCGATGCCGCCGTCACCTTCGATGCGGAATACAACACGGTATTCTCGTTCCCGAAAACCGGGAACGGAAAGAAAAAATAACACCGTCATTCCAATTCGCGGGCAAAGGTAGCGCACCGCCTTTTTCCACCGGCAAGGTCAGGCCCTCCGGGTTTCGGGGAAAATCATCCTCGCACCGCTCCGGTATTTTCCTCCGAAAACCTTGCCTGTGGAGGCGGTACGCATCCCGGCCCTTGAAATTGGAAAAGACTGTTTCACCCGTTAATACCGGAATGTCATGAAAACAAGGGAATATATCGACAAGATTCAAGCGAACAGATGGGTACGGACCATCGCATTGGGCTTTGCAGCCTTCATCGTGTTCAGTTATATGTACACACGGGGCATATCCCCCGTGTGGGCTGCGGTAGCCATCGTGTGTTTCAGGGGATTCTTCAGGTTCCTCTACCGGATAGCCTGCCTTCTGGTGGCTGCGGCCATACTTTTCTGCATACTCAGTTTTCTGGTATCCTGACAATATTTGACCATGAAACATAACTGCCATACAAAATCAAGTGGAACCTTACAGAACAGGGCTGTCTTCCGGGACGGCTCTTTTTGTTTTCCGCCCTCTGTGGAACCGGAAACCATAACGACAGGAATAAAAGGAAAAGGGATGAAAACACAGACTTGGCATACCGGAAACTACCGGGCAAAATTGGCAAATGCCTTTGTTCGGACGGCAAGGTCAAGCCTTGCGGTTTCGGAAAAAATCATCCTCGCCGGAGGCTTGCGGTATTTTTCCCGAAAACCTTGCCTTACCGAAGGCATCTGCCGTCAGGCCCTTGTAGTTCACGGGCTGCCAAAGCCCGAATATTCACAATTAAAAAAATAAAGAGACATGAACCAAGCATTTGCAACAAGCGCACCGCCGGCTCCCATGAGGATGCCCATGCCGGTAACGAGAAGAAAAAGGACGGTGGAACCCGAACCTGCCGTCAAGTTCCCGCCACGGGGGACGACAGGACCGGTACACATTTCCACCCTGTTGAACCCGATACTGGAAATCAGCCGCCATCCCGACAGGAACAGGCTGCTGGCCAAATTGTTCAGTGAAGAATAAAACCCAGTAATAACTTTTAATACATCAAATTATGTTTTTTACAGCAATCCACCAGATGATGACCGAAGGCGTGGATCTCACGCTTGTCATCCGCAAAGCGAACGGACAACTGATAGTATCCTTACTGCCGAAGTCGAACGGGCTGAAGGACGAAGCCCAGAACCACCTCGTACCACTGACCGTCAGCGGGCTGCCGCAGGAACTGGACGCAGGCTTCCTGCAAGCCGTAGCACGTCCTATACAGAAGACTACCGGACTGATTTCCAACATGGCGCAATTCGAGGCGCAGGCTGAGAAGGCAGCGTCCGAGAGCAAGGCTGCCAAGGAGACCAAAGCGAAGGAAACGAAAGAGGAAAAGGAGAAGCGGGAGAAGTACGAGAAACATTTCAAGAAAGCGGAGGAACTGATCGCTGCCAAGAACCACAAGGAGGCGGTTACCGTGCTCGGACAGGCACGTCTTTACGCCAAACCGCAGGACCAGAAGAAGATTGACGAGATGATGGCGGAACAGACAAAGGCGATGAACAAGGGCAGCCTGTTTGAACTGATGGATGAACCGGCTCCACAGCCACAACAGCCGCAGGCACAACCGGCAGCCGCACCCCAACAACCACGGCAGGCTCCACAATATCCTCCGCAACCGCAGGCGCAGAGACCGATGGCAACGCAGGCTCCCGGCGGACAGCAGAGACCGGCAGCCGGCCCTCAGCAACAGCAGGCAATGTGGCCGCCGCAACAACCGCCACAAGGACCGGGACAATATTACCAGCCACAGTCGCAACCCTACATGGGACAGCAGCCCGTGCCGCAACAGGCTCCACAACCCGCACACGGAGGATACCATGGGACACATTGGCAGGAGCCGGCACAGCACCCGGAAGAACTGGTCCCACATTACCATGTCGGAGAGGATGAACCAAATTACCGTCCGGAGGATTACGAGGAATATCCCGATTTCCCGCAGTCCATGTTAGAAAATCATGTCTCACAATATCAAGCAGTATAAGATTATGGCACTCGAAATAACAGGAATGACGCGCTCATTCACATTCAAGAAAGGCAGCGGAATGGTAACACTCGATGACCCTAACCCGTCGGACAGCCCCGAAATGGTCATGAGCTATTACTCCAACTTCTACCCGGAGCTGACAACGGCAACGGTACACGGACCGGTCATCAAGGACGACAAAGCCGTGTACGAGTTCAAGACCACCATCGGGACCAAAGGATAGGAAGCATGAAGAAGGAACGAAAGAAAAAAGATAATAAGAAAAGGAAGCCATGTGTACTATTGGACGAACAACAATCAAGGCAGCTGGCGAGGCTCATCATCGGCCAGACGCGGAGGAATGTACGGTACGGCGTGAACAGGGAAGAACGGATTGCGGCTCCAAGCGGGGCCGTAATTCTTTTCTAAGCACAGCCTTCATACCGCTGGCACAGAATAATCTTACCGTGGATTGTTACGACAGCGGCGAATGCAACAGTATAAACGTAATCACGCGGGATAACTACGAATTCCTGCGTGATTCGTATTTCAGGTATTCCCTGCTGTTGCAGAAGGAAGGAGTACACACGCCCGGAAACAGTGTCGGGGAAGGCATCGCCAATCTGTACGATGAAATGAACACGCTTGTCGGTGACGAACTGCATGTCAATATCGAGCAGGAAGGCGGCAGGCTTTTCTTCCGGCTGTGGAAATACCACAAGTGGGGAAGTTTCACGCTGTACTACTTCCCGGTGAAGTTTCTGGAATCGCTCAACCCTGTCTTGAGGAGGATTGCCATTACCTTTATCCATAAACTGATGAAAGCAAACGGCATTGATACATTCGTGGATTACGAAGAATCGGACTTTTTGTTTGAAATGCTTTCGGAGGATGACTGCAGTGATCCGGCGGACAGAAAAGAACGCATGAAACTGCTGGACTCCTATCAGGAGGGGAAAATCGGCAGGCTGCTCAAACGGGTGGAATCGAAATCCTACTACAAGAACCTGCCGAAAGCACTGGATACATACGAACCCCGAAACGGGTTTGAACAGCCTTTGGTCGATGCGATGAAACGGGGTCTCCCGTTTCTGACGCCTGCACGGGGCATCATGCAATACGCTTATGACGCCTATTACTCGGAGAATCCGGACTTCCACCCGATGTACCTGCAACAGCAGATAAGGGTCGTGTATGACATCAACGACATTGTATCCGACTATCTCCTTGACTATTATAATTCTTACAGCAGGGAGACCTACGACATCACTCCGGTGACCGTCCGCGACCTGTCGCCCGATACCGAAGAACTGTTCAGCATGGACGATTACCCGGAACGGTTCTTCCGGTGGGCGGACGAATTCATATCTTTAATCAGTTGAATTATGTTGGAAACGAATGAACTTACCCAGAAATTGAGGACGCTGCTCCATCCGAGGGTGGCGTTGATTGCCTATTCAGGCGAGAAAGACAACTCTTATGCCTCTGACAACAGTTATTTTGTTGAGATAAGGGATATAGACGATAACGGCATGATGGGAGAAGGCCGTCCCGTCACGGTGGATTTCATGAACGAACTGGTGCGCGGTTATTCCGAAAGCCACAGCACCACGCCATACGGCAGGATTCCGCCCAATATGCTGTGGTGCGACCCGCGCAAGGGCAGTGAGAGGTATATCTGGTACAATCCCCCACAGAAACGGATGATGTTTTTCAAGGAATCCCTTCAAGTAGAGAGTGCAAAATACAACCTGCCGGGAGTCATTTACGTGGCAGGTGGCAGTTCGTTGAGTATATATGCTTACAAGGACAAGAAACTGACGGAAAAGACGGAACTTTATGCCGCACCGTTCTTCAACGTGACAGGAGCAAATGTCTGTCTGGGTTCCGCTAAAATAGACAAGCCAAGAGATTTGACCTACAAAAACCTGTTGGAGTATTGGGAGAAAAAGTTCTGGCTGACGGAGTTTTCACACCTGGGCGGAGGAGGCAACCCGACCAGATCAAACCTGGTATTGGTAACGAAAGCGGCAAAGAACAAGCCTTTCAACCTCGATGAACTGAAACCTTTGAATAACTTGAAACTGAAAGATATATTGAAATGAAAAGAGTACACTACATAGACAATTATCTGCTGAACCCGCAGCACCCGGTCACGGTGAACCTGATCGGCGCGGGAGGAACCGGCTCGCAGGTATTGACCTGTCTGGCACGGCTGGACGTGACATTGCGGGCACTCGGACATCCGGGATTGTTCGTCACGCTCTACGACCCTGACATCGTTACGGATGCCAACATCGGCCGTCAGCTTTTCGGATGTTCCGACCTGGGGCTGAACAAGGCGCAATGCCTTATTACCCGTGTGAACAATTTCTTCGGCAATGATTGGAAAGCGGTACCGGATATTTTCCCGACTGTGCTGAAAGATGCCAGACGGGATGACATGGCGAACATTACCGTCACCTGTACCGATAACATCAAGTCACGGCTTGACTTATGGAACGTATTGAAAGCAGTACCGGCTTCGAATTTCCATGATTACGGGACACCGCTTTACTGGATGGATTTCGGGAACACGCAAAGTATGGGGCAGGTTGTGCTGGGAACCATACCCAAGAAAATAAAGCAGCCCGCTTCCGAGTTGTACAAGACTGTCGATTCGTTGAAGGTCATTACCCGGTTCGTGAAATACGCGAGGGTGAAGGAGGCGGATTCAGGACCGAGCTGCTCCTTGGCGGAGGCGTTGGAAAAGCAGGACTTGTTCATCAACTCCACACTGGCACAACTCGGATGCAATATCCTATGGAAGATGTTCCGTAATGGGATGATTGAGCATCATGGGCTGTTTTTGAATCTAGAGACAATGAAGGTAAATCCGATAGTTGTATAAATGATTATAAACCGTTTTTTCCTTTGTTGAAGCGTTCCTGCAATACCTTTTTAAGGTTGTCCGATGATTGCAAACCGAGTTTTTTTCGGATATTGCTGCGCTGGCATGTAATGTTACTTTCCGATTTGTGCAATATGTCACACACCTCATTCAGTGATTTACCCATGATTATCAACCGGCAGATTTCTATCTCTGATGGAGATAGTTCTGGGAAAATGGATGCAAGATTATTGCGTTCCATTTCCATAAATGCCACTGCTTCCATCACGTTACTGATGATGTTATTACGTACGTCTTCGTCCATCATGTCAAGAAGTGCCTTGGTCTCCAGTGTTCCCAGCTGATTTTTGGAAAGCCTGGCATATGCCAATATTTGTTCTTTTCCCATCTTCAGTGCATCAAGAATTTCCTCCTCGTCATGTTTAAGTTCCGAATTTTCCTCGTTCAGGTGACGTAGATTCCTTATTAACAAATTACCAAGTATGATGACTGTCAAGAACATTACCATATACAATGCGGCAAAGTTTTTTAAATTACCGTCTCCTGTAATCACGGTGCAGGCAATATATGTCATCATACTTACACCACCGAGAATCAGAGGGATATTCTTCAGATAGGCAATAAGAGAGAACATTAGGTTTGCCATCAATAACACAGTATTGCCAACGATAAGCATCAAATTATATTCCGTGGGAGTAAGTGCGCAAAAAATCATTTCTGTGCAGGTAAACAGTTGTGTTACGACCGTCAACAAGCAGAAAGTATGGCTCATTGATACTTTGCCTAACCAGCAAGCAATGATGAATGAAAGACTCGCTACGAGAAATATGCTGTTCAGTACAAGCAGCAGTCTCATTTGTGGGCCGGATAACCCGGAGAGATTGACGACCAACCCTATAACAAGGGTAAATGAATACAGCATGAATGTTATCATCTGCTGTTTGGCGAACTGTGATTGTTCGTTCTTAATTATGGATGAAATTCGAGAAAATAATGAGCGTATCATATCTTTATTTATTACTTTAAGTGTGTTTTAGGGTTACAAAGTTACTAATTTATTTTCATATTAGTGTAATTTATGGGTATCGAAATTATTACGGCTTAAAATTTTGTGGTACCTTTGCACGATAATAACAAAGAATTTTGAATGATTGGCTTTTTTTCAATATGGACACAACTTGCTTCCCGCAAAGCAACGGGAAACACATCTGCCCCAACTATCAGGTTGGGGGATGCCAAATTGTGCCTTATCGAAAGGGATTGTTATAAGAACTTAAATACAGCCAATATTACCCGGGCAAATTTGCAATTCTCAAGTATTTTACCCCCCCCGTAACAACTTATTTAACAGAGAGTTATATAAGAAAATACCCGAATTATGTCCTGACGGCATGCAGATACAATTTGTATTGTAGCCGTCAGGACTTTTTTGTATAACCATTTGACATTGAATAATAAACGAAAAATTTCATCATGATAAAAAACAAGACAATAATTGCAGATGCAAAACGATGCCTGATGTGCTATCAACCTATTTGTGACATAGCCTGTCAGAAAAAGGTTTTCCCGGCAGGAATCATCCATGCTTTACATTTGAAGAATGAGGCTGGAGCATACCTACGGTTGGCAGAAAATGTTTCCTGTCTCCATTGTGATGATGCCAAGTGTGAAAAAGCCTGTGCACGCGGACGGGTAGACTCTCCAATCCGAATTCAGGAAATTTGCAGATATGTATCCCAAATGGAAAACATATCACGGGAGAGCACACAAGCTGAGCTGTCAGTTGACTTTTGTGGCATCAGATGTGAAAATCCGTTTTTCCTTGCTTCATCGCCAGTGGCTTCGTCGTTCGAGATGTGTTGCCATGCTTTTGATGCCGGATGGGCCGGAGTATCATATAAGACAATCAGTTTCTATCAGAGCCGGGAAGTTTCTCCCCGCTTTGATGCGCTTCCCGGAGAACATCCCTTTTCATTCTGCGGATTCAAAAATCTGGAGCAACTATCGCCTCACCCCGCCGAAGAGAATTTCGAGATTATCCGCCGTTTAAAGGAACGTTACCCGGAAAAGGTCATTATCGCTTCCATTATGGGAAGAAATTGCGACGAATGGACTGTTCTTGCACGTATGGCTGAAGAAGCCGGGACAGACTTGATAGAATGCAATTTCTCTTGCCCTCAAATGGCCAAGCAGGGGTTGGGAAGCGACATCGGACAAGATAAGGATCTTATTGCGCTCTATACCCGGGCTACACGCAAAGGAAGCCATTTACCTATCATAGCCAAGATGACACCCAACATAGGCAATATGGAACTTCCGGCAATGGCTGCGATTGCCAATGGAGCAAACTCTTTGGCCGCTATCAATACGGTGAAGAGCATTACGCGCATCAATGCTGAAAATTTTTCTTCCTATCCTGATATAGGCGGACAATCTGCTGTCGGAGGCTACTCCGGGCAGGCGGTGAAACCGATAGCCCTCCGTTTCATTCGTGACCTGGCCTCCTATCCACCGCTCAAAGGTATCCCTTTGTTCGGTATTGGAGGAATAACAACCTGGCAAGATGCTTTGGATTTCATTTTGCTGGGATGTACGGCATTGCAGGTATGCACATCAGTGATGGAATACGGTTATCGCATCATCGATCATTTGAAGGAGGGGCTTTCTATCTATATGAAACAGCACGACATCTCTTCGCTTGACAAGTTGCGCGGATTGGCCTTGCCCAACCTGGTTCAGCCAGAACAGTTAGATCGGGAGCGCAAACTTCATTGTGAGATTGACAGCCGACGGTGCATCCATTGCGGGCGTTGTTACATCTCGTGCCTTGACGGCGGACATCAGGCCATCGGATGGGAAAAACGCACTCCGATGATTGACAAATCGCTTTGCGTGGGTTGCGGGCTTTGTAGGTTAGTCTGTCCGACCGAGGCTATTTCGTTGAGAAACAGTTTGTAAATAACGATATTAATTAAGAATAAGGATCAAAATGAGAACAAATAATTTATGGAGAAATGTATCCGCCTTGTTGGTGGCAGGTTGTATCTGTTGCGCCATGCCCTCGTGCAGCGACGATGATGCACCGGCAACAATTGAAGCCGCACAGCCGAGTGCATCCGCTTATGAACTGGATGAAGCGGGGGATGTTGTCCTGGAGTTTGGAGTAATCCCTGAAAACGCCCAGGTGGACGAGGTGAAAATCATAGGAGAAAACGGAGCGTTCAAAGCGAAAGACTTCATATCCAAAGGTGGAGGCAAATGGCTGTTGAACGCCAGTGTAACCGACTTTACGCAAATCAAGCAGGAGAATACTGTCACACTATCCGTTAGACAGACCGGCGGAACTGCCAGTGAAGTTGAGTTTGTCGTAACCGACCCATATGCCATCGAAAACAAGTTCACCCTTGCACACCCGAGAGGATTCAACTACTACAGTGCCAAAGAACCTTGGTATGAAACCAGTTTGCCGGTAGTCATCACATCGCAAAACAAAGAAGACCTTGCGATGGTTGAGCGTAAAAACATCAAGGTGGTTGATGGGACTGTCTCTGACGAGGTGGGAATCGCCCACTTCCTTATGATTCCTATGGCGGACGAAATCGGTTTTTTCTTGAAGCCAAGGCCCAGTAAGCTGGAAGAGGTGCAGAACGCCATCCCGACATACAGTACATTAGACTTCAATGTGCAGCTGACCTCCAAAAATAACCGAGTAGCCATCTTGCCGCTGAAAGCCACCGCCTGCGCACCGCAGGCAACCGTGGAAGACGATGCACTGACCCTGTCGCAAACTGACTTGCTCGATCCGGATTTTAAAAAAGACGTTGACATCGATGTAACCCATAAACTCAGACAAATGGGCATATTGGAAAAGAGCGGATTTAAAGAAAGAAGACTTGCTCTGTTGGACGAAAACGGGAATCAGGTGGATAATGGGCCTTTCATCGAGACCAAGTTCAAAATCATGGATGCCGAAGGCAACACCAAATGTAGTGTGAACCTAACCGGGAATCCCCAATACAACTACACCCCTGGCACCTACTACTGCGTGCAGCGTTGCCGCCAGCCATGGGAATACAATGGCAAGACATACAATCCTTCTTGTGCCAATCTGAAATTCAAAATCGTAATCAAATAAACAGACGGCAGGCGATGAAACAGTTTTTTGATAAAGATTTGTGGAAGAATGCGGTCGGGTGTACCATAGGCACCTTAATTGGTATCCTGCTGACTTTTGGTACGAGTTCCTACCTGGAAAACCGGAACAAAACCGAAATGGCACGGAAAACCGTAATGCTTACTTTGCACAACCTGGATGCGTCCATCCGAAACATGCAGACGATTTTGGATGAATTGCAGCAGTACGACACGCTTTTCACACGGGCTGCTTCTCTGATGCCCGACCGGCTCGGCCAAATGGGGAGCGACTCGCTGCAAATGTTCGTCAACGCATTCGGTTCACGCCGATGGCTGATGACGGATCATACCACAAGCAGCATTTTCTCCAACAGTTTTGAAGTGTGGCAATGTCTGGACGACGAAAAGGTAATCGGACGGATAGGCAACTGCTATAGTGTCCTGGATGTATGCCGCGAAGAGTACCTCAGAATGGAAGAACTGCGCCAAAAGGCCTATCAAGCCTATTGGCTCGAATGTCCGCCCATGGATTACCCCAATGCCGAAAAGGCAGCAAAGGCACTCCTCGAACGGTACGACGTACGCTATGTATTGTCCATACATTCCAATGTCATCCAGATGCTGAAATATACGCACGACATTGTCTGCCAGCTGAATGAGCGCAACAAACAGGTGCTTCACATCACACAGGAAGAATTGGATGAAGTAGGAAAACTCTTGGAGCAAGACTCCTACAATTTCAAATCGGACGATAGGAAAACATCGGAAAAATTGAATGAAAACGAAATAAATAAATAGAATTAATGCTTATGAAACGAATGATTTATACCACCAAATTGATATCGGTTCTTGTTTTAGTCGCCTTCATGATGACCGCTTGCGACAAAGACGAATGGAAAGACGACGTGGATGCGCTCAAGCAGCCGGTGCCCACGGGTATCGTCATTATGGATGCCGAGTCGGTCACGGCGGTGAAAGGGACCTCATTTCAGTTGCGTTTCCGGGTGAACCCCTCAGGCGTGACAGTTACGAAAGACAACCTTGAACTCGACTTGCAGAACAGCGACACCTACCTGCTTGTACCACCGACCCGGAATGCTTCCCCTGCACAGTCGCGGGCATCTTATGTCACTCCGTCCGACTATTATAAAATCACCGGAGTGGAACCCGACCGTAACGGTAGCGGCGAGATTCTCGACGGACAGTGGATTGTGACCATCGAGACCCGGGGTGAAGAGAATTTCCGCAACGTTTCGGACCTCTACCTCGTAGTGAACTATACCGATGCAGCGGGCGTGGCTCATAAAGTCAGCTCGTCGGTCTTGCCCGTGCAGATTGTCCCCACGGCGGACGAAGGGGTGGAATTCCGCTACTCGCTGGTACAGACCCTGCGAACCGCACATGGAGAGCTTAATCCCTACATCCTTTACACGGACGTAAACACTTACCGTAGTGCCTCGGGCGGTGAGTGGGTCTACGATATCCGCTTTGTCACAAAGGCAGAGTCTCAGGGCGAGGCGATGACCCTCGATTGGCTCACCCTGCACGAGAAGCAATACGTGTCGCTGATTCCCAAGAAAGACCATGAGTTGTGGACCCCGCTCGAAGAAGGCAAAGTAAAGAAAGTGAGCACTGCGTCGCAAGTGGCGATTACAGACTTCGGCGGTATGCGGAAGATTATCAACCTGCCCATCACCTACTGCCCACGCAAGGTTATTATTCGCCGGGACATGCCGATTGCAGAGCTGAACGCTAACCGCGATGACATCAATTACGTCATCGACCTGAGTGCCGAAGCTGCCGAATATGGACTGACGGCAGATATGGCTTCACACTTGACGCGCAGGCCGACAAGCATCGACTTTCACGGTGCTTTCATCGATAACTTCGGGATAGACGAAATCAACACGATAGGCGATAACAACACGTTCGTCCTTCAGGCGAGTCCCTTTATCCCGGACGAACTGACAGCCGGCTTCATAACGGCCGACGCTGATGCCGCCATCGTGAACTATATCCTGCATAGCTTTCCGCAGTATGGCAATCCCTTGGATAAGGATACGTTCCAGTTCCTGCTCGACATGGAGATCCGTATCCTGATTAACGGTGTGGAAATGAATGACTAAATGCACGTGTATTAAAATAAATTTAATTTAATTACTCACTTATATGGCTTTTATGAACACGATACAGTTGCTTTGCCGAAACATCACAGCAATCATACTGCTGTCATTCACCGCAATGTTTGCGTCATGTGATAAAGACGACGACATCATTAATGAAGAACCTCTACCGGAAGAACCCCAACCGGTGGAAAGAACCATTCTCGCTTATATTTGGGGGGATATTGATGGCGAAGGCGGTCTTGTCCTCAGTAATTCTCAGTTGGATTATATCAACAAAATGGAGGCAGGATGGGACGACAGTTATGCAGGAAGCCTTTATGCTTACATCGATCCGTCGCCCATGTTTGTACAGTTTGAAGATCCGGTTCTGTTAAAAATAAAACATGATGACACGCCGGCCATCGTAAGCGAGGTTGTCAAAGAATATGAGCCAATTGGGGCTCACGGGGACATCGCTCGTTATCCGGAAGTACAGAACGACGTCCGTGCCATAGCCCCTGCGAAAAGCTATGGACTTATGCTTTTCGGACATGGCAGCGGCATACTCCCATTTGGCCTAAGTGACGATAACACAGCCAAGACCAGAGGAATGGGCGGTGATGCCGTGAAATATCTTGAAAACAGAGAAATAGCAGATCTTACTCTGCCCGACTATGAATTTATGATCATGCACGCTTGTATGATGGCAAGCGTGGAGGTGGCATTCGAACTGCGTCATAAGACCAGGTATTTGGTTGCAAGCGAAATATCCCTTTCTTCAGTAGGATGGCCTTGGCATGAAAATCTGTCGTATCTTTACACCAGCCCCCGTGCCGACCTGTCAAAGTTTGTGTTACATTCCTGCGAATGGCTTTACAATAATTCGGCCGATGACGACAAATATGCGACACTGTCCCTCATAGATGCTTCCCAACTTGACAAGCTTGCCGCAGATACAAAGAAGGCTCTGATGGACAGTAATATCACCTTAGCCGATATTCAGGACGTTTTTATCAACAAATGCCATCTTACAGAAAACTACTTCAACGATGGCAAAGGAGAGGAACTATTCCAAAGGAACTTTCCTTATGCCCAGCTTGATTTTGTGGATTTCATGCGCAAGACAGGAGCGTTTACCGATGAATGGTTTTCGACATACAACAAAGCATGCCTGATTAACACTTACGGATTCGTGAAAGATGTAAAGATGTATGATGAAGTTGACAACCATATAGAACCCTATTACAACGGACTTTCGATATATCCTATCATGGCACTGAAAAACTACTCTGACTCTCAGTCATTTCAGGACTATGTCAATTATGCCATACGCTCGTACCGTTTAAACCAATGGTACACTGCCTGTGGTTTTGATTTAATAGATAAATAAGTATTAGGATGATGAAACTGAAGACATCCATTCAAAATAAAATGAACTGAAATGAAGAAATATTTACTTTATCTCACTTGCTGCCTCCTTTCATTGGCGGCTCTGTCATCCTGCAACGATGACAACGACCCTTCTCCGGTTCCGGAACCGGACCCCACACCGAGCGGCTACTGCCTCATGTTCTACATGTCGGGCGGCGACCCCGAACACGACATTCTCCTGATGGAAAGCGCACGCCAAGCTGCCGAGGCCACGGGCGATGATGTGGCGGTCACCATCCTGATGAAAGCCTCCGGCAAAAAAGAAGGCGAAGCGCACAACGGCACGCGCCGCTACACCGCACAGGACGGGGTGTTGACACAAGATGCCGAGTTCGGCACCGTCGATGACTTCGCCGTCACCGATCCCACCAACCTTGCCGAATTCATCCGCTGGTCAGCAGAGCAATACCCCTGCCGGCGCTATCTCCTTGCCTTCGGCGGGCACGGCATCACTTTCTCGCCCGAAACCGACTTGCCCGATCCGGCGGATGACACCCGTGCCGACCGGCCCAGCACCCGCGCCTCGCTGTCGGACAACGGCAATCTCATGACCGCTGCCCAGCTGGGCAATGCCATCCGCCAATCGGGCGTGGACCTCGAAGCCCTTATTGCCCACTCCTGTCAGCAGGGAAGTATTGAGATGCTGGCCGAGTGGGAGGGCACGGCCGACTACCTGCTCGGATCGCCTTTCTCCATACCCGACTATGCCTATGATTATACCTCCCTCATCAACGACCTCCGGGAAGGCTGCTCCGTGGAAGAGACCCTGAAGCGTACAGCCCATCGCGCCATCAACCTGTGGCAGGAGTTCCACAATCAGGGCGTCAGCGGCATGGTGATGGAAGTGACCCGTCTGCGCGACCTCAGTCCCCTGTGGGACGTGTTGCGGCAGACCCTCGACCTGATGCACGAATCAATGGACGAGGTGAACCTCACGACCGACGCGCCGGCCATTTACGGTGAGACCTACGGCAAAGGTTATATGCGTGCCTTGGTTGACAAGTATGAGAGGGACCATTCCGACTTTTTCCAGAACACACGGGCTTTTTACGCTGTTGATCTGCCGGGCTACCTGCATGCCGCCTTCGTACATAGCGGCAACATGAGCCTTGCCTCCTACATCAATCGGCTGGACGAGGTGCTGGCCGACATCGTGGTCACCCACCGGCAAACCGACGGGAAGCACGACTTCCTCTACAATGTCTACACCAACCTTTCCAACTACAGCAGCAGTGAGGAAGCGCGCGAACGCTATCACGACTGTCGTTTCGACCAACTGACGGGTTGGGGCACTTTCTACGAAGATATCATGGACTATGTGAACCAATTGCCGGACGAGCCGGGTCGTATCCTGACCCCCATTGCCGATCACCTCACAGGCAAATGGGAAGTTACGAAGCTTTTCTATAAGGAGTATGGCGAGTGGATACCCGAAAAGCTGCCCGTAGGCTCTGCACAGACCTTCACGCTGCGCGCCAACGGCGAGTTGTTTAGGACTCGTACTTCTGCCTACTGGACCGACTTATACCTATCGGATTGGGGAGACACGGACGATACCGACTTTACGTTCCGGATGGACAAAAGCCTCTGCAAAATCCACCGCCTCACCAAGAACAAGCTGGAGCTTACCGAAGAAGGCTTTCCCAAATACAAGATGCGTCTCCGCCGTGTCAGCGACGAAGACGAGAAGACCCTGGCCGAGCGCATGGTGGGCAAGTGGATTCTGTCCAAACGCTACCAGAAGGTGGACGGAGCATGGGTGGAAGTGACGGACGACCTGCCTCTGGAATGCTGGAGTGAGTACACCGAAGCCGGTAAATTCACCACCTATACGCGCTGGGCCGACGAAGAACACCTGAACAAGGACATGAGGTGGAGAGTACACGAAATGACCGGAGTAATAACCTATTGGCCATCAGAAGAAGCCTCGCTTGCCTACTTCCGGATTGCCTTGGAAGACGATGACACTCTGGTCATGAACTACGCCGAAAACTACAACCCGACCCAGGAAGAACAAGTTAACACAGAGTATAAGGACATATTGGTAAGAAACTGAGTTTACGAAACGACATAATTTATGAATCTCAAATTTCAAGAAACAATGAAGAAATATCTCAACCATATACTGGCGCTGTTTATTGCGCTAACGGCTCTGTCATCCTGCAGCGATGACAACGAACCTTCTCCGGTTCCGAAACCGAATCCCACACCGAGCGGTTACTGTCTCATGTTCTACATGTCGGGCGGCGACAAAAAACATGACATAACATTAATGGAGAGTGCCCGACAAGCGGCAGCAGTATCGGATGACAACGTTGCCGTTACGGTACTGCATAAAAATTCCGGTGAAGGAGAAGGCGAAGCGCACAACGGTACACACCGTTACACCGCGCAGAATGGCGTTTTGGCCGAAGACCCGACATTCGATCCCGGTGAGGATTTTGCCATTACCGACCCCAAGGAACTGACGGATTTCATCCGCTGGTCGGCGGAGCAATACCCCAACCGCCATTATCTGCTTGTAATTGGCGGACACGGTAAAGCGTTTGTTCCATATGAAGATGAGGATGCTTCCGCACCTAAAACGCGGGCTACCCTCTATGATGACCACAATTATATGTCGTCAGCACAATTGGGAAATGCAATCCGCCAATCTGGTCAGAATCTTGACGCTCTTATATTCAACTCTTGCCAGCAAGGAAATATTGAAATGCTCGCGGAATGGGAAGGAACCGCTGATTATCTGTTAAGTTCTCCGTTCAGCATTCCCGACTTTGGTTATGACTATGCCTCTCTTATCGGAGATTTGCAACAGGGGCGGTCTGTTGAGGAGGCTCTTGCCCGCACCGCCCACCGTGCCATCAATCTTTGGCAGGAATTTCACAACCAAGAAAAATGCGGGATGGTGACACAAGTTTCCCGAATCCGTGACCTCTCTCCCCTGTGGGAAACAATGCGGCAGATTATCGGCGCGATGAATAAATCCATAGAAGATAAAAACTTCACTACAGATGCGCCGGCCGTGTATGGACAACCTTATGGACAAGGCTATGCAAGAGCGCTTGTCTCCAAATATGTCGGTGACAAGGATGATTTTTTTGAGTATCTGCGCCCATATTTCGCATTGGATATTGTGGGATTCTTTCATGCAGCATACGTGCAAAGCGGCAACATGAAACTCGCTCCATATATAAATCGTCTTGACGAGATTCTTGCCGACGTAATTGTTACACATCGACAGACCAACGGAAAGCATGATTTCATTTATCTTGTCTTCAATGCCTTGTCAATTTATGATGAGGAGCTTGATGGGCAACTTTATCGTGGATGCCGGTTCGACAAGCTCACGGGTTGGCGTGATTTCTATGATAGCCTATCGGATTTTGTCTATAACTATGAGGAGGAATCTGAGATTCTTACACCCATCTCCGAACACATCGTCGGTAGATGGGATTTAAAAGAATTATTCCAAAAAAGATTCAATGAATGGATACCAGAGGGAAATAAATCTACCGATTTAGGTGTCATGATTTTTCGTCCTAATAATGAAGTTGTCAGGGTAAGTAAAGGTGGAGAATCTACACGATTGAGCATTAGCCATTGGAGTATAACAGAAGAGAATAAAATTAAGATTACTGATGTTGATTCTGAAGCAGATATTCTTCAACTTACCGAGAATGATTTAGTCATCGTTGAATCATCCCCATCATATAGTAAAATCAAGGACAAAGCTCATTTCCAAAGAGCAAATGATACAGACAGGACACTCGCAGAAAGAATGGTAGGCAAATGGACGCTTTCCAAACGCTTTAAGAAAGTAAATGGCGAATGGGTTGAAGAGAAGAATCTTCCCGTTGAGGCTTGGGCTGAATTTTCAGAATCAGGATTATTAAACAGTTATACCCGTGAGTTCACCACTTCTGAAGGAATTAAAAGCGACAACATATATTGGCGGGTTCATGAAGAAACCGGAACCGTCGTGTGCGTAAACCCTGCTGATCGAGTTCCGTCCTTTTTTAGGATTGCGTTGGAAGACAACGACAACACAATGATTATGAACTCTTCGGAAAACTTCAACCCGGAGTTGGAAGAACAGACAACCACCGAGTATAAAGACATTCTGATTAGAAATTGAATTGGATTATATATTTTTTAATTCTAAAACCCAAAAACAGTGAAGAAATATCTCAATCATATACTGGCGTTGATTATTGCGCTGTCGGGATTGTCATCTTGTTCCGACAAAGACGAACCGTCACCTATACCGGAAGAGCCGGAGGCGAACGGATATTGTCTGATGATGTATATATCGGGCGGCGACAAGGAGCATGACCTTATTTTCGCCGAGAGTATCCGTCAGGCAACCGATGCTACCGGTGATGATGTGTCGGCAACTGTGTTGTTCAAAGCTTCCGGAAAAGGGGAAGGAGACCAACACAATGGTGTTCGCAGATACACCGCTCAGGACGGAGTCATGACAGAAGATGGGACATTCACCCCCGGCGATGACTTTGCCATCTATAACCCCGGAGAACTGACAGAATTTATCCGCTGGTCGGCAGAGAAATATCCCAACCGCCATTACATTCTTGTTATCGGCGGTCATGGTAGCCACTTTTCTCCCTATAATGATTTGAAAGAACAAGAAACTCCACCCTCAACAAGAGCCACTCTGTACGACAGCTACCATAGAATGACGTCCGCCCAGTTGGGGGACGCATTACGCCAATCAGGTCAGCATTTGGATGCCGTGATATTCAACTCCTGCGAGCAAGGAAATATCGAACTGCTTGCTGAATTGGAGGGAACGGCCGACCTAATGCTCGGCACCCCCTTCGTCATACCCGACCTCGCCTACGATTACACCTCACTTGTCAACGACCTGAGACGAGGGCGTTCTGTGGAGGAGACCCTTACCCTGACCGCACACCGCGCCATGAATCTGTGGCAGGAGTTTCACAATCAGGAAGTTGTTGGTCTTTCGGTTGTGGTTAGCAGGATTGGAAATTTGACACCTTTATGGGAAGTTCTGCGTGAGACGATTGACAAGATGAGCAACTCAATGCAGGATGTCAATTATACCACAGATGCTCCGGCAAAATACGGTCAAACCTACGGACAGGGCTATTTAAGAGCCATGTATTCAAAGCTGAAGCATGATTCGGATGATTTCTTTCAAACAATGCGTCCTTATTACAGTATGGATCTTGTAGATTTTCTTCATGCGGCATACGTTCAGAGTGGCAACATGCAACTTGCACCGTATATAAACCGTCTTGATGAAGTGCTTTCCGATGTTGTTGTGACTCACCGCCAAACCAACGGAAAACATGATTTTCTATATTCGGTTTATACCAATGAATCAGATTACCAGGCTGATGTGCGTGAACTTTATCGCAAATGCCGTTTTGACCAACTTACGGGATGGTGCGATTTCTACGAAACTCTCAAGGTCTATGTCAATAATCTGGAAGAAGGCAGGGGCACTGTGCTTACACCAATCGCCGAGCACATTGTAGGCGATTGGAAACTGGTTGAATCATTCTCAAAGAAAATAGGGGAATGGGTAACGAACGACGATGACGACGATTATATCTTAAAATACTCATTTAGGTCTAATGGTGATTTTTTCATGGTTTCCTCCATTGATGATGAAACAGATCTCTCGCTCAACAAATGGGGCGATGTAAATGACGATGAACATACACTGAAAATCCGTTATGGTGATTTTGAAGTTTATCAACTGACAGAAAAAGATTTAGTGCTTGTCACCAAATTGACAGGCGTTAAGTATAAGATGCACTTTCAACGCGCCAATCAAGAAGAGAAAACCCTCGCTGAACGAATGGTTGGCAAGTGGTCGCTGTCAAAACGCTATGCCAAAGTCAATGGAGTATGGACTGAAACAACCGATGATTATCCATTGGAGTGTTGGAGTGATTTTACCGAAAACGGAGTTTTCACTACCTATACGCGCTGGCCTGCTGAGGAATGGAAAAACGAGGATATGCTGTGGGCTGTCAATGAATCAACCGGTGTCGTCACTTACTATGTTCCCGGAGAGCGGGAAGAGAGATATTACCGCATGTCATTGGAAAACAATGACAACACGATGGTGATGTATTACTCCGAAGACTTCAACCCGGAGCTGGAAGAACAGACAACCACCGAATACAAGGATGTGCTAATAAGAGAGAAATAAAGGTAAAATAAAAGACAAAGAATAGATATGAAAGAGACAATCAGAACAATGTCAGCACTGCTGACCATGATGGTAGCTATGACCATCCTTGCCTTCACCTTCACTGCTTGCAGCGACGATGAAGATGTTGAAAATGAAGTGACTTACACCTATGGTTTCGCCAAGATGTCGGCCTCACACCCCGACTTTCTCGAAGAAATGGGTAAGATAGAGAATGCCTTCAAGTCAGCTCTTGGCACTACCGGGAGCAACTTCACGAAACGGGGCACAGTGGAAGAGTGCGACAAGGAAGTCTATGCAGCCTGCGAGAAAGCCTTTCTGTCACTCCAAGACGAAGTGTGGCAGGGCGATTATCTCTTTGAGGTGACAAACACTCTCACGGGAGAGTCGGTATGCACGGCATTGTTTGATGCCGACAACGAGAACATCTTCGGAAGGACACCGGTAGGACCAATGCAGAGGACTGCGGAGAAGTTTGCTGCCTTTGTCACGAAGCTACATCCCGGTTTCCCGGCCGCTCACACCGAGCCTTTGGTATGCACGACCTATACGAATGGGAGAGACGCCTATCTTGCTCTCAACGTGCTGATAGACATAGAGGATATAAGCGCAAAGACTCAGTTTTTCAAGAATAAGGCCTTCTCGGGGCTCGTGTCTGTGACCTATAAGGACAGTGGTATAACGGATGGCTTTGCAAAAGTGGAGATACAGTTTTTGGAGAAGAAGGGTAAACCCCGATACACAATTGTATTCAAGAATCCGAACCAATAATGATTGGAGAAAGAATGAGACAACTTATATATATTATGATGGTTATGGCACTTCTGCCGTCATGCCAACAGAAAGGAGACAAGAATATGACAAGTGAAGAACTTATGCGGAAGGCCATCGTGCTTGCCGAAGAAAATGTAGCCAATGGCGGCGGTCCTTTCGGTGCTGTGATTGCACGCAACGGAGAGATTATCGCGACCGGAGTGAACCGGGTTACTGCCGAGCACGACCCCACCGCCCATGCCGAGGTAAGCGCCATCCGGGCAGCCTGCAAAAAACTGGGCACATTCGATTTGTCCGGTTGCGAGATATATACTTCATGTGAGCCTTGTCCTATGTGTCTGGGCGCAATCTATTGGGCGCATATCGACAAGATGTACTATGGTAACGACAAAGCCGATGCCAAGCGTATCGGTTTTGACGATTCATTCATCTATGAAGAAATCGCTCTATCGCCTGAAAGCAGAAGACTGTCTTCTGAGAGGATGTTGAAGGACGAAGCAGTCAAGGCTTTTGATATGTGGATGGATAAAGACGATAAAATAGAATATTAAATAACGCATTGTTTACATTAAATGATAAGCATTATGAAGAAGAATGTATTAACCCTCTTTTGTATTACCCTGCTGACCTTAGCGGGTTTCCCCTCATGCAGCGACAAAGAGAATAAAGGGGAAGCCATCCGCAAACCAATAGCCGCAAATCTGAGCGGAAAGTGGACAATGACCAAGAGCTATGAAAAAAAGGATGGCGAGTGGAAAGAAGTGATCGAGCCGGAAGGCAGCGGCACAACCTATCTTTTCCGCGCCGACGGCTCCATGATGTCCGCCGTTACCTACGCCAATCACGACACCTATCTGAGATCGCAGACTTGGGAGGCGGAAGACAATAAAAACACATTTAAAATCAATTATAAAGCATATCCGGTAGAGCACACCCTGATGCGTCTCACTGCCGACGAGCTGGAATTCGGATACGACAAGGCAACCGATTATGCCACCGGAGCCACGCAAGAGGGAGAATTCAAATGGCTCTTCCGCCGCATAGACGAGGGGCAGAAGAACTTTGCCGAACGCCTTGTGGGGCGCTGGCATTTCAGCAAGAGCTATGAGAAGAAGAATGGAGAGTGGGAGGAAATCACCTACAGCATCCCTGATGAAGGGTGGCACGAATATACCGAGCAAGGCACCTTCATCGCCTACTCGCGCCAAGGCGACAACGAGCATACCTCCGACCCGATGCAGTGGAAAGCGAATGCCGTCACCGATACGGTATCCTACAAGCCCCTCGACAGCGACAAAGTGTCACGGGTACGCATTACCTTGAAAGATGACCGCACGATGTACGTGTTCTACTCCGTGAATTTCGACCCTGTTACAGGAGAGATGCGCGAGGGTGAGTATAGAGATATTCTTTTGAAAGACTGACTAAAAAAACATCAGCAGATATGAAAACAATCCGTGAGTCATTCTCAGCCCGCTTGAGCCTACAGGTTGTCATGATTGCCTTCGTGGTATTCATGGCAGTGTTTGCGGTGGTGTTCTTTTCCTCTAAAAGCATCGTTCGACAAGAGGCGGAAAGCCATGCCGGAAGCGAGTTGTCCGGAACGGTCTATCAGATAGAGGATATCCTGCATCAGGTAGAAGCGGCCGCAAAGAATATGGAATGGATTGTACGCGATCATATTGACAACCCGGACACACTATATGCGATGACCCGTATGATGATAAAATCCAACCCTCATGTCATCGGGAGTTGCGTGGCGTTTGAACCGTGGTTTTATGCGGAAAAAGGAGAATTGTTCGCACCTTATTCTTATATAACGGATGAAGGCGTGGTAAAAGACCGGAATTTAGGTTATGTGGAGTATAACTATCATGCGAAAGATTGGTATGCGACTCCTAAACTCTTGGGCAGGGACTATTGGAGCGAACCTTATTTTGATGAGGGAGGTGGTGACCGTCTGATGTCAACCTACTCGCACGTGTTGCGCGACGGGAAAGGAAAGATGTTCGGTGTTTTGACGGCGGATATCTCTTTGGACCGTTTGAGCGGGCTGGTAAATGGCATGAAGCCCTATCCCGGTTCTTATACATTGATGATCAGTCGTCTGGGAAATTACCTGGTGCATCCTAAACCGGAACGTATCCTACACGAGACAATATATACCGCCACAATGGATATGACCGATCGCAGCGTGACGGACCTGGGCGATGCGATGATTCGTGGCGAGGAGGGAATTCATCAGCTGCAAAATGACGACACGCTCTCGTATGTGTTCTTTAAGCCGGTGGAAGGTACGGAATGGTCGGTGGCGGTGGTTTGCCCCTACAGGGATGTATTTGCTCCGTTAGACAAACTTTCCCTGGTATTGGTATCGGTATTTATGGTGGGATTGTTGGCGTTGCTGCTGTTTTGCGTATGGAGTATCAGGCGGGCAGCTTATCCTCTGAAAATGTTTTCCGAGGCTGCGTCACGCGTGGCGGAAGGAGATTTGTCAACACCGTTGCCTGAAATCCGGACAAAGGATGAACTGGCGCATTTCAGGGATTCATTCGCTTATATGCAGCGGTCGTTGGATGACTATATATGCAGGCTGACAGAGACAACCCGTGCGAAAGAGAGGATAGAGAGCGAGCTGAATATTGCCCGTAAGTTGCAGATGAGCCTGCTCCCTAATATATTCCCGCCTTTCCCCGAGTGGAAGACGCTCGATTTGTATGCCAGTTTGTCGTCGGCGAAAGAGGTCGGCGGGGATTTGTACGACTTTTTTATCCGTGACAGGAAACTGTTCTTTACCGTAGGCGACGTATCGGGTAAAGGTATTCCCGCCTCTCTGTTTATGGCGGTGACACGCAGCCTGTTCCGCATCATGGCAGGCAGCTGTGACACTCCTTCGGAGATTGCAGCCAAATTGAATCATGCGGTGATGGAACAGAATGATGCGAATATGTTTGTCACGATGTTTATCGGAATGTTGGATTTGGATAATGGGGAATTGTCGTATTGCAGTGCCGGACATAATCCTCCCCTGCTGGTAAAACTTGAGAAAGAGGTTTCTTTTTTAGATACAAAGTCGAATATTCCGATAGGTGTTTGCGACGGATTTGAATTTGCGGAACAGTGCGTGATGTTGCCAAAGGAAAGCGCCTTGCTGGTATATACAGACGGATTGACGGAAGCGGAAAATAACCAATGTGAGTTGTTGGGAAATGAGCGCGTATTGGACGCCTTGTTGCACCTGGACCGTTTGTCGGCGAGGTGTATTGTAGAACGTATGACAAAGCTGGTGACCGGCTTTGCCGGAGAAGCGGAGCAGAGCGATGACCTGACATTGCTGTGTGTTCGATTGACAAATAATATCTAATTATGAGGGATATGGAAAACAAGGAACTTGTGATGACTAACAGTCTGGAGGAAGTGTCGCGTCTGCCGTTGTTTCTTGAGGACATAGCCGGAGAAACGGCTATGGATGCTGCGGAGATGATGGCGTTGAACGTGGCGTTGGAGGAAGCATTGGTCAACGTAATCCGTTATGCCTATCCTCAGTCTGAAATTGGGAAGATTGTCCTCTCTTCCGTATGGGACGAGAAAAACCGGGAACTGTGTTTCTGTCTGACGGATTGGGGGACGGCTTTTGACCCGCTTACTGTGCCTGAGGCAAATGTGACACTGTCATTGGAGGAGAGGCCGATCGGTGGATTGGGCATTTTCCTGATACGCAAAATGATGGACGAAGTGACGTACAAGCGTGAAGGAGATTGCAATATGCTGATCATGAAGAAAGAGATAAGACAAAGAAATGTGCCATAATTTGATAGATAATATGATAGAAACTTTTGAATTTTTAGGGTTTGGTTTTTATGCCTGGATTACGATTGTGCTGGTGCTGGTGATGTTCAGTTTGCTGCTTTTCACCAAGCTGCCGGCCGACGTGGTGTTTGTTGGAGGAATGGCAGTCCTGCTGGTGTGTGGCGTATTGCCCGCCCGGGAAGTGCTGTCGGGGTTCAGTTCGGAATCGGTAGTGGTGGTCGGGGTACTGTTCGTGGTGGTGGCAGGCCTGGTATATACAGGCGTGTTGCAGTGGATAGTGCGCCATTTGCTTGGTAATCCTTCGTCTTATCCTAAGGCGATTGTCCGTTTGATGCTGCCGGTGGCGATGTTAAGCTCCATGTTGAGCAATACAACGGTAGTGGCACTTTTTATCAATGTGGTGAAGATGTGGTCCAAGAAGTTGGGTGTTTCTCCCTCCCGGCTACTTATTCCCTTGAGCTACGCTTCGGGGATGGGAGGAGTATGCACTTTAATCGGTACACCGCCCAACTTGATCATATCAGGGTTTTACATGCAAGAAACTGGTGTCGAATTAGGAATTTTCACAACAACATTACCGGGCCTTTTCTGTTTGGCAGTGGGAATCCTTTCCATGATTGCCCTGCGCAAGTTATTGCCGGATCGGAAATCATCTGAAAGCTCGTTTGAGTCAATTTCCGACTATACGGTGGAGTTACTGGTACCCACGACCAATCCGATGGTCGGGCAAAGTATCGGGGAGTGTGGTCTGATGGATGTGCGAGGCGGTCGTCTGGTCGAAATTGTGCGTTTCGACAAAGAGATTATATCCCCGGTTCACGCCGACGAGTTTGTAATCGGTGGCGACCGTCTGGTTTATTCCGGCCAGATTGATTCTATCCTGGATTTACGCGAGACTCATCATCTGGTGAATGCCACGCATCACGTATATAGCGTGAATGAGGTGGATGGGCATCGTAAGTTACAGACCGGATACCTGGAATTCGGTAGCGATTTGGTAGGTAAGCGTATTGCAGATACCCATTTCGAGGAAGACCACGATGTGGTATTGGTAGCCATTGCAAGGCAAGGTAAACGTCTGGAAGCAAGCCCCCGGGAAATTGCATTGCAAGCCGGAGACACGCTGTTGCTGGAGGGAAAGAAGTTGAGTGAGAAAGATTTTAGCGGAGACGTGCGTTTCTTCGATTCGGAGGATATCCAGCAGGTGGATCATAAGACGCTTGTGTCATCAGGAATTATGCTGGCCATGATGCTCTTGTCTGCGTTCCATGTAATGCCGTTGCTGAATGCCTGTTTCTTGGCGGCGTTTGCCATGCTGCTTACACGTTGTTGCAGTATAGAGCAGGCACGTAAGAGTATCAATTGGAATGTACTGATGGTATTTGCAGGTTCCGTATGTTTGGGGATGGCCATCGAGAACACGGGAATCGCGCAAAGACTTGCCGACGGATTATTGGGAGTGTGCGGAACAAACCCGTTAGTGGTACTGGCGGTGATTTGCTTAGTGGGAACTTTTATCACGGAGCTTATCAGCAATGCGGCAGCAGCGGCAATGTTCTATCCGATTGCCTATAAAAGTGCGATTGCATTGGGGGTAAACCCATTGACTTTCTGCGTGGCCTTGATGATTGCCGTATCTTCCAGTTTTGCCACTCCCATCGGGTCACCGACCCATATGTTGGTATACGGACCGGGAGGTTACCGCTTCTCGGACTTCATGAAAGTGGGCTTGCTGATGAACTTGATTATCCTGGCTGCAAACCTGTTTATCGTGACTATATTGTTTCCTCTGTAATGAATAAAAAAAGTAAAATATGATGAAATTTGAGATTAAGAATGAGAATGAAGCGTTGATTGGAGTGTTCAACGGACGGCTGGATTCGGCTGTTGCCGACCAATTGGAAAAAGAGATGCAGCCTCTGATGGATGGTGCGGACAAGAATATCGTGCTTGACTGTGCGGGGTTGGAATACATCAGCAGTTCCGGTTTGCGACTGTTCCTTACCTTGCGTAAGGAAGTAGCAAAAAGAGGGGGAACCCTGACTCTCAGCCACATCAATGATGAGATCCGGTCAGTATTTACCATCACCGGTTTCTTCAAACTTTTTGAGATTCATTAAAGCATAATCCATGCTTGTAATATCGTAAATTAAAAACAACTGATAACTAATCAATTAAAAGCAAAACATTATGGCAAAGAAAATTTTAACAATCATGTTTGCTTCAGTGATGGCGATGCTCGCTTTCACTGCTTGCAGTAACGACGATGAGCCACAAGGACCGTCTGGAGAAAAAATGTTGGAGAATATCGACAAGATAATAGTCGACCAGGCTGATGCCGGAAATCTCTATCAGAAAAAGGATGATGCTGCCCGGTTTATATTGGTAGCAGACTCAAAGGAGGCTGCCCATGGAGTGTGTGAGAAGTTCATTCTCGATCAGTGGGACGGAAAGCAACGCACTGTCAAACTCCCTGACAACTGCGGCAGAATCTCACTCACACCCGGTTCGGACGAAAGTATCTTTTACACTGTTTCGTTCAATGCTCTCAAGAATTTCAAAGAACCGGACATGACAGTCGTAATTGTTCCGGAGGAATACATGAACGGGGATAATCTTGCTATAGACCAATACTTCCCGGCAAGGTGGACTGAAAAATGTCCCAATTGTGGTCATAAGTGGAAAACATTTGCATCCGGACCATATACATGCTCCGAATGTGGTCATAAGTTTGATTAGTATGCACAATACTTTCCGCGCTATCTTGGCAATGACAACGTTCCTGGTAACAGGAGCGTTGTCATCCTGTAATCATACCGATGAGTTGGAGCCGGAATCTCCGGCACCACAGATTGTTTTTCTCTTCTCTCCAGGGGGACTGGGTGACATGAGCTATAATGACCGTATACTTGAGGGCGTTCAGAGATTCAAGATGGAAAACGCAGGTATAGACATCTATATCTACTCCCCTGAATCCCTGCAAGAGGCTGAGAAAATTTTTGCAGACTGGCTTGAACGTCCCCAAAGCAGCATACCCGTGCTTTTTGTATTGGGTAGCAGTGATTATGAGCCAATGGCGGAACTTCATCTGGCAGAGCACGACTTGACACCCAACAAAAGTATTCTGCTTTTTGAAAGCCGGAAACAGTATAAGGACGAGAACATCCATACCTTCCAGATTTCGATGTTCGGGGCTTCATATCTTGCAGGAGTATGTGCAAGACAATGTTCTGAAATGACACCTCTGGTGCTGCTTGCCAATAATACCGACAGCCCCATCAACATAGCCAAGGACGGTTTTGTTGCAGGCTATGGCAGCGACTGCGATGTGGAGTATCTGGCGGATGATTGGACGGGATATGTGTCGGCTTCGCTCGCTTACCGGAAAATGAGCGATTGGGCGGTTGATTACGACTTCATCTTTCCTGTGGCAGGTGGCTCCAACGCCGGTATATACCGTTACTCCCGTGAATTTGAGGTCTCACCGTACCTTGCAGGTATGGACATCGATCAGTCAAGCCTCTCCAACCGGATTACGGGTTCGGTCATTAAGCATATTGACCAATTGATTTACACGTATCTGACGGAATGGGTCGTCACAGGGGATATGCCGGAGAACCAACTTTACGGTCTTGAAAGCGGGTATGCCGACTGGCTGGTCGCGCCCCGATACGTGAATGATTTCAACAGTTTAGTCAATGACATGCGCCCTCAGGCTATGATTTTTGAAAAAGAGTATTATGAAACAAGTGGTTATTAAACTTATTGCACCGCTCCTCTGCCTGATTGGTCTGTGGAGCTGTTCGGACGATGAGCCTTCCCTGTCTTCTGACAACAAGCAGTGGACAGAGAAGGTTGTTGCCGTGGTGCTTCCCATGGAGAAAGGGCTTGATGTGCATTGGAAAAGGACATTGGGAATGTTTACAACCAACTTTGAGCGTGCATTCAAGAACCACGAAGCAGGTATAAGGTTAAAGTTTGAATACTACGATGAGGCAAAGACTGATGTGCGGGAACTTGCCCGGTCGCTGGCATTCAACGATGAGGTGTATGCCGTAATCGGCGGGCTGTATTCTTCCAACGCGGCAATCCTTGCGGCGGAACTGACTATTGTGGGCAAAACATTCTTCACTCTCGCCACCGCCGAACAACTGGTTCGTGCATACGCATCGACAGGCTATCTTTGGGCGATGACTGAGACCGACATTACGCAATGTGAGGTGCTTCTCTCCAAGGTGATTAACTATGAGGGTAAAAGCGTGGCACTTTTGGCCAAGGAGAACGACAATTACGGACAAACGTTCATTGACTGGTTCGCATTTCAAGCACGCGAACTGGGCTTGGAAAACATGGGATGCTATGCTTACACCTCTGAAAATATAGCTGATGTGTCTCGCCAAGCCATGCAGTCAGGTGCAGAGTATGTGATATGTATCCCCTCTGAAATAGAAGAGATGAAGCCGATGCTTGAAGCGCATAAAACACAAAGCCTGAACGGGCGCAGTGTACCGCGGATGTTGTTTTCGGATACCGCCTACGGTGCGGATGTACTCAAGATTCACGGTGATGCAACCGAAGGTATAGAGGGAGTCGCATTCGGTGCCGACCCTGAGTCGGGGTTTGACGTGAGTTACAGAACCTTTTTCAATGCTACGCCTACTCTTGGAGAGTCTCAGCTCTACGATGCCGCAATGCTCATCGGCTATGCCGCATGGTACCAGCGCTTCAATCCGGAGTTGTCGTTGCAGAAATCACTTAGGGCAGTTGTTTCGGGTGAAGACTTGAACATGGGCAGCTGGACGGGTGAGGATATGGGACTTGTGGCGGATGCGCTTGCTGCCGGAAAGTCGCCATACGTTCGCGGAGCTTCGGGACATCTGAGGTTTGATGCCAAGGTGTTTACCAATGTACTTGCCACCACCTACTATAATTTCAAGGTTTACAACGGACAGTATATCATCCTTGACTATAATACCAGCGACGGAGGGAACCGCACGGATGCGACACTTGCCGGCTGGAACTGGAAAGCCTCGCAGATGCAGGATTTCAACCATTCTGGGGACTTCAATTACCCTGCACATACCGGCAACTGGGCACTCCTTGTCGCTTCCTCCAAGGAATGGACCAATTACCGCCATCAGGCAGATGTGCTCGCTATCTATCAGCAGCTCAAACAGGCCGGATATACCGACGACCACATCATTCTCATTGTCGAGGATGACATAGCCGATAATGTATCAAATCCCAACAAGGGAGTTATACAGGTGACTATCGGAGGAAACAATGTGTATGAAAATGTAGAGGTTGATTATCGTATGTCATCGTTGAATACAAAAGATATACTTGCCATTCTAAATGGCGAAAAAAGCGAAAGTCTGCCCACTGTAATCGAATCTACTGAGAACGACAACCTGTTCGTTTTCTGGAGCGGACACGGTGTGCCGGGAGCCATGTGTTGGGATGAGGAAGCTTACGCCATGACAGGCGATAAACTGTCTTCTGTTTTTGAGGATATGAACCGCAAAAGGCGTTACCGTAAACTTCTCATGATGGTGGAGGCTTGTTTTTCGGGCGGTGTGATGAAGCAGTGCGAGGGCATCCCCGGGATGCTGTTCATCACCGCGGCCAACGGCGATGAAACCTCCAAGGCTGATGTCTTCAACGGAGAGATGAAAGTGTGGATGAGCAACCGTTTCACCTCCACTTTTATCGAACAAATAACCGATAACAAGGAAGTTGCCATGCGCGATCTCTATTATCGGCTGTTCATCAATACTGTCGGAAGCCATGTAATGGTTTATAATGCCGAAAACTATGGCAATCTTTATTCAGCCAATATGTCAGAATTTATAAATTTCAAAAACGATAAATCAAAATGAAAAGTTCAATCAAAAAAATGTCAGCACTGTTGACGATGATGGCTGTCGCCATTCTTGCTTTCACTTTCACAGGTTGCAGCGATGATGATGAACCCGTGACAGAAGTGACATATACCTACGGCTTCACCAGTATGTCGGCATCGCATCCCGATTTCCTTGCCGAGATGAACAAGATTGAGAGCGCCTTTAAATCAGCTCTCGGCATCTCGGGCAAACCATTCACCAAAAAAGGCACGGACGAGGAGTGTGACTTGCAGGTTTACGAGGCTTGTCAGAAAGCATTCGATTTGCTCAAAGGCGAGGCATGGCAGGGGGATTACACCTTTCAGGTTACGATTGTAGGAACGGGAAAAGTTGTGTGTACGGCTATATTTAGTGCAGATAACGAAAACTTCATTGGTGGGCAGATTTCCCCTATCGGCAATAAAGCGATGGAGGATGCCGATACAGGCGACTTCTACTTTTCCGACGGCACCTTTGCCGACAAATCCACCGAATTGGCATCCTGGCAGAAAGCCGCCTGCATAGGAGTGGTGTTGAAAAAAGGCCGTGACGTTTCCGGTGACTGGGCTGACAACGGCACCTATACATTGAAAAACAACACGACTTCGATGTCAGAAATTCACGGTTATGTGCTCGCTCTCCGTGATGCCAATGGCGGCTGCCAATGGGGAAGTTTTGGAACAGAGGTAGGTTGCGACAGGAGCCTGACTACCGGTTTCAACGGCTACAGCAGCACGCATACCATTATAACATTCAATAAAGACAAAGGTTGGAATCTTCAGGATGCATTCCCTGCCGCCTATCATGCCGCGATAGGATACGAAGCACAATATCCGGCTCCTGCCAATACCAGCGGATGGGTTCTTCCTTCTGGCGGACAATGCAAGTATTGGCTCAATAACAAGGATGTCATATTGAGGAGTATCCAAAATGCTGGAGGTGAGGGATGGAAAGATTGGTATTGGTCGAGTTCGGAGTTTAGCAGCGATCCTGCGTACAGCGCTTACCTCTTGGACATGCGCCGCGGCCGCATGAGCTACGGCGGTAAGGGCTACAGCGCTGCAGTGCGCGCGTGCTTAGCTTTCTGACCTATTTAACAAGAATACGATACAATAAATAATGAAAATCAAAATGAAAAGTTCAATCAAAAAAATATCAGCACTGCTGACGATGATGGCTGTCGCCATTTTTGCTTTCACCTTCACCGCTTGCAGCGATGATGATGACCCTGTGACAGAAGTGACCTATACCTACGGCTTCTCCAGCATGTCGGCATCGCATCCCGATTTCCTTGCCGAGATGAACAAGATAGAAAAAGGCTTCCAGACTGCACTCGGCATCACCGGCAAACCGTTCACCAAGACGGGGTCGGTCGAAGAATGCGACAAGCAGGTTTACGAGGCTTGTCAGAAAGCATTCGATTTGCTCAAAGGCGAGGCATGGCAGGGGGATTACACCTTTCAGGTTACGAACGTTGGAACGGGAACGGTTGTGTGTACGGCTATATTTAGTGCAGATAACGAAAACTTCATTGGTGGGCAGATTTCCCCTATCGGCAATAAAGCGATGGAGGATGCCGATACGGGTGACTTCTACTTCTCCGACGGCTCCTTTGCCGACAAATCCACCGAATTGGCATCCTGGCAGAAAGCCGCCTGTATAGGGGTGGTGCTTAAAAAAGGCCGCGACAATTCCGGCGACTGGGCTGATGACGGCAACTATACATTGAAAGACGGTACGACTCCGATGCAGAAAGTTCACGGTTATGTGCTTGCTCTCCATGATGCCAATGACGGCAACTCATGCAAATGGGGAAGTTCTGGAACAAAGGTAATTTGCGACATGAATCAGACTACCGGTTTCAACGGCTACAGCAGCACGCAGACCATTGTAGCATTCAATAATGCCCAAGGCGGGAGTCTTCAGAGTGCATTTCCTGCCGCCTATCATGCCGTGAATTATGAAACTATATGTCCTGCGCCATCCAAAACCAGCGGTTGGTTTCTTCCTTCCGGTGGTCAATGCCGGTATTGGCTTAAAAACAGGGATGTCATATTGAGGAGTATTCAAAATGCCGGAGGCAACGGATGGAAAAATTCTTATTGGTCGAGTTCGGAGGGCATCCTCAATCCTGCGAGCTACGCTCACTACTTGGATATGCGCTTCAGCGACATGGATTACGACCGTAAGCGCAACAGTAATGCAGTTCGCTCGTGCTTAGCTTTCTGACCTATTTAACAAGAATACGATGCAATAAATAATGAAAATCAAAATGAAAAGTTCAATCAAAAAAATGTCAGCACTGCTGACGATGATGGCTGTCGCCATTCTTGCTTTCACCTTCACCGCTTGCAGTGACGAAGCGACACCCGAATCTGATGATAAAATCCTGAAACCCGTCGCCGAGAATGTTATCGGCAAGTGGAGCATGAAGGAGAGCTACAAAAAGCTGGATGGCAAGTGGGTGGAAGATCCCATCCCCGAAGGTCAGGGACAAACCTATACTATCCGCACGGACGGCACAGTGTTGAGCGCATTTACGGCTCCCGATGGATACACGAAGCTCAACCTGGGCGAATGGAAGACAGACGAAGCCGCCAACAAACTGACACTCGGAACAATGACCGTAGATGTACTCAGTCTGAATGCCACTTTATTTGAAATGGGGTACGGCGAGGCTCTCGATGCGGAGACTGGCGAATTGATGGATGGTGAGTTCAGATGGAAATACTCCCGCATGGATGAAACACAGAAGACGCTTGCCGAGAAACTCATAGGCAAATGGAATTACTCTAAGAGCTACGAAAAGATAAACGGTGAGTGGGTGGAGATTTCCTTAGGATCGCAATTTTATGGAAGTGGGTTATTGTTTCGTGAGGACGGTTTGGTTACCGTCTACTCGCGTAATGGTGAGGATGAAAATACGCACGACATGAACTGGAGCGTGAACAATACTACCGGAAAACTACGCTGCATGTATAGAGGACAAAAACCGATGGAAATGAATATAGAAATCGGAGTAGACGAAACACTCTCGGTGTTCTCTACGGGACAGACCACCACAGGGGGAGCCATGGCTGTATTTATACGCTGAAATCAGACGCAATGTACACAATTACATCTACATAGAATATACCATAACGGTAGCTCCTTCCGACATCTGGGTATGAACTGTATATCATAAACTTAGGTAAGTAAAACAATAAATCATCATTTTCTAATGAAACAAATATTTTATCTCATAAATATCGCCATGATGGCAACAATGGCATTTGTATCATGCAAAGGAACAACAAACAAAACACCCACAGAATCCGAAATGCCGGATTTCGTTGGCACATGGCATTATGAAACCGTGACTCAAGCCGTGCTGGGAGCCGTTTCCGATACCGTAGTTTTCGACTACATCAATAACCCGCATGAACAGCAATTCTACGAAGTCTATACTCCGGACAGTATAATGACCTTCTACACCATCCAAAATGATACGCTGTTGAATAAGCTACGGTTTCGATATGCTTTCCGCAACGATACCCTCTATATGTCAGACCCCAATAAGCCGATACAAACCGTACATGTAAAGAGCTTCACAGACAGCACTGTGACCATAGACTACATTCGCACTTACCGCGACACTCTCTTCTACTGTACCTCCACTACTCGTCGCAGCGAACTGCCTAAGTGGAAATTTGAGAAGTAAAGACAAATAATAAATACATTAGCAAATATGATAAGAAGAAAATACCTGCTACTCTTTGTCGTGTCCTTTACCTTGCTCTTGGTCGGATGTGACAACGACCTCGGATATCAAAGTCCTGACGATGAGTGGACTGCCGAAACGTTGGTATCCGAAGCTGACGTGGAACGCTCCGGAGTGGATGCCTGGTTCCGTTCGGAAACTATCAGCGACCGGATATTCAACCGCATGTGGCTCAAGTCATGGAAAGAGGACTGTCCTTTGAATCGGTCTGAACTGCGTTATCTGAAAGTGTTGCATCGTAATGCTGACGGTAACCCGCAAAGGGGTGAGATGGTGGTTAACGCTGCCATTGCCGATAAAGTGGTCGATGTATTTCGCCGGCTCTACCAGGCAGACTACCGCATTGAGCGAATGGTGCTCATTGACAACTACGATGCCGACGACGAAAGCTCTATGCGTGCCAACAACTCCTCATCGTTCAACTTCCGCTTCATGACCGGATCTACTACCAAAATTTCCAAGCATGGACTTGGTCTTGCCATTGACATCAATACGCTTTACAATCCATATGTCAAGCAAAAGGATGACGAATCCTGGCATATAGAACCGGCTACCGGCGAACCATACGCATTCGACCGTGAGAACAGGACGGATATACCCTATAAGATAGATCATAACGACCTTGCATATCGACTCTTTACAGAAGCCGGATTTGAATGGGGTGGCGATTGGACTTCATTGAAGGATTACCAGCATTTTGAAATTAAAGATACCGATGTTGGTTTCTCTGAACGTGAGATTGAAATCATTCGTTCACATGGCACCACAAGTCTCATGAGGATTTTAACTGTGGACAATATCAATGATTCGATTCTTTTACGCACTGTTTCTTCAGATGTAAGCAAAGAAATGATGGCAACGAAAGAATACGAACTGTTGGTAAACCGTATGTTGGCTACTGTTCGTAATCCTGAAAATGAAGGTGTTGGAATTGCTGCACCTCAGGTTGGTATTCTTCGTCGCATTGTAGCAGTACAGCGATTTGATAAAGAAGGATATCCTTTTGAAATTCTTGTAAATCCTGAAATCATCAGTTATTCTGAACAGACGCAACTTGGAGCTGAGGGATGTCTTTCTATTCCAGATAAAGAGGGTGAAGTTTTAAGAGCGGCAGATATTATAGTCAAGTACATTGATGGAAAAACTTCTGAATCTCGTGAAGAAAAAATTTCGGGATTTACAGCAGTGATATTCCAACATGAGATTGATCATCTTTATGGGCGGCTTTACATTGACTATCTATCACCTGGTTCTCAAGAATAATTAATGTAATTACTGATGTTGTGACGTGACTACTAAATTGATTCCTATCATTCTTATGACGCAGCATAGACAAATATCTTTACTATACAAAGTCTTCTTTGGATACATAGTATTAATGGCAATCATCGGTAGTATGGTCGCTATTGTTCTGCACGAGCGTCACCGTGTACAAAAAATAGAAAACGAATCGATTTCTATTTTCCAAACTCAGCACGACATCAATACCGCCCATCGGTATGTGACTGCATTGGTAACTTATGGAGAATCAGTCATGGTATGGAACAATGAGGATTCTCTGGCTTATCGGGAACGCCGTGTGCGTACTGATTCTATGTTGCAAGTCTTGCGTACACAATGTAGTGATTTTATACAACCAGTGCAAATAGATTCACTTCGTACATTATTGGCCGCTAAAGAAGAACATCTGTTCAAAATAATGGAAGCGTCTTGGGAGCAAAAGAGAACGGATAGCCTTCTATTCAATCAGAAACCGACCGTAACGACACAGACAACCACCCGGACCGTTACCCGAAAGAAGAAAGGTATCGCCGGAATCTTCGGCGGCAAGGAAACCGTACAGATGCCGGTTGTCACAACCAGGCAAACCGCACCGGATAAGGAACTGATCTCGTTGTTGAATAAACGGAAACGGGACATAGAAACTTATACGGACAGCCTGCGGTTGTGCAATAGGGAACTCAACCGGAAATTGCGTTTACTTATTACAAGTCTGGATGAGCAGACATGGAACGCCTTCAGGAGCAAGGAAGAGCGTCTGAAAGCTTCCTACGAACATTCGACTTTGGTCATTACCGGCTTGATTATATTCTCAATCATCCTGTTGTTCATTTCGTATCTTGTCATACAACGGGATATTAAGGTCAAGGCAAAAAACAGGAAGCATCTGGAAGAAACGATAGAGCAGAACATCGCGCTGTTAGAGATGCGGAAGAATATCATCCTGACAATTTCCCATGACATCCGTGCCCCTCTGAACGTAATCAGCGGCAGCGCGGAACTTGCCGTGGATACCCGTGAGAAGAAACGCAGGAACACGCACCTGAACAACATCAGAATCGTGTGCCGGCACGTTGTACACCTGCTTAACAACCTGCTGGACGTGTACCGCCTGAACGAGGCCAAGGAAACCCGCAACGATGTACCGTTCAACCTGAACACCCTGTTGGAACGCATCGCCTTCGGCTTCTCCCATGTGGTCAATAACAAAGGTATCCTGTTCAATCGCGACTTTACCGGTACCGATGTCAAGCTTTGCGGTGACGTGGACCGTATCGAACAGATTCTTGACAATCTGCTCAGCAATGCCGTCAAATTCACGGAATCCGGAACCATAAGCCTGAATGCGCACTATGACGAGGGCAAGTTGCAGTTGGAAGTCAAGGATACCGGCATAGGTATGAGTGAAGATGTGCTTTCGCGTATCTTCCGCCCGTTTGAACGGTTGGATTCCGTCAGAAACGCGGAGGGTTTCGGATTGGGTCTGCCGATAACAAAAGGTCTTGTCAACCTGCTTGGCGGGACAATAGACGTGACGAGCGGGATTGACCGTGGTAGCACGTTCCGCGTTACACTCCCTTTAAAAACCACGGATGAAACGGTAGAGAGCGAAAGCCTGATAATCCCACATCCGGCACATTTGCCTCGGAATGTACTTGTCATTGATGACGATACGATGCTGTTGAATGTGATAAAAGAGATGCTGGAGCGTAACGGGATGAATTGTACGACCTGCGTAACATCCAAAGATGTTGTCAAGGCGATGCGGGGCAAGGATTATGACCTGTTGATCTCTGATATTCAAATGCCAGGGACCAACGGTTTTGACTTGCTGACCTTGTTGCGCAACTCGAACATCGGAAACTCCCGCACCATCCCTATTGTAGCCATGACCGCACGCGGTGATAAGGACAAGGAGGCTTTTCTCCATGCCGGATTTACTGACTACATCTATAAGCCGTTTTCTTCATCGGAACTTCTCGGCCTGCTTTCGAGGATAAAGACAAACAGGCGGGAGGAAAAACCGGAGGTTGATTTCAGTTTGATCCTTTCCGAGGTCAGTGACAAGCACAAAGCACTGCTTTCCCTTATATCCCAATCAGATAAAGACCGAGAAGAACTTGATGCCGCCATGAAAAACGTCGACAGACAGAAGTTGCGTGAAATTATACACCGGATGCAACCGATGTGGGAGTTCCTACGGATGGAAGGACCCCTGCTGGCTTACCATACTTTGCTGAAAAACAGTAAAACAAGCGACAAAGAGTTAAACGAACATACCCGGCAGATAATAGACAGTACCGCCATGCTCATCAAGGCAGCGGAAGCCGAGATAAAAAGACTGACTAATGAAACGGAAGATACTGATAGTTGAAGACAACGTGGTGCTGTCGCAAATACAGAAAGACTGGCTTTCCCGGGCCGGTTATGATGCTGTGACAGCCATGAATGAACCGATAGCCCGCTCGTTGATACGCCGGATGCAGTTCGACCTTATATTGTCGGACGTGCGGTTGCCGGAAGGCGACGGCATTTCCCTTTTGGAATGGCTGTGCAAGGAGAAGAAAGACATCCCGTTTATCATAACGACCGAATACGTTTCCGTCCCGGACGTTGTGCGTACCATCAAACTGGGGGCCAGGGACTACCTGCCCAAACCTGTACACCGGGAACATTTGCTGGAACTGGCGGAGGATGTTTTCCATCCGGTTGCCACCGTGAGAAAGCAGGAAAGGCAGTTGTTCCACCGTACAAGTCTCATGATTCTGAAAGTGGAAAAGTTTGCCAGACTGGTCGCCTCGTCCGATATGTCCGTGATGATACTCGGTGCCAACGGGACCGGCAAGGAGTCGGTGGCGCAGACCATCCATGACAACAGCGAACGGTATGGCAAGCCTTTTGTCGCCGTAAACTGCGGCGCATTGCCCCGTGAACTGGCCGCGTCATTGTTTTTCGGGTACGAGAAAGGCGCGTTCACCGGGGCGGACACAGCAAAGACCGGATATTTCGACCTGGCGAAAGGCGGCACGCTGTTCCTTGACGAAATAGGCACGATGCCGCATGAAATCCAATCCATGCTCCTCCGGGTATTGCAGGAGAATGTATATACCCCGATAGGAAGCGGCAGGGAACGGATTTCGGATGTCAGGATCATTTCCGCGACAAACGAGAATATGGAACAGGCTATCAAGGAGGGACGGTTCAGGGAAGACCTTTACCATCGTCTGAACGAGTTTGAGATTCGGCAGCCCTCCCTGGAGGAATGCCCGGAAGACATCATTCCGTTGGCAGAGTTTTTCCGTGAACGTTTCTCGAAAGAACTGAAAAGGGAAACACAAGGATTTACCGAAGAGACCAAACAAAGGATGCTTGCCTACCGGTGGCCGGGCAACGTGCGTGAACTGCAAAACCGTGTCAAGCGAACCGTGCTGGTATCAGAATCTCCGATGCTTGACATAGACGGATTGGAAACGGCAGCCTGTGTATATGGAAGCGAGAAAACGGATACAACCGCAATTCTGCCGTTGAGGGATGAAGCGTTTGAGAAAGAAAGTATTATCAGAGCTCTCAAAGCCTGCAACGGTCACCGGGAACAAGCGGCTGGAATGCTGAACATCAACCCGGCAACACTGTACAGGAAGATGAAGAAATACGGGCTGAAATGAATTTAACGACTAAAAATAGTGCAAATGTCGCTGAATATGTGTACTTTTGCACTTAAATAGCGAAAAAATGCGGCGTACTGTCTAACGGGCAGTTGCCGTTTATATATAGACATAAGACCGCAAGCGTCCTAATGGGAATCTGGAAAATGAACATTAACAGGAACTATTGCGTGATTGCTTATGCTATGCCTTGGCATAGCGTGCATTCACCTATTCCTTTAAGGGCATTCCAGAGCCTCCATTAGAAATAGCGTGGATTGCACGCTTCTTTTTTACAGTTTCCGGTTGAAAAAGAATTAAAGCTATGGCAAGGATTCAAGTTGTGACGGCAATAACATTGGACGGTTTCCTTCCGGAACCGGCCGGAGCACTTGTGTCCTGGGTAAGAAACGACAGGCGGGGTTTCCCCTTTTGGCGTGAACACTGCTCGGCCCTTATATTGCCCCATTCCATCCTTGATTTGCTTTGCGAGAAAGACAACAGGGACGATTCATTCACTTACCTTGCTGAAATCATAGAACCGGAATCGGTGGAGCTGCTTCGCGGGCTTTTCCTCTATGATCTTGTTGATGAACTTGTGGTTTACCAGCTGCCGTTTTCTGCCGGACAAGGGATTTCCGTGTTGAATACATTCCGACCACAACATTGGGAACTGCATAAAACCACTTCTTTTTCCAACGGCATCTGCCGTCTGATCTACCGCAAATCTTGCAAGATGTAACTTGCATTTTGCGAAAAAACTTGCATTTTGCAAGAACATTTTCATCTCCACTTTTCATACTAAAAATTTTTATTCCGCTGTATTTCAATGGAATGCCAATGTCATTCAGTGAAATACATGGTCATTGGTACGCCATTAGCCCTATATGTAGTATAACCTGTTGCGCGACAAGGTGTAAGCAAAACTATTATTTACACTAAAGACAGAATGCATTATGCTACAGATAAACAGCGAAAGTGTCCAAATAATGCTCATGCAAATCATGGAACGGTTTGATAGGATCGACCGTACCCTGGAGCGGATGAACAAGTTGAAAGAGTGTCTGGAAGGCGACACACTTCTGGATAACTATGACCTTTGCCAATTGCTCGGTATCACCAAACGCACGCTGGCACGTTACCGCCAGAAGAAGTATGTCACCTATTACATGATTGACGGACGGACTTACTACAAGGCCTCCGAAGTGGAAGCGTTCCTCAACCAAAAAGGGAAGGTGTTGCCCCCAAAACTGAAAAACCGGATGGATGTTCAACTCAAAAAATGACAAGCATGGAAATAGTATGTATCGACAAACAGACGTTCGATGAACTTCGGGTACGTTTCGGCAAACTGGAGGAAAAGGTAATGGGTATGTGCCGTCCGGTGGAAGACCTCGGCTTGAAGAAGTGGCTTGACAACCAGGAGGTGTGCGAGATATTGCGCATATCCAAAAAGACGCTTCAGGTGTACCGTGACAAGGGTATCCTGCCTTACTCACGCATCAAGCACAAGATTTTCTTCAAAACCGAAGACGTACATAAACTATTGGAATCGAATTACTACCACTTAAAACGAGAACTATGAGCTATCATTTTTTAGAACGGAAAGACCCGCGTGTCGATGTCCTGTTTCAGGGACTTGACAATATGGAGCGGTTAATCGCAGCGATGGAGGACACCCCTAAATCCGTATTCCACGGCGAACGTTTCCTGACGGACGAGGAACTATCCAAAATTCTGAGGGTCAGCAGACGGACATTGCAGGAATACCGCACACTTGGTGTTGTCCCTTACTATCTGGTACAGGGCAAGGCTCTCTACAAGGAATCGGACATCCTTAAAATATTGGAAGATTCCTACAAGCGGTGCAAGGAAGATATGCGGTGGGTGTGACATGACAAAACGGAGAAACGGCCCGTTCATAGGGACATGCGTTTCTCCGTTCTTGATTTTCAGATAGCGCGGGGTGTCCTTTTTCTGCCTTTCCGAGCGGTGAAATCCTCCTCGCAAAGTTCAGTCGTGCCGCTGAAACCGCTTGCTTTCAAAGCCTTCATGTCCTCGTCCACTTTCTTGTCCGTCACCTGCGCGTAAAGTTGCGTTGTAGAAATCGACATGTGTCCCATCATGCGGCTAACCGTCTCTATCGGGACTCCGAGTGAGAGTGTGACATGGGTTCCGAAATTATGCCGGGCCTGATGGAAGGTCAAATCGAAACCGTACACCTTTCCCAGTTCCCGCGTCAGCAGGATAAAATAGCCGCGGCGGTAAACATTAAACACATTATCCCCTTGTCGCTGGTTCCGGTATTTTTCAATGATTCGTAAGGGAATATCCAACAGGCGGACGGATGAAAGCGTGTCTGTCTTTTGACGGCGTATGTGAATCCACCATGCGCCGTCTTCGGACTGTGTGATGTCACTTGTCTTCAACCTTTTCAAGTCCGCGTAAGCCAGTCCGGTAAAGGTCGAAAACAGGAACATGTCCCTCACGAATTGCAGTTGAGGTTTCTCCACGGGAGTCTCCATAAGTTTCTTGAGGTCTTCCAGCTTCATGTGGCGGCTCTTCCGTCGTGGCAACGCAGGGTGGAGACGGCAGTATGGGTCACGGCGGAGCGTTCCCTGGCTGACTGCCAGTTTGGTCATCTTTTTCAGGCGGTACAGATGCTCATGCACGGTCTTGGGCATCATGTGGCAGTCCTTGCAAAGGAACAGTTCAAAATCATCATAGAAATTCTTGTCAAGGCTACGTAGCGTGACATCTTCCACGCCTTTCTTATCCTTGATGAAAGCGGAAAGGTGCTTGTACGATCTCAAGTAAGAATCAAGCGTTTCCTTGATGCGGTCCAGCCCAACACGTCTTCTGAAATCTTCGTTATGTTCCCGGAAGAGAGCCAGCAGGGTAAGCGGTTTCAGCCCGACACCCATTACGGCGTTCTTCACCAGTTCCGCCGTGATGAATCCCAGGCTGTTCTTAATCCGGTTGTAATGTCCGGTAATCTCCTCCGTCAATTCGTCTATGGCACGGTTCACTGTCACCGCATTCGCACTGCGTCCGTTGGCAAGGCCTTTTTCCGGATTCCAGATGTCGGGATTGACGGATACCTTCGTGCCAATCTGTTCCCATTCGGCATCAATGCTTACCTTGCACAATAATTGACAGGTTCCGTCCTTGCGCATTTTGGTGCGGTTGATATAAAACAGTATCGCGAATGTACTGCGATGTCTGATGGTTTTGTCTGCATGTTCACTTTTCTTTTTCATCTTATTGCGTTTTAGTCGTTTGTCAAATAACCACGGAGAAGCGTTCCGCTATCCTCTCGTTCAGCACACGGGTGTCGGCATTTATCTTGTCGTCAGTCACTTTGGCATAGATTTGGGTCGTCTCAATCCGGGCGTGTCCCAACATCTTGCTGACCGTTTCAAGCGGAACCCCATGTCCGAGCGTGATTTCGGTCGCATAGGTATGGCGGCCGGCATGAAAAACCAGCGGACAGTCTATGTCACAGAGTTTTGCGATACGTTTTAAGTTAAGGTTCATCGTGCTGTTGGAATACATGGGTAGCAGTTTCCCGTCCGGCGCTGTGTCCCTGTATTTCTCCATGATATGTAACGGCAGGTCCAGCAGGGGGATTTCAAACTCGACTCCGGTTTTCCGGCGCGAGCTTCTGATCCACCATGTGCCGTCATCGGCAAGTGACAGATGCTCTTTCGACAGAAGCCGCATATCACTGTACGGGATGCCGGTGTAGCATGAGAATAGGAACAAATCCCGTGTGAGATAAAGGTTCGGTCTGTGAAGAGGCATGGTCATAAGCCGTTGCAGTTCCTCGGATGTGAGATACCTCCGTTTCTTTTTCGGGCGCACGGGTTCATAGCCGGTAAACGGATAGGTGGTGATGATGCCGTCCGCTACGGCTTCACCAACGATGATTTTCAACTGCACGGTCAGGTTGATAATCGTTCCCGGAGAGAGGCGGCAATCCGTCCGAAGGTGCGAATCGTAATCCTGTATGAAGGAGAGGGTCAATGCCGAAAACGGGATATCCGACAAGTTGTACTTTTCCCGCATGAACCTTTCCACATGGTTGTAGGCGTTCCGATAGCTTCTCAAACTGCCTTCGGTCCGGTTTACACCCACGCGCTTCGCGAAGTTCTCAATAAACGTGCGGAAGTAGCTCAATAACGTTGTCTGTTCACCAGCCATACCCAGCAGCAGACTTTTGACATCATCCGCAGTCACACTGTCACGAACAGCCGACAGTTCAGCATAGATTCCCAATGCCATCGCACGGATTTCATCCAGCCGGTTGTTGATTTCCTTCACCTTCACACTCTTGCCCGAAGCACGTCCCGAACTCCACATGGACTGCGGCACACGGAGTTTCATGCTGAAAGCCGCTTCAGAATACTTGCCGATGTTCAGCCTTGCCATTACAGGACACATCCCATCGGCATCCGCCTCGCTCTTTTTGAGGTAGAACGACACCTTTACATTCGCTTGTTCCATAACCTTTTACTTTGTTTGCAAAATTACCGGATATCGAGCAAATGAACGGCATGACGAATATAGCGGAATATGGAAAGAAGCTCCATGCGTAACATCCAGAACCTGTATTTTCTCCCTTTAGCGAAAAAAGTATTAACTTTGTACTCGCAAAATATGAGTGAAACAGCGTTCTTTACGGTGATGTCAGGGGCAGTGCATAGACCTTTTTCCAATATTGTTTTCGACCTTGAACAGGCAACGGATAAGTAGCAATTTATTTTCCTAACTCCTCCAAAACGGGGCAAAACCATATAATGGACGAATATAGGTAAAACCTACATATCTCCCTTTTATTCCAATAGTTTGCATTATTCTTGCGAAATCCATCCGTATGTGAGCGAGTTTCCGTATCTTTGTATCATGATGAAACAACAGCTCCCTAACCCACGCCGCCGCGGCATCGAAACCCTGATACACATCATTGTCTGGGGTATCGTCATCGGTTTCCCCTTTCTGATGATGACACGCAGCGGCTTCAATATCAGCCTCGCGGACTATCTGCGCCACGGTAGCAGCAGTACCCTCTCATTCTTCCTTGTATTCTACATCAACTACTGCCTCCTCATTCCCCGCTACTTGTTCGAGGGACGCATCCGGCAGTATCTCCTGCTGAACACACTGCTCATCATCTGCATTACCACCGGCGCCCACCTTTGGCAAGAATACACATTCCAAAACCATATGCGCGGCGATGATGACGGTCAGCACATGGGGCCTCCCAAATGGATATTCATCTTGCGCGACGTCTCGACCATGATTCTCACCGCCGGCCTCAGCGCTGCCATCAAGCTGAGCCGCCGCTGGGCGCAGATGGACGCCGCCCGCCGCGAAGCCGAGAAAAGCCGCACGGAAGCCGAGTTGAAGAACCTGCGCAACCAGCTCAACCCGCACTTCCTGCTCAATACGCTGAACAACATCTACGCCCTCATCGCCTTCGATGCCGACAAGGCACAGACTGCCGTGCAGGAACTGAGCCGACTGCTGCGCCATGTGCTGTATGACAATCAGCAGAACTTCGTCACCCTGGACAAGGAGATGGACTTCATCCGCAACTACATCGAACTGATGCGCATCCGTCTCTCCGCCAACGTCCGTGTGGAAACAAAGATAGACGTCCGACCGGACAGCCGTACTGAAATAGCTCCGCTCATCTTTATTTCCCTCATAGAGAATGCCTTCAAGCATGGCATCTCCCCCACCGAACCCAGCTTTATCCGTATCCACTTCAGTGAAAGCCCCGGAGAGATACATTGCGAAATAACCAACAGCTATCATCCCAAAAGCGTGGCAGACAAGAGTGGAAGCGGCATCGGGTTGGAACAAGTGCGCAAGCGTCTGGAGCTGACCTATCCCGGCCATTACGACTGGCAGCAAGGAGTGAGTGAGGACATGAAAGAGTATAAATCTATTTTAATTATAAAGATATGAATCTGAAGTGCGCCATTGTAGACGACGAGCCCCTCGCCCTGGGGTTGCTGGAAAGCTACGTCAACAAGACCCCGTTTCTGGAGTTGGTCGGTAAATACTCCAGTGCCGTACAAGCCATCAAGGAGTTGCCCGAGAAGCACATCGACCTGCTTTTCCTCGACATCCAGATGCCCGAACTGAACGGACTGGAATTTTCGAAGATGGTCGATTCCGGCACCCGCATTGTCTTTACCACCGCCTTCGACCAGTATGCCATAGACGGCTACAAAGTCAATGCGCTGGACTACCTGCTGAAACCCATCTCCTACGTCGACTTTCTGCAGGCTGCCAACAAGGCTGTGCAATGGTTTGAATTGCTGCAACAGCCCAAGGAAGAGATTCAGAGCATCTTCGTAAAAAGCGAGTATAAGCTGGTGCAAATCGAATTGAGTAAAATTCTGTACATAGAGGGGCTAAAAGACTATCTCAAAATCTACGAGGAGGATTCTCCCAAGCCTATCCTGTCTCTCATGAGCATGAAGGCAATGGAGGAACTTCTGCCTGCCTCGCGTTTCATGCGCGTCCACCGTTCCTACATTGTTCAGAAGAATAAAATACGTATTATAGACCGTGGCCGCATCGTGTTCGGAAAGAATTACATCCCGATAAGTGACAGCTATAAACAAGCTTTTCAAGAATTTTTAGACCAAAGAAGCTAAAAAAATCGACCAATCCGTCGATAAAATCGGAAAAACCGTCGATTTATTATAGAATCTTTTTGCATATTAAAATATGTTTTTTTATCTTTGCACCGAACAGATAGGAGTTGTGAAACTCCCCCAATAGAATAGTTTAGTTAAGTCTAGTTTAGTTTTTGTGTGAAGCACTTCCTCCGTAAGCGAACGCTGGAAGTGCTTTTTACATATCAACACTATTTAATCCACAAGCAGAAAAATTATCAAAGCAAATTTAAAAAACTATATATAACTACATATCAAACACCAACATAACATTCATTTTCTTATCTTTAATACAGAAACAAGTGGGCACGCATGTTTTATGATTTTACTAATCACATCTGTATAATGTTAGTTTCGCGACAACCATTATACGGTAATAATCTTGTAAATTATGGAAATCAAGAAAACATCCAAAGCAAGCCTGGAAAACAAGAAGTCAAGTTGGCTACTTGTAGGTTATGTAATTGTGCTGGTCTTCATGTTCGTTGCATTTGAATGGTCGAAGCGTGATGTTAGGATTGACATGAGCGGTGCTATTACCGAGAACGTATTTGAGCAGGAAATTGAAATTCCTATCACGGAGCAACCCGAATTAGTAGCTCCACCACCCCCTCAAGCTCCTGCAATTGCCGAGGTATTGACAATTGTGGATGATAATGACAATGTGAAAGAAACAGCCATTGCCTCTTCCGAAGAAATCGGTGAAGCTGTAATCATCAAACCCATATCTCCAACCGTAGATGAAGAGATTCCGGTAGAGGATGAGATTTTTGAAGTTGTAGAGAAGAATCCTGAGTTTTCTTATAATGGCATGAGTCTGATGCAATATCTGGGTAAGAGTATAAAATACCCGACTATTGCACAAGAGACCGGAACCCAGGGGCGCGTAATAGTACAATTCGTTGTCAACAAAGACGGCAGCATCGTAGATGTAAAAGTAGTAAGAGGCGTAGATCCCTATCTGGACAAAGAAGCTATCCGTGTGATTTCCACCATGCCCAAATGGAAACCCGGTGAGCAACGAGGCAAACCGGTCCGTTGTAAATTCACAGTTCCCGTAATGTTTAAATTACAATAGCAGACATGCCAGTGTCCACTTTCCACTTGTCTTCATAAGGTAATCTCCAATATCCGAGGGTGTGTCGAAACTGGTATTCACCACAGATTACACAGATTTGCACAGATAAGTATCTTTGACTATCAGTAGATTAAGCTCATTCTGTGTTAATCCGTGTAATCTGTGGTGAATTTTGACACACCCCCATTTTTTTAAGTATCAACACAGCCATTTCCTTCTTCCATATTTTTCTTTCCGCAGAAAAACAAAAACATTCAGCCCTCTCAGACTGTTACATAGAAAAACAATATATCACTCCTGATAAAACCACACGATAATGAAATCACAACTCTTTGACATCAGAAGAGAATATAAGAAAGGCAGGCTGACACCAGATAACCTCAACGACAATCCCTTTGAGCAATTCGACCATTGGCTGAACGATGCTATCCATAGTGATGAGTACGAGCCCACCGCCATGACGGTAGCTACAGTCTCGTCAGACGGACATCCCTCTACACGCACAGTGTTGCTGAAAGGGGTGGAAAATGGCCGTTTCATCTTCTTCACCAACTACGAAAGCAGGAAAGGCCGGCAACTGACTGCAAATCCGTATATATCCTTATCTTTCGTATGGCACAAACTGGAAAGGCAAATACACATTGAAGGAAAAGCTGAAAGATGCGCTCCTGCCGATTCTGACGCCTATTTTGCAAGCAGGCCTTACAAAAGTAAAATCGGGGCGAGGATTTCACCCCAAAGTCACGTCATCGGCAGCCGTATGGAGATAATGCGCGCGTTCGTCCGCGAAGCGGCAACATGGATAGGGCAAAGTATCAAACGTCCCGACAACTGGGGAGGTTTTGCCGTCACCCCTTTCCGTTTTGAATTCTGGCAAGGACGGGAAAGCAGGCTACACGACCGTTTCCTCTATTCCCAACAAGCGGATGGCAGCTGGAAAAAGGAGAGGCTGGCTCCCTAAATACGGACAGGGAAACACTTCTCATCACAAATAAATCTTAAAAGGAGGAACAAAGCCACAGAAACGCTGTTTGAAGAGGAAACTCTAAAAACAACAGTTATGAATTACGGTATCAGTATTCTTTTCAGGGCTATACCCTTGTTGATGGCCCTTTTCTGTTTCGGCTACGGAGCCTTTGTGCTCCACGAAGGACTGGATTCGGCAAAATTTGTGGCCGGTCCGGTAGTATTTTCCTTAGGGATGATTTGCATTGCCTTGTTCGCCACAGCGGCAACAATCATTAGACAAATTATTCATACCTACAATCCGATAGCCAGATACGCACTTCCGGTTATTGGTTACCTGGCAGCCGTACTCACAGTAATCTATGGTTGGAATTATATGCACGAAACTGCCACGGCAAGCAATTTCGTGGCAGGACACGTGATTTGCGGAGTCGGTTTCATCACAGCTTGTGTAGCTACCACAGCCACAGCCTCCACCCGCTTCACCCTCATTCCCGCCAACTCGGAACGTACCGACCAGCTACAACCTGCCGATGCATTCAATTCCTCCCAGGGATATATCCTGATAGCAGTTGCCACCCTTATGGCAGTAATGGCATGGATATGGGCCTTCTGGCTATTGTCAAAAAGCAGCGAGCACAATGCATATTATGTAGCAGGCCATGTCATGGCAGGACTTGCTTGTATCTGTTCCAGCTTGGTGGCGCTGGTTGCAACCATCGTCCGCCAGATACGCAACAACTATACAAAGTCTGAACGGAAACAATGGCCGGCCCTTGTTTTGATAATGGGCACCATCAGCATTCTCTGGGGACTTCTGGTCTTGGCCAACAGCAATCCGGCACTCTCCTCCACAGGATATATTATGATAGGCCTGGGACTGGTATGCTACAGCATTTCCAGCAAAGTCATACTACTTGCCGCCATCTGGCGGAACACTTTCAAGCTGGCCAACCGCATCCCGCTGATTCCGGTCTTCACGGCCCTGGCTTGTCTGTTTCTCTCCGCCTTTCTGTTTGAGATGGCAAGCCTGCACAATGCCTATTTTGTCCCTGCACGCGTACTGGCAGGTTTGGGAGGCATCTGCTTTACATTATTCTCCATCGTAAGCATTCTGGAGAGCGGTACATCTAAGTAGACATTTTCCCGCCATTGGCCTGAGCATCGAGGAACAATTCCACACGCTCGGCATGGTGGGCCACATAAGCTGCCGGACCGGTATCCCCGGAATCAAGAATATCGCGGACCACATCCGCCTTATTCTTGCCGGTAATAAAGAAAATAAGATTCTTCGCAGCAAACAAAAGGCAGCCGGTCATGGCTATGCGTTTCTGCCCATTATAGGGATTGACACTCACCTCATAAGGATGAAAGGAAGAAAGCAGATATTCCTGCCCCGGAAAGATAGAGGAGGTATGCCCGTCGTCTCCAGCACCGAGCAAAACGACATCGAAGGCCGGGAAGCCACCCCAAAGCGGAACCGTGCGGCAAACCAGCGTCGAATAGTTCTTTGCTTCAATCTCCGGGCGGTTCACTCCATAAATAGGATAAACGTATTCATCGGGCATGCCTACTTCATCCAACAGCAAACGGCGCATGGTACCATAATTGCTCTCATAATCCTCTGCCGGCACACACCGTTCATCCACCCAATAAATCCGCATCCGCATCCAAGGAGTCACCTCCTTGTACTCGTTGGCCCAAATGTCAAACATCAGCGAAGGAGTACTTCCCCCACTGAATGCAAAATAAAAGGTCTTTTCCGGCTCACGCTCCATCATCGCAATCAAATGTTCAATCAACGCATGTGCCGTAGCTGTAGCCGAATGGTAAACATAACTTTTCATAACTCGCAATATTCATCTGTATTAGTCAAATTCTTACACGGATTAGTCCACTCAGCACCATGTTCGTGCATCATCGCTTCACTTTCCAAAGGTCCCCACGTACCTACGGGATACCCATATAAAGGAGCATCCGTATGCTCTTTCCAATAGCGCAACACGGGATCGAAAAAGCGCCATGAAGCCTCTACCGCGTCGCTGCGGGTAAAGAGTGTAGGGTCACCTTGTATGCAGTCCTCTATCAGACGGGCATAGGCATCGCCGGTAGGCAACCCGCCCAACTGGTCATAACTGAAGTCCATCATCACCTGCTTCACGTCAAATCCGGGTCCGGGAGTCTTCATGCCGAATTTCAGCACAATACCTTCATTGGGTTGCAGGCGGAGAATCAGCTTATTCGCGCGGGGACAATGTCCACCCTCGCAACGGAACATCTGATGGGGCGTCTCACGGAAATGTACAACAATCTCAGTCACCTTTGTCGGCATTTGTTTGCCGGTACGGATATAGAAAGGAACACCCTTCCACCGCCAGTTGTTAATACCGATTTTCATGGCAATATACGTTTCGGTACGCGAATCAGGTGCCACGTTCTTCTCTTCCCTATACCCGGCTTTCGAGCCCGAAGCCGTATATTGTCCGCGGACAATGTGTTCCTCCAAATCCTCCTCTGTCAAGGGAGCCAATGACTCATAGACCTTCACCACCTCGTTGCGGAAATTATCGGCATTGAAAACGGCAGGCGGTTCCAATGCTGTGAGCGCCACAAGCTGTATGAGGTGGTTTTGTACCATATCGCGCAGGGCTCCGGCACCTTCATAGAATCCGCCACGTCCTTCGATACCCAGATTCTCTACGGCTGTAATCTCCACATAGTCTATATAATTACGGTTCCATAGCGGTTCGAAGATTCCGTTGGCAAAACGGAAGGCGAGAATGTTCTGCGCCGTTTCCTTACCCAGAAAATGGTCGATGCGGTAAATCTGATGCTCCTTGAAAACGGAAGCATAAATGCTATTCAGCTTTCTGGCTGACTCCAAATCGTAACCGAACGGCTTTTCAACGATGATACGCGTATCAGGACGGTTCAGACCGGCCGCCTTCAAGTGCAAGGGAATGACACCGTACAAGGAAGGTGGAGTAGCCAGATAGAACAGCAGGTTGTCCGGTTTCTGCTCACCGGTAAACTCTTGTAAACGTCCGTCCAGCAGATGATAGCCTTCAACCTCGGCGGGATCCAATGTCTGGTAATGCAGATGGCTGCAAAAATCCCTCATTTTATCTTCCACCTGCTCTTTGGAAGCTACGAACTTACTCAATTCACTCATTATATATTCTTGGTAACGGGCATCCGTATACTCGGTGCGTCCTATCCCCAGAATGGAGAATCCTTCCGGTAACCGCCCGCCACTATATAAAGTATAGAGCGCCGGCATCAGTTTGCGCTTCGTCAAGTCACCCGAAGCGCCGAATATAACAATCACTAATTTATTCATCATCTTCTCCCCCTTTCTCACACATTGTACGTACCCGATTTCGTATCTCCTCCGTGTCCCGTCCAATTTTCATGGAAAAACTGTCCACGCAACTCGTCTGTCCTTTCAAAGGTATGCGCACCAAAATAGTCACGTTGCGCCTGAATCATATTGGCAGGCAACTTGGCAGACACCAGCGAATAGAAATAATTCAAGGCGGACGAGAATGCAGGTACCGGAAGTTCCTCTTTCATGGATTGTGCCACCAGATGTTTCCAGCCGGAAAGCAACAGCTGCATTTCATTTTTGAAATAAGGAGCCAACAGCAGATGTTTGGGCTTGTCTTTTGCCTCGAAAGCCGTAGCTATGTCGTTCAGGAAAATACTACGGATGATGCAGCCGCCTCGCCACATGCGTGCGATGGATGCCAAATCGAGGTTCCAGGCAAAAGCGTCGGATGCACGCTGCAACACGGCGAATCCCTGAGCATATGACACTAATTTGGAAGCATAGAGTGCGGAATAGATATCCTTCACCATCTCCGACTTGTTGTACACCGCCTGCGAGCGTCGGCATACAAATTGCTTGGAAGCCGTTTCACGCAAGCCCTTCTGTGCCGACAAACTACGTTCGAACACAGCCGTAGCAATCAGCCCCAACGGCATGCCCAGCTCCATCGCATTGATAACGGACCACTTGCCCGTACCTTTCTGTCCGGCGGTATCCAATATCTTATCTATCAGGTAACCTCCTGATTTGTCCTTATGACGCAGTATGTTGGCGGTAATTTCAATGAGATAGCTACGCAACTTACCCTCATTCCAATCAGCAAAGATTTCCGCCATCTGTCCATTGTCCAGACCAAGCAGATTCTTCATCACCCAATAAGCTTCGGCAATAAGCTGCATATCTCCATATTCGATACCGTTATGTATCATCTTGACGAAATGACCGGAACCGGCAGGACCAATCCACTGGCAGCACGGGGTACCGTCAGATGCTTTTGCCGCAATACTCTGCAGGATAGGCTTCACCTCAGGCCAGGCACTTTCAGAGCCTCCGGGCATGATAGACGCGCCGTTCAGTGCTCCTTCCTCTCCACCGGAAACTCCGGCTCCCACAAAACGGAAGCCTTTCTTTTCGGCCAATGCCACACGCCGGTTGGTGTCCTCATAATTGGAATTGCCACCGTCAATCAGGATATCCCCTTCGGACAAATGGGGAAACAGCTGTTCCATCAGTTCATCCACCGCACTGCCGGCACGAACCATCATCATTATTTTGCGGGGTATGGCAATGGAAGTTACAAATTCGGCTATATCTGTATAGCCTTCAATTTTTTTCCCTTTGGCGCGGCCGTTCACAAAACGTTCCACCACCCCTTCTTCCACTCCCGGAACCGTACGATTATATACCGAAACATTCCATCCCTTATCTGCCATATTGAGGGCCAAATTCTCGCCCATAACTGCCAGACCGATAAGTCCAATGTCTGTTTTATTTAAATTCTTCATATTCATGTAAATTTTGTCTTTATATGGAAACAAAATGCTAACAGCATTTGTTCGTATGAATTACGAAAATAAAATAGTACTTTTGTCAGCGAAAGCCTATTTTTCAACCAGACAGAAAACCAATGCTCATGAAGAACTTCCACATCGGACTATTGCCACGCATCATCATTGCCATTATCTTAGGTATACTTTTCGGAAATTTCCTACCGGCTTCGCTGGTACGGCTGTTCGTAACATTCAATGCCATTTTCAGTGAATTCCTGAACTTCTCCATCCCCCTCATCATTGTGGGGCTAGTCACGATTGCCATTGCCGACATCGGCAAAGGAGCCGGACGGATGCTGGTCTTCACAGCGCTCATTGCTTACGGAGCTACCCTATTCTCCGGCTTTCTCTCCTACTTCACCGGTGTGGCGGTATTTCCTTCCCTCATAGAAACCGGGGTGCCGTTAGAAGAAGTCAGTGAATCTCAAGGTATTCTTCCCTATTTTTCCGTGGGCATCCCGCCATTGATGAATGTTATGACCGCACTCGTACTTGCCTTCACACTGGGGCTGGGCCTGGCTCATCTGAAAAGCGAGGTACTGAAAAATGCGGCGCGCGATTTTCAAGAGATTGTCATCCGCATGATCAGTGCAGTGATATTGCCGCTGCTTCCCATCTATATTTTCGGCATTTTCCTCAACATGACGCACAGTGGACAAGTATTCGGCATCCTGATGGTCTTTATTAAGATTATCGGTGTAATCTTCCTGCTTCACATCTTTCTCCTGGTATTCCAATACAGCATTGCGGCACTGTTTGTCCGCAAGAACCCTCTCAAACTACTGGGACGAATGATGCCTGCCTACTTCACGGCTCTAGGCACTCAATCCAGTGCCGCCACTATCCCTGTAACATTGGAGCAAAGTCGGAAGAACGGCGTCTCTGCCGATATTGCCGGATTCGTCATCCCACTTTGCGCCACCATCCATCTGTCGGGCAGCACATTGAAGATTGTGGCATGCGCCCTGGCACTGATGATAATGCAAGGCATGCCCCATGATTTCCCTCTATTTGCAGGATTTATCTTCATGCTGGGCATCACTATGGTAGCCGCTCCCGGGGTACCGGGAGGCGCCATCATGGCATCACTGGGCATCCTGCAATCCATGCTGGGCTTCGACGAGTCGGCACAAGCGCTGATGATTGCACTATACATAGCGATGGACAGCTTCGGTACTGCCTGCAATGTGACGGGCGACGGGGCAATCGCACTGATTATCGACAAAGTGATGGGAAAGAAATAGTTTATATTTTGCTATCTCGTGGAAAATAACGAATATTGCAGTCCGAAAAGACATAATAACAAGAAGCATACATTATGAAGAAAGCCCTTATCTCCGGCATTACCGGGCAGGACGGCTCGTTCCTTGCCGAATTCCTCCTGCAGAAAGGATATGAAGTGCACGGTATCCTGCGTCGCTCTTCCTCTTTCAACACCGGCCGCATCGAACACCTCTACTTCGATGAGTGGGTACGCGACATGAAACAGAAACGTACCATTAACCTGCACTATGGAGACATGACAGACTCCAGCTCTCTCATCCGTATCATCCAGAGTGTGCAGCCGGACGAAATATATAACCTTGCCGCTCAAAGCCATGTCAAAGTATCCTTCGACGTGCCCGAATATACCGCCGAAACCGATGCCGTAGGCACCCTGCGCATGCTCGAAGCCGTACGCATTCTCGGTATGGAAAAGAAGACACGCATCTACCAGGCCTCCACTTCCGAGCTCTTCGGAAAAGTGCAGGAAGTGCCGCAAAGCGAAACGACCCCGTTCTATCCCCGCAGCCCCTATGGCGTAGCCAAACAGTATGGCTTTTGGATTACAAAGAACTACCGCGAAAGCTATGGCATGTTTGCTGTAAACGGCATACTCTTCAACCACGAGAGCGAACGCCGAGGTGAAACCTTCGTGACAAGAAAAATCACACTGGCGGCTGCCCGCATCGCCCAAGGCTTCCAGGACAAGCTGTATCTGGGCAATCTGGATGCCCGGCGCGACTGGGGATATGCCAAAGACTACATCGAGTGCATGTGGCTCATCCTGCAGCACGACACCCCCGAAGACTTCGTCATTGCCACCGGAGAAATGCATACCGTACGCGAATTTGCGACACTGGCATTCCGGGAGGTAGGCATCACTCTGCGCTGGGAAGGCCAGGGAGTGGACGAGAAGGGTATCGACACACAGACCGGAAAAGTCCTCGTGGAAGTCGACCCCAAATATTTCCGGCCTGCCGAAGTGGAACAATTGCTGGGCGACCCCACCAAAGCAAAAACACTGCTGGGATGGAATCCGAGGCAGACCAGTTTTGAAGAGTTGGTACGCATCATGGCAGAGCACGACATGAAATTTGTGAAGAAACTGTATTTAAGAAGCAAAGAGCTTTGAATGAACTATTAAACTTTCAGACAACAATGTTAGACAAAAATGCCAAAATATATGTAGCAGGCCACCGGGGACTGGTAGGTTCTGCCATCTGGAAAAATCTTGAGGAGAAAGGATACACCAATCTCATCGGCAAGACCCACACAGAACTCGATCTGCTCGACGGAGTTGCCGTACGCCGCTTCTTCGACGAGGAGCAGCCCGAATATGTATTCCTTGCCGCCGCCTTTGTGGGTGGCATTATGGCCAACAGTATCTACCGTGCCGATTTCATCTACAAGAACTTGCAGATACAGCAGAACGTCATCGGCGAAAGCTTCCGCCACGGAGTGAAAAAACTTCTCTTTCTGGGCAGCACCTGCATCTATCCCCGTGATGCCGAACAGCCGATGAAAGAAGACGCACTCCTCACTTCTCCGCTGGAATACACGAACGAGCCCTATGCCATCGCCAAAATAGCCGGACTGAAAATGTGCGAAAGCTTCAATCTTCAATACGGTACGAACTACATTGCCGTGATGCCCACCAACCTTTACGGCCCCAACGACAACTTCGACCTGGAACGCAGCCACGTGCTTCCTGCCATGATACGCAAGATACACCTCGCCCACTGCCTGAAACAAGGCGACTGGGATGCCGTACGCCACGACATGAACCTGCGTCCGGTGGAAGGCATCAACGGCGACAGCAGCAAAGAGGACATTCTGAATATCCTCCGGAAATACGGCATCAGCGAAGAAGAAGTGAGATTATGGGGTACCGGCACCCCCTTGCGCGAATTCCTCTGGAGCGAGGAGATGGCAGATGCCAGCGTCTTCGTCATGGAACACGTCGACTTCAAAGATACCTTCAAGCCGGGCGACAAGGAAATCCGCAACTGTCACATCAATATCGGTACGGGCAAGGAAATCACTATCCGCCAGTTGGCAGAGCTGATTGTCAACACCGTAGGCTATCAGGGCCGGTTGACCTTCGACACTTCCAAACCCGACGGCACCATGCGCAAACTGACCGATCCCGGTAAGTTACATGCATTGGGATGGCATCATAAGATTGATATCGAGGAAGGTGTGCAACGCATGTACCGATGGTACTTGGGAAAGTAATTAGTGACGTCTGATTAGCCATGAATGCCATACGGTACAAGGTGGGAACTGTATTGTTTATATTGCTGATACTTTTATCAGGTATCAGCCCAACCATGAATGCCATGATAGCTCCCGTGACCTATTCCGTTCGCGGCAAAGTCATCGACAGACAGTCCAGACAACCCGTGGCCTACGCCAACGTTTTCGTTGCCGGCATCCCCGGGAAAGGGGCATCCACCGATTCACTCGGCACATTCAAGATAGAGCAGGTACCTCCGGGCATCTATAGCCTTGAGGCATCCTGCATAGGATACCAGACTGTTTCCACCCCCGAATATATTGTTTCAGCCTCAACCCCGTTCATCGAGATAGAGATGGAAGAGGATGCCAATCTGCTGAACACAGTAGTGGTGGTGCCTTCCCCCTTCCGGCGAAGTATCGAAAGCCCAGTCAGCATGCGTATCATCGGCTTGCAGGAAATAGAGAAAAGTCCCGGAGCCAACCGGGATGTCTCGCGCATCGTACGCTCCTATCCCGGCGTCTCTTTCTCTCCCATCGGCTATCGCAACGACTTGATTGTTCGGGGCGGTTCTCCTTCCGAAAACCGCTTTTATATGGATGGCATCGAAATCCCCAACATCAACCACTTTGCCACTCAGGGTGCATCCGGAGGACCGGTAAGTATTGTCAATGCCGACCTGATACGCGAGATTACATTTTATACGGGCGCCTTCCCCGCCAACCGCTCCGGAGCCTTGAGTTCCGTCCTCGACTTCCGCCTCAAGGACGGAAATCCGGACAAGCAGGCGTTCAAAGCCACCATCGGCGCATCGGAAGTCTCGCTCAGCGGAGCAGGCCATCTGGGGCAGCGCACCACTTATCTGTTCTCCGCACGCCAGTCCTACCTGCAACTTTTGTTCAAGGCTTTGGGACTGCCCTTCCTGCCCAATTTCATTGACGGACAATTCAAAACAAAAACCCGTTTCAACGAGCACAGCGAGCTGACCCTGCTTGGTCTTGCAGGCATTGACAAGATGAAACTGAATACCGATGAAAAAGGAGAAGATGCCGAATATCTGCTCAGCTATCTCCCCACCATCCATCAGGAAACATTCACTCTCGGAGCCTCTTACAGACACTACAATGGAAGGCACGTGCAATCCCTCATACTGAGCCATAACTACCTGAACAACCGTAATCTGAAATACCGCAACAACGATGACTCTTCCGAAGATAACCTGACCCTGCGCCTACGCTCCACAGAGCAAAAGACCACCCTGCGTTTTGAAAACCAAACGCGCTTGGGAGCATGGACCCTAAAGGAAGGAGCAGAACTGAACAACTCCATCTATGCAAACCACAGCCGGCAAAGACTATACGGCAGTCATTCGGGTACGCTCTCCATCTACGAAACCTCACTCAACATCTTCGGCTGGGGGGCTTTCTTCTCTTCCGACTATACCACCGCCGACAAGCGTCTGGCACTTTCTGCCGGTATCCGTATGGACGGCAACACTTACAACCGAAAGATGCGGCAGCTCTGGAAACAGTTCTCCCCACGCCTCTCTGCATCCTACAAACTCTCGGAACAATGGACCCTGAGCGGAAGTACCGGCCTCTACCACCAATCGCCTCCCTACACCGCTTTAGGATATAAAGACAATGAAGGGCAATATCTCAACAAAGGCCTGAAGTACATGCAGGTCTTTGAAAGCAGCCTCGGTCTGGACTGGCACCTGCAAGACCGGCTCATGGTTTCTGCAGAAGGTTTCTTCAAGCGTTACAGCCGTATGCCACTTTCCCTCCAAGACAACATTCCGTTGGCATGCAAAGGAAACGATTACGGTGTCACCGGCAACGAAACACTCGTCCCTACAGCCAGCGGAAGGGCCTACGGACTGGAAACCATGTTCCGCTGGCAGGCATCCGGCAAGTTCAATCTCGTATCTTCCTTCACCTTATACCGCAGCGAATACCGCAACCGTCCAGATGGAGACTTCATTCCATCCGCCTGGGACAACCGTTTCATCCTCAACATGAGCGGTACATACAACCTGTCCCAGCGCTGGAGCATAGGAGGCAAGCTAAGCTATATAGGCGGCAGCCCCTACACTCCCTATGATGAAGACAAATCATCACTCGTAGAAGCATGGGATGCCAAAGGACAGCCCTACTACGACTATGCGTACTATAATACCGGGCGACTTCCCAACTTTGCCCAGTTAGACTTGCGTGTGGACAAGTCCTTCTACTTCCATCACTGCATGATAGGAATCTATCTGGACATACAGAATATCACCGGCAACAAACTGAAGCAACCGGATGTGATAATGAGTACGGGCATCATCGAAAATCCGTCTGCTCCTGTTACCGAACAGCGCTATAAAATGAAATACCTCAAGCAGGAAAGCGGCACTATCCTGCCTACTTTAGGTATAACTGTCGAATTTTAACAAATAGCCACCATAAAAACTATTTTCCTTATAAAAGTTTGCTTTCTATATATAAACCCTTATATTTGCACAATTTTCAACCAAATGTGCAATTAAATATCATGGAACAAAGTTTTATCGCCTATATAGAGAATAGCATAAAGGAAAATTGGGATTTAGACGCTTTGACCGATTACAAGGGAGCAACCCTACAATATAAGGACGTAGCCCGCAAAATAGAAAAGCTGCATATCATTTTCGAGGCAAGCGGCATCAAGAAAGGCGATAAGATTGCCGTCTGTGGCCGCAACAGTTCCCACTGGGGCGTAACGTTCCTCGCAACATTGACCTACGGTGCGGTAATCGTCCCCATCCTTCACGAGTTCAAGGCAGACAATGTACACAACATCGTGAACCATTCCGAAGCCAAACTGCTTTTCGTAGGCGACCAGGTTTGGGAAAACCTCAACGAAAGTGCTATGCCGCTGCTAGAGGGCATCATGATGATGGCAGACTTCTACATTCTTGTCTCCCGCAGCGAAAAGTTGGACTATGCCCGCGAACATCTCAACGAAATGTTCGGTAAGAAATACCCCAAGAACTTCCGCAAGGAACATGTCAGTTATCACAAGGACCAGCCCGACGAACTGGCGGTCATCAACTATACATCCGGCACCACCAGTTACTCCAAAGGAGTGATGCTGCCCTACCGCAGCCTTTGGTCAAACACTACTTTTGCTTTCGAAGTATTGCCGCTGAAAGCCGGTGACAAGATTGTCTCCATGCTGCCAATGGCACATATGTACGGACTTGCATTCGAGTTTCTGTATGAATTCGCCGTAGGTTGCCACATATTCTTCCTCACTCGCATGCCCAGCCCCAAAATCATTTTCCAAGCTTTCACCGAAGTGAAGCCTAACCTGATTGTGGCTGTTCCGCTCATTATCGAAAAGATTATAAAGAAGAGCGTACTGCCCAAGCTGGAAACCCCCGCCATGAAGCTGTTGCTGAAAGTACCCATCATTAACGACAAGATAAAAGCAACCGTACGCGAACAAATGATTCAAGCCTTTGGCGGAAACTTTGCAGAAGTCATTGTAGGAGGAGCTGCCTTCAACCAGGAAGTGGAGCAGTTCTTAAAGATGATAGATTTCCCCTATACGGTAGGCTATGGAATGACGGAATGCGGCCCCATCATCTGTTACGAGGATTGGACCCGCTTCAAACCCGGTTCTTGCGGAAAGGCCGCACCGCGTATGGAGGTGAAAATCCTATCATCCGATCCCGAAAACATTCCGGGAGAGATTGTCTGCCGTGGTCCCAATGTCATGCTGGGTTACTACAAGAACGACGAGGCCACCGTACAGGTACTCGACAAAGACGGCTGGCTGCACACCGGAGACCTTGCCCTGATGGATGCCGAAGGCAACGTAAGCATCAAGGGACGCAGCAAGAACATGCTCCTCGGCCCGAGCGGTCAGAATATCTACCCGGAAGAGATAGAAGACAAACTGAACAATATGCCGTATGTAGCCGAAAGCATCATCGTGCAGCAGAATGAGAAACTGGTAGGTCTGGTTTACCCCGACTTCGATGATGCCTTTGCCCATGGGCTGAACAATGACGACATCGAACGCGTCATGGAGGAAAACCGTGTGGCACTGAATGCAGAACTGCCCGCATACAGCCAGATATTCAAAATGAAAATCTATCCTGAAGAATTTGAAAAAACGCCGAAGAAATCTATCAAACGCTTCTTGTATCAGGAGGCCAAAGGATAATGTAAAAAAACAATTAAACTACAACCTATCTAACCCTTTCTAAATTATTATCTAAATGAGAAACGAATTATTATTATCCGCCATGCTTCCGATATGCGGAATGGCGGGAGAAGCGTATGGCATGCCGCCTGGGGATGCCGTACCTGCTCCAAAAGAGCAGCCAAACATCATTCTGTTCCTAGTGGATGACATGGGATGGCAAGACACGTCCCTCCCCTTTTGGACACAGCGTACCAAGTACAACGATACGTACCATACTCCCAACATGGAACGGATGGCTACACAAGGCAAAATGTTTACGCAGGCCTATGCATGCAGCATCAGTTCACCTACGCGTGTCAGCCTTTTTACGGGAATGAATGCTGCCAGGCATCGAGTCACCAGTTGGACCCTCCGCAAGAACACTACCCATGAACAACCCGACTCGGTCATGATTTATCCGGAATGGAACGTTAACGGCATTTGTCAAGAGCCTGGCGTGGAACGGACCACACAAGTCACCTCCCTGGCCGAAGTGCTCAAAGACCATGGCTATCACACCATTCATTGCGGAAAAGCCCACTTCGGTGCTGAAGGCACTCCCGGAGCCGACCCGTTGAAAATGGGGTTTGAAGTGAACATAGCCGGACATGCTGCCGGTTCACCTGCCAGCTACTATGGCAAGGAGAATTTCGGCAACAAAACAGACGGTAAAAGCCCGCTGGCTGCCGTACCCGGTCTGGAGAAATATCATGGAACCGACACTTTTCTAAGTGAAGCCCTTACCATAGAGGCCATGAAGGCCCTGGACGATGCACAGCAGACTGACAAGCCATTCTTTCTGTACATGGCACACTATGCCATCCATACCCCTATACAACCTGACATGCGTTTCTACCAGAAGTACCTGGACAAAGGCCTTCCTCCGGTAGAAGCCGCCTATGCTACTCTCATTGAGGGTATGGACAAAAGTCTGGGAGACATCATGGACTATCTGGACAAGAACAACCTGACGGAAAACACTATCCTCATCTTCATGTCCGACAATGGCGGTTTGGCGGCCCATACCCGCGCCGGACAACTGCATGTCCAGAACTATCCGCTCAACAGTGGTAAAGGTTCCGCCTACGAAGGAGGCATACGTGAACCGATGATTGTCCGCTGGCCGGGCATCGTAGCGCCCCAAACCCAATGCGACCATTACCTGATGATAGAGGACTTCTTCCCCACCATCCTTGAGATGGCAGGCGTAGACAACTATACAACCGTACAGCAACGCGACGGCATCAGTTTCATGCCATTGCTCACCGGAAAAGGTAAAATGAAAGACCGTGATATCTACTGGCATTATCCCAATAGCTGGGGTCCTTCCGGCCCGGGCATCGGAGCCACTTGCTCCATCCGTTCGGGCGAGTGGAAGCTGGTGTATTATTTCGGTGACGGTAGACGGGAACTTTTCAACATCCCCGCCGACATCAGTGAAAAACATGATATGGCCCGAGAGAAGCCTGAAGTTGTCAAAGAGTTGTCACGGAAATTAAGTAATTACCTCCGGTCTGTGGATGCGCAGCGCCCTCTGTTGCGTGCCACCCGCCAACCAGCTCCCTGGCCGGACGAAATATAGAAAAAAAGTATGAAACGAAACCTTTCCCTCCTCCTTGTGTCCCTGCTTCTTGCAGGGACAGCTCTTGCCCAAGAACATAATCCGGGCAGCGTACAGCCGGATACGATTCAGAAATCCTCCGAAAAATCTTTCCGGAAACAACGCTCTCCACGAACAGACCATGGCCCGGTAGGTATCAATATCTCCTTATGGAAAAACATCTCCACACAGCGGACTGATACCATAGGAAGCACCTGCTTCAATCTGGGTGTGTTCTCCTCCATGAACCGTCTGAATGGCCTCGGCATGAATATTCTTGGCAGTGTAACCGGCAGGGATGTGAACGGTGTACAGATGGCAGGTCTGTCAAATATGGTGGGGGGAAGCATGCGAGGCATGCAGATAGCAGGAATTACCAACATCAATGGCAACAACCTTATCGGAGTATCCGTTTCGGGACTGGTAGGTATCACCGGAACCCATGCGCAAGGCGTCATCATTTCCGGTCTGGCAAACATCAGTGGGGACTATAATCGTGGCGCCTCCATAGGCGGCCTGTTGAATATCAGCGGAGAAGGTGCTTCCGGCATACACTTTGCCGGACTCGCCAATATTTCCGGCGGAAATTTCAAAGGATTTTCAGGGGCCGGCCTGCTAAGTGTAATCGGTGAAGACTTGAATGGCATGCAGATGTCCACCCTTGCCAACATCACCGCCGGAGATATGACCGGTGTTCAGGTTTCCGGCCTGGGCAATGTGGTGGGTGGTACAGCCCGAGGATTACAAATAGGCGCTGCCAATATGGCCATACGTGCCAAAGGGCTTCAAATAGGTCTATTCAACTACTACAAAGAAAAATTAGATGGTTTCCAGTTGGGATTAGTCAATGCCAATCCCCAAACAAAAGTTCAACTGATGTTTTTCGGTGGTAATGCCACCAAGCTGAATGTAGGTGCCCGTTTCAAGAACCGGCTCTTCTATACCATCCTCGGTGGCGGTACCCATTATCTGGATTTTGGCGATAAGTTTTCCGCTGCCCTCTTCTACCGTGCCGGTCTTGAACTACCGCTCTACAAACAGCTGTTTATCAGCGGAGATCTGGGATACCAACATATAGAAACCTTCAAGAACAAGGACTACGGCATTCCGGCACGTCTCTATGCCCTCCAGGCACGTGTCAATCTGGAATACCACCTGACCGACCGCTTCGGCATATTCCTCACCGGCGGTTATGGCGGCAGCCGCTACTACACCCAAGGGAAAACCTATGACAAAGGCATCATTGTAGAGGGCGGGGTGACGATACTGAAATTATAAATTATTGTTTCTCCTTAATCAACCCCGTCCTATACGCCACCAGCAGTTTCATCAAATCCTGAATCTGCGTAACGAGTTCACTTCCTTTGTCCGTATCCTTCACCATCATACGCTGCGAATTGAATTCGACAACCAGGGTTGTAGACTTGATGTCTTGTCCTTCTTCAATGGCTTTCTGACGGCTCTGGAACGGCTCATGCTGCACCAACTGCAAGCCGTGGGAATGATATACCAGCGTATATCCCGCAATTCCCGTTTCCGGCTGATAGGCTTTTGAAAAACCACCGTCAATCACCAGCAGCTTACCATCCGCTTTGATGGGTTTCTCACCTTTAATGGTCTTTACCGGTACATGTCCGTTGATGATATGCGAATGTGGCCCCGGCTTCACGCCGAACTCTTCAAGAATGCGGTCACACACCTCAGCCTCGTTGCGCAAAGCATAGTAATGCCCTTTCGTCTCCTTATGCAATGTTTTGTCGGCCACAAAATAGCGTTCAAAGGTAGCCATCTTGTCTTTATCGAAGGAAGGGGCATCCGGTCCGCACCACATGTACCAGACATAATCCAGTGCAAACTGTTTCTCGTCCGAACCGTCTTCGTCAAAGTAAGCGGTACGTATCAGCTGGTCGGTCTTTTTCAGCAACTTACGTCCCCAGTATTCCTTTTGGCCGATGCGAACATGTTTAAAACTGCCGTCCGCATTCAGAGGCACGGAAGCATGATAAAGCAGGTTACTGTTGCACACCAGATACATGCCGCCATACGTAAACAAGCAGCGCATGTGCTTCTTCATCTTCTCGCTGTTCATGAAAGAAGAATGAATCCGGTGCATCAGTTCGCGCTCTTCGTCCGACAGACGATACGGGTCCGCCGGGTCTACGGTGGGGAAATTCACATCGCGCAACGGATATTCCTTGCCTTCGTATACAAACACACCACGCTCGAAATCCACCAGATGCAGCAGTTTCCGGTTCTCCATACCGAACTCAGGACGGCGGCTGATGATTTCCGCCTCCAGTTTCAACTGGATAACCGTAATCGCCTTGTGCATCTGTGTAATCAGCCGCAAGGTCTTCTCATTGTATTCCGCATCGGCAAAGTTCATTTTCGGCGCAAAGATGGTGCAAGGGTCATCCGCATAGGTATCCATGGCAAACGTTGCAAGCGGCAACAGATTGATGCCATAACCATCCTCCAGCGTTGCTAAATTGGCATAGCGCATCGACATACGGATTACGTTGGCTATACAAGCATCATTACCTGATGCGGCACCCATCCACAGAATATCGTGGTTACCCCATTGGATGTCGAAATTATGATAATCACAGAGAGTATCCATGATAATATGCGCACCCGGTCCGCGGTCGTATATATCGCCCACGATATGCAGCGAGTCGATGGTCAAGCGCTGGATAAGGTTACACATCGCCACAATAAAATCATCCGCACGCTTCGTAGAGATAATGGTACTGATTATGACATTGATATAGGCATGCTTGTTAGGTTCGATGCTCGATTCGTGCAACAGCTCTTGAATGATATACGAGAACTCTGCTGGAAGTGCCTTGCGTACTTTCGAACGGGTATATTTGGACGAAACGTTCTGGCATACTTTTACCAACTGGTTCAGTGTTATCAAATACCAGTCATCCAGGTCCGTTTCCTGCTCCTTGATAAGTTGCAGCTTCTCTTCCGGATAATAAATTAACGTACAGATTTCCTTCTTCTCACTTTCGCGCAGTGTATGCCCGAATATTTCGTTCACCTTACGTTTCACTGCCCCCGATGCATTCTTCAGCACATGCTGAAAAGCCTCATACTCGCCATGAATATCCGTCAGAAAATGCTCTGTACCTTTCGGCAGATTCAGAATGGCCTCCAGATTGATGATTTCTGTACTGGCATCAGCAATGGTAGGAAAACTGCGTGATAATAATTGCAAATAACGCAAGTCATTGACAATACTTTCCGGAGTTATATTTCCCATAGTTATTTAATTGATAGTTGATAATTGACAGTTGATAATATCCCTCATTCTTCATTATCCATTAATGAAGAACATGAGCAGCACTTGGGCTATAATTACCCGTAGAAACATGCACAGCGGATAAACCGTAGCATAAGCTACAGACGGATTGTCTCCCGGAATTGTGTCGTTGGCGTAGTTCAGCGCCATGGGGTTTGCCATGCTTCCGCACAGCATACCCGCCATTGTTCCGAAATCTATCTTCAGCCACTTGAAGGTAACGATACCCATAATCAATACCGGAACCACAGTCAACGCAAAACCCGTAGCAATCCATAACAGCCCTTCCGGCCGGAATACCGTATCGAAGAAATGGGCACCTGCATCCAGTCCCAGGCAAGCCAGGTAAAGAGACAATCCCAATGCACGGAGCATCAGGTTCGCACTGCGCGTAGTATAAGTCACCATGTGCATCCTCGGACCGAATGTCCCGATAAGAATACCTACGATGATAGGGCCTCCTGCCAATCCGAGCCGCACGGGAGCGCTGATGCCGGGAATGGAAATAGGAATTGCTCCCAAAGCCAGACCGATGACAATGCCGATAAATACCGCCACCAAGTTCGGTTCCTTCAGGCTTTTCACAGCATTGCCCAGCACCTTCTCCACATTTTGTATAGCAGCGGCTTCGCCCACTACGGTCAGGCGGTCACCCAATTGCAAGGTCAGTTCCGCTGTGGCCAGCAGCTGCACGCCGCTACGATAAACCCGGCTGATATTGATACCGTAATGATTACGCAGATGGAGAGAACCCAGCTTCTTGCCGTTCAACTCCGGGCGCGTCACCACGATACGTTGCGAAATCAACTGGCTGTCTATGGCATTCCAGTCTATATCTTCCTTGTTCCAATCAGTATGCTCCTGCTCGCCGAAAAGCACGGTCAGAGCCGGCGTATTTTTCTCCGAGGTAATCACCAGCAGGCGGTCACCTTCCTTTATAATCTTTTCCGAGGTAGGAATACTCACATTCCCATCCCGCCACAAGCGGGAAATCACGAACTTCGGATAGCTGTTCAGCCCGCCTATTTCCTTGATACTCTTGTTGAAGATGGCAGGATTGTGCACCTGGAACGCAACAATGTAAGGCTTGTTCACGTCATCCTTCTCTTTCAATTCCAGGTCTTCCTTATGCGCCAGCGTCTTACGGATGAACAGTACGGCCAGAATGACCCCTACCACCCCCAGCGGATATGCCACCGCACACCCCAAAGCAGGGGTACTGGACTCCAATCCCATCTGTTTCAATGTCTGCTGTGCCGCACCGAGTGCCGGTGTGTTTGTCGTGGCACCGCAAAGTATGCCCACCATATCCGGCAGGGATACCCCCAACCCATAGCTGCCCAGTACAGTCAGCAGGGTGCCGATAAGCACTACACCCGTGGCGAGCATATTCAGTTGTACCCCTCCTTTACGGAAAGAGCTGAAAAAACCCGGTCCCACCTGCAAACCCAAAGCATACACAAATATCACCAGCCCGAAGCTTTCCGCATAATTCAGCATCTGCGGGTCTATGGACAACCCGAAATGCCCGGCAATGATGCCGGCAAAGAATACAAACGTCACTCCCAATGAAATGCCGCAAACATGTATCTTCCCCAATCCCAATCCGATAGCGGAAATCAGTGAGAGTACCACAACCGCCTGCAAGGCGGAGTGCTCGACGAATAAACTATATAGCCAGTCCAATGTGCATTCTATTTTACAGTTTCAGGCTGCAAAGATAGTGCAAACCTCATGCAAAATAAAACGAACCCGTCTATTTTTTATGCGGCAGCACTTCTAAAAAAGGGATACGATACAATAAATCCCTGCTGCCAGCAAAGCACTGACGGGGATAGTCAGCACCCAAGCGGTCATCAGACTCTTCGTAACTCCCCAACGCACAGCCGAAAGCCGCTTCGTGGCCCCTACTCCGATAATAGCTCCCGTAATGGTGTGTGTCGTACTTACCGGAATCTTCAGATACTCCGTCAGATAAAGCGTAAACGCACCGGCAGTTTCCGCAATCACCCCTTCCAGTGGCGTCACCTTCGTAATCTTAGTCCCCATGGTCTTCACAATCTTCCACCCGCCGGACATGGTACCGAGTGAAATGGCCGTAAAACAAGAGAATGCCACCCAGTCCGGCAGGTCATCAATACTGTTTATCCCCATTCCCAGTCCTTCCGAATGTCCGGCTATCATAGCCGCAGCAATGATACCCATTACCTTCTGTGAATCATTCAGACCGTGCCCGATGCTGAACAAAGCCGAAGACACCAGCTGCAGTTTCTTGAACCACACCTCGGCCGTATGGGGATGCGCCCTGCGGCAAATGTACAAGACCAACAACGTAAAACCAAATGCCACCACCATACCAATCAAGGGAGCCAGAAAAATGAATGCCGCAATCTTCAGAATGATACTCAACTGGATGGCCTCAAAACCGTGTGCCATGATGGCAGCTCCGGCAAAACCTCCGATAAGCGTGTGCGAAGAAGAGGAAGGGATTCCCTTCCACCAAGTGAACAGATTCCAGGCAATAGCCGCAATCACGCCGGCCAGAATGATAGGCAAAGTAATGTAAGGCTCCATCACCGTTTTCGATACGGTGTTGGCAATGCCGAAACCGCCGATGACACACTTGGCGATGAAAAAGGCCACAAAATTGAAGAAAGCCGCCCATATCACCGCCTGAAACGGTGTAAGCACTTTGGTAGACACAATGGTGGCAATAGAATTGGCCGCATCATGAAAACCGTTGATATAATCGAATATCAGAGCCAGTACAATGATAATCACTAATAGTTCCATGCGTCCGTTCGTTTATGCGTATTTCACAATCAGGCTCCTCAAAATCTTGCCCACGTGTTCGGCTGCGTCCGTCGTTTTTTCCAACTCATACATAATCTCCTTGATTTTGATGAGTTCAATGCAGTCCTTCTCTTCTTCAAAAAGCCTGGTGATGAAAAATTCATAAATATCATCTGCCCGGTTTTCTATGTCATGCAGCTGGTTGCAATATGCGCGCAGCTTATCCGGACTCTTGCGGAATGCCTCCAGTTCATCCATGGCCTGGCCGATGAGGGCCGCTTCTTGTTGAACCATATGTCCCAGCTCTTTCCCCTTGTCCGAAATAGGATGCGGATTATAGATAGTGATACGCTTGGCACAGCTGTTTATTCCATCAATCACATCATCCATGCCCGAAGCCAGGTCATGGATATCCTCCCGGTCAAAAGGAGTAATGAAAGTAGTGCCCAGTTCATCCAGAATCAGATTGGTCAGCTTATCGCCCTCGCGCTCCAAATCTTTGATTCGTTTATAATCTTCCGCCCTCTTCTCAGGCGAGTCATGGCCCAATATTTCTATCAACAGAGCCGACGAGGACAATAAAATCTCAGACAATTGCTTCAGCAAAGGAAAGAATTTCGGTTCTTTCGGTGTGAACCGGCTAAAAAAAGAATTCTTCATAATGGATAAATGTACTAAGTATATTAATTTATTTTTGTTTTCGTTGTTTCAGTCTTGCACGCAGCACTTCTACCACGGCCGGCAGTATGGAAACCACAATAATGGCCACAATCAGCAGTTTGAGGTTCTCTTGTACAAACGGAAGGTCACCGAAGAAATAACCCGCATAACAGAAGATGGCAATCCAGCAGGCGCCCCCAATCAGGTTGTACAGCATGAAGTAATAGTAATGCATCTTACCCATCCCCGCCACGAATGGCGCAAACGTACGGACGATAGGCACAAAACGGGCTATGATAATTGTCTTGCCTCCATACTTCTTATAGAACTCATGGGTCTTGTCGAGATGGCTTTGCTTGAATATTCTGGAATCGGGATTATTGAAGAGCCTTTGCCCGAAGAAATGCCCTATCATGTAGTTGCAAGAGTCGCCCAATACCGCGGCAACAAACAATATCAAAGCCAGCACATTGACCTCGAGAGGCATGTCGGGCAGTGCGGCAATAGCTCCCGCCACAAAAAGCAGGGAATCGCCCGGCAGGAAAGGTGTGACCACCAGCCCCGTTTCGCAGAAAATAATCAGAAACAATATGGCATACGCCCACATATGATATTCCTGCACTATATCAATCATATACTGATCGATATGGAGAATAAAATCTAATAGAAAATCCATTATATATTGATTATCAGTACTTAAAAAATAGAGAAAAACTCGGCATGGGGAGACGGGCAATCTCTCTGGCTCCCGAAAGAGAGGAAGGGAAAGTACTAAATAAGAATACGCCTCAGCGTATATACATAATATCTATATGAAATCTTATGGGGATGGAAAGTAAAGGGGAAAGAAGTTGTCTTTTCTTCCGGGAGCAGAGTTTTCAGGGTTCTCGCAACCTTGGCGGCAATGAAGTCCGGATTAAGCCTCAACAATTTCGAGCAAGAGGCATGCCGTAATGAGAAGGTATTTCCTATGCAACCGGCATCTGCCAGGCAATTATAATTCGCGTCCTCCCCTTTTTCCTGGCATTGTCTGCCATCTGCCCCCGACAAGCTGTGCTGGGCTCCGGAGAAATAATGCACATCCGCAGTAGGGAGTGTCTTACATCCCTCCATATCATCAGAAACGGAAGCGAACTTCGATATGAGGAACAACCCTAACAAGATATAGAATATACATTTCGCCATAGCGGGTGCAAATATAGAAACTATTTTCGGATTACAACAGAAAAATGAAAAACAAAAAGCGGTTAACCGTTTCATCAGTCAACCGCTTTCTTGTTTTTGTAGTGGGTACGAGAATCGAACTCGTATACCATGCGTGAGAGGCATGTATCCTAACCGTTAGATGAACCCACCCTCGCATTTGTCTTGTACACCCTCAGGGATTCGAACCCTGGACCCACTGATTAAGAGTCAGTTGCTCTACCAACTGAGCTAAGAGTGCATCTGGCGGAAGCTGGGGGATTCGAACCCCCGGTACGGTTACCCGTACG